>Ga0325405_1001975_pt1 | contig 21099 bp, 9 predicted proteins | sample PopdelMetagenome_21_FD_205663 | JGI IMG/M metagenome (GOLD analysis project Ga0325405, IMG submission 205663) | Populus deltoides microbial communities from Bellville, Georgia, United States - Xylem-Control-R2 | ecosystem: Host-associated > Plants > Phyllosphere > Stem > Wood/Secondary xylem...
GTGTTGTTGTTAACTATAATTTATACAATAAACCTCCCTGTGGTTCGACCCCGGTCTTGCCGGGTTATTTATTACTTCGACACTCCTGCACTTGGGAGAAGACATCAATCTTTTGGTCGTGTCAGAGTCCTAATGACCCTACTTGATGCGAACCTTTTGATCATATGATCAAACAACCCTCAAAAAAGTAAATAAGAACCTAGAAAGCCAAAAAAATAGGTTTGATAGAACCTTAACCTAGAGGTAACCTTGTACCTAAGAACCAAAGGTAATTGAAAAAGACAAGAGATAAACCTGTATCTAAGAAACATAGTTATCAAACCCGGCCCGCGGTTTAACCTAGCTAAGAGGTTGAGTCCCGAGTTACACGGGTTGACCCGGGTCAACCTGGAAAAATAAAAAAAATATTTGAGATTTTAATATTTCATATGAAAAAAATTAAGAAACAATCCATGTGAATATAGATTATGCATGTTGTAAATAATGAAGTTTAAAAGATTATTTTAAAAGGTTTTTTATCCCACATTAAAAAGATATTATCTTACTCTTTCAAGTTGAAGTATTTAAACCAAAAAGGTTTTTTGTCCCACATTAAAAAAACATAACTTTTTTCTTGTGAACATAAAGTATATATACTAAAGGGCTATAAATCTCACATTGAAAAAAATAAAACATTCTTATAGTATTTATATAGTGAACTTTGAAATGGATTAGTAACCGACTAAAAAATATAAAAAAAAGGGGGGGTTTTGGCTAGGAGAAAAAAACATATTTGAAAAAAAAAAGTCTCTATCTGGTTTTACTGGGTCACTCAAGTTTCAAGTTGACTGGGCAAATCTAATGGTTTTTCCCGAGCCAATTGCAGGCCTGGGTTTTGAATGAAACAGACCCAACTAAGGCCTCAAGTCCTAGGTTAACCCGTTGGGTCGGGTCGGGTCTAATAATTATGCTAAGAACCCTAAGTTTGTAAATAATGCCACAAAACTAGTTAATCTTCAATAAACAGTGTACAATCTTTATCCCTACAAAGAAAGGTTGTTTACCACAAATAAACAAAAGGAAAACTCACGTTTATTCTAAAAAAAAATTGTTGAAGTTTTTAGCTAAAAAAATATAATATAGTTTTCTCTAACTAACCTTAATAGACCTCTTTTAGGTTGCAAGTTAATGGACCTAAACTAGTAATCAACTAACATAAGTTCAATAACGAAATAAACCCCAAAACAATGTCTAATAGGCCAAAACAAACCTGAATTAAAAACAATTATTCAACATTAAATAAATAAATCAAATAGGATAATAAAAACAAAGTCTTCATGCTAAAATTTCTCCATATAGCTAGAATCTTCAATTTTCGCACATTCTTTGCAGATTTCCAGTCCTAACTTTAAACACATCGTTCTCTCTCATCTGGATGAATTATTGAGCCTATCATATATGATTGATAAGCTTAAGATGTCTAATTTTCAAAACTTAAATTGCAGAACAATTCATGTAACGACTCAGTTTTTTCAAGGCCAAAATCGATGGAATTGTTTTTTTATTGTCCAGTTTTTTGATGTTTTTCACCATATCCTTCTTCATGTTTATCATTGTGTTTTGTTCATTAACAAGGCACAATCTACGTAGGATAACGTAAATCATCCATAACATTATATTTCCATACTCATAGGTTTACATTACATCATATTGACATACTCATAAATTCACGTTCCTGTTATAGTCTCGTTATCATCACTAGTTCATACAAGAATGTTGAACAACAAGTTACACAACTAGAACTTTCGTTATCCTGACCTCATGTAATTTCACAACATGACATCATCATAAGATGAATACCTCATATGTATATACATACACATCATATCCACATGTTCGCAAATTCACATCCGTGTTCCATTTCATTTTTTTCATTACTAGTCTTTATAAAAGGGGTCGGATGACTAATTGAGTGATTAACACATTTGTTTATAGAAAACTCATATTACCCATAACATGCGAATATATAGCTCTTTTCAAAATATATGAGCCACAAAACGGATTTCCTTATGCGCCATGTTTGTATGTTGTCCCTGTTACAGCACAAGATAATTTCAAGCATTATAGGCAATTTAAAAACATAATAAAGCAATATTAACGTTACATTTCATTCATGGACCAAAAGAGAATAATTCTTTCATTTATCCTTACTTATGTAAATACCACTGTTAATAATTCATCAATTACCGAGGCTAATTACAATACTCAAATTCATTCATTCATCTTGAATATTGTTAGCCGAACCAACGTTATTCTCTATTTAAAGAATAACAATCGTAGTTCTTTCATATACTTAGTGTATACAAAACATAGTATATATGAACGCATCATTTCTTGAAACTGACTTATAACTCTCAAATCCGGCTATCCTCTTAGGATGCACTTAGCCGAAACCAATCGTGTATTCATCCCAGTCATCCACTTAGGATACTATTAGCTGAAGCTAGTCATTTATTCATCCCGGTCATCCATTTAGGATGCCATTAGCCGAAGTTAATCATTTCTTCATCCCAGTCATCCACTCCATTCGAATGTCATTAGCCGAAGCTAATCAATCATTTGTCCCGGTCATCCCTTTGGATGCCATTAGCCAAAGCTAATCAATCATTTGTCCCGGTCATCCATTTGGATGCCATTAGCCGTAGCTAATTATTTGCTCATCTCAGTCATCCGTTTTAAGATGCCATTAACCAAGGCTAATCCTTAACCAATCAAACATTCCATAGGTGGTTTATGAAATCACTTTAACGTGGTAATATCCTTAAAATTGCTCATTCAAACGATTCATAACAATTTGATATTTGCTGCCACATAATAGCAAACCCTTCATGATACTCGTACATGTGTTCCATAATAGTTTAACATTCAGTAAACACGATAATAGATCCTTTATAATACACAAACAAACATTCCATAACAGTTTAACATTCAGTATAACACAACAGTACACCCTTCGTATTACTCATCCAACCATTCATGACAGTTAATGTTCAATACAATACAACAATAGATCTCTCGTAATACTAATACAACCATTTGTGATTATCAATATTCAATATAATACAACGGTAGATCTTTCGTAATACTCATACAACCATTCGTCACAATTATATTCAATATAATAAAACGGTAGATCCTTCGTAATTCTCATACAACCTTTCATCACAATTACATTCAATAAAATACAATGGTAGATCTTTTCTAATACTTATACAACCATTCATCAGCAACCTAAATTCATAATAGCCTAATCAACATCTCATAGTCAATTTATCATTTATCGCAATACAATAATATATCCACCTTAAATAGGTCATTTCAGAACTTGAACATCTTTGTCATTGTTTCAACATTCCTCAAGAACTTGATCGACATTGCATAGTCGTCTCGACAATCATCAAGAATTCAATCAAACACTTCATCGTCGTTTCATCATTTAACAAGGATTTAATAAAAGATCATCATAAGTAAATCATTTTAAAACATAAACTTCATAAGAGAGAAATGTGGAAACCACCTACCTGTTCCACCTACGGGTTTTCCTTATCCTAACGATGGTCTGATCCCAACCGCCCCACCTAAGACATCAATGGCCACAAATTAGTATATTTGCATCCTTAAATCACATTCATCACCATACTTACTTCAAGAAGTCATATGTTCATGTTCAAGTGTTCCATAGTGTACACCATCATACAATGAAATTGTTACAAGCATCTAAGTCATTTCTGATCTGGGAGTCTATTGTAGAAAATCAGCAGTGAAAACTGGTTCGCTGTAACCAACACACTTTCTGTAGTGAATGCTAATTCGCTGCAAACATCTCAATTTTAGTAGCAAATCAAAAATTCAATGTAGAACACACACTTTCAACAGCAAACGCTGATTCACTGCAGACAACTCAGTTTCGGCAATGAATCACAAATTCACTATAGACAACACACTTTCAGCAGCGAACGCCGATTCGCTGCAGACAACATAATTTCAGCAGCGAACATCAATTCGCTGCAGACAACACAATTTCAGCAGCGAATGTTGATTCGCTGCGACCAACACAATTTTAGCAACGAATACTGATTCGCTGCAGACAACATAAAATTTCAGCAGCGAATGTTGATTCGCTGCGAACAATACAATTTCAGCAACGAACACGGACTCGCTGCAGACAACACACTTTTGGCAGCGAACATCAGTTCGCTGCAAATAACACAATTTTGGCAGAAAACACGGATTCGCTGCAGACAACACAATTTCAGCAGCGAACACCTGATTAGCTGCGAACAACACAATTTCTGCAGCGAATACTGATTCACTGCAACCTACATAATTTCGGCAGTGAATGCTGATCCACTGCAGTCAACACAAAATTTCAGCAGCGAATGTTGATTCACTACGAATAACACAATTTCTGCAGCAAATGCGGATTCGCTGCAGACGACACAATTTCGACTACGAATGTTGATTCACTGCAAACAACACAATTTCGGCAGCGAATACTGATTCACTATAGACTACACAATTTCAGCAACGAATGCTGATCCGCTACAGACAACAAAATATTTCAAAAGCGAATGTTGACTCGCTGCGAACAACACAATTTTGGCAGCAAATACAGATTCACTGCAGACAACACACTCTCGGCAGCGAACACCTGATTCGCTGCGAACAACACAATTTTAGAAGCGAATACTAATTCGCTGCAGACTACACAATTTCAACAGCGAATGCTGATCCACTACAGACAACATAAAATTTAGGCAGCGAAGTTGATTCGCTGCGAATAACATAATTTTGGCAGCGAATGCGGATTTGCAGCAGATAACACACGTCCGACAGTGAACACCAGTTTGTTGCAGATAACAAAATTTCGGCAGCGAATGCTGATTCGTTGCGGACAACACAAATTCGACACCGAACACCTGATTTGTTACGGACAACATAAATTTGGTAGCGAACACCTACTTCGCTGCAGACAATAGAAATTCGGCAGGGAACACCTGCTTCGCTGCAAACAACACAAGTTCATTTAGCAAGGTTTTCTGAATTCATTCATTCCATGTTTTCATTTACATTACCATAATACATCAACACCACCACTAGAAATTTCATGATTCACAAGTGTTCATTTTCGATCACGGACTTAATTCCCTTAAAGTGTTCATCACGGTGAATTCTCTCATTGTTCCCTCAATCCTTATGGCCGGACATTGCTGCCTAATACACTTAACTACACATGCAAATCATCATATTTCTCGCAAGTATAATCACAATCACAATTCACAATTCATTCTCTTGATTCACAATTACATATGTTCGTTCATCAAACAAACAAAACCAAAGCATTATATGTTATAGTTCCTGTTTCAGCTGCAACATGCTTTCAAGGTTTATTAATAACACAATTTGCACTTAACATCATTGCATCACCTTTCTATATAATTTCATTAATCAAATATGCAGAATTTACATCATCAACATAAGTATGATTCTGTTTTTTATTCAAAAATGTTCCTAGAAGTCTCACAAGATCATCATCCATGCATTGTTTTCACTCTAATTCATATTATGTTCAACCCTCACCATGGTTGGTCCTCCTTTAGGTTCATGCATTCAAAATCGTTCATATTTCTTAAGTAAGGGTATGTGCATATGCTCATTCATCTTTTGTTCTGCATAAGCATGTTCATTTAGTCAAGATTTATTGAGTTAAAGTGCAAGAACACCACCCCTTCCATTTTTTATTTTTCTTCCCTTTCCCTTTTGTATGAAATCTGGGGTAACAACCAGCCAAGAGAAGAATATTGGTCATACCTCACATTTTTAGACAAATTTTGAGCAGGTCTTGGTGGTATGGTTCTTCCCTCAAGTTTTGGTTTTCTGCTTGGAGGAGGAATGTGTGAGCTGCAGTCATGGCTACTGTCGGTTCTGGAGGAAGGTCTAGGATCCAGCTTCCACTATGTTTTCGGTCACTTCTCCTCCCCTGTAGCTCTCTTCTCACGCAGCACCTAGAAGATCTGCATGCAGCTAGTTGGTTTCAGTCTTTTCTTTTGGGAGAGAGGGATGTTCCCAGCAGAGTTACAACTGGATCTTGGGGAGAGGAAGAAGGTAAGAGCATGTAGCTCGTTTTGGAAAAAGTGTCCATTTCTCTCTCTTTGCTGCATTTATACCCCTTTTAAATGGAAAGGGGTGTTTAGAGGGTTGGATAAGGTTGTTCCCACCCCTCTTTTGGGTTATCTTGGGCTGGTTTCTATTCTCATTCTCTCTTAGGATAGGCCAGTCCAACTCTAATTTTTGTTAGGTTTTACATTGTTGCTTCCGATTCAGAAATCGACAATAAAAACTGTGTCGCTTCTGATTCAGAAATCGGCGGCCAATTATGCCTCTGCCAAATCAGAAATCGGCAGCCAAAAACTAAGTCGTTGCCGATTCAGAAATCACATCACAGAATGACATAGTCAATAAAAGCAATCACAACAAGCTTAACTTTCTGGGGATTCAGATCATTATGACACTAAAAAATCCACTCCACCTTCTTCTATCATTCTAAATAAACTTATGGATCATTCTTCCCCTGAAAAGCTAAAATTTTCAACTTAATTGTACCTAAATCTCCACCAAACCTAGTGTTAACTTATGGTCCTATTATCTATAATTACCCATCTGGCTAAAATTATCACCGTATCTTTCCCCTCCAAACTAATGATTTCGCTGTTGTCCAGAACATTTCCCATATCCCACAAACACATCTTCAAAATCAACATCACTCGTGTCCGTATTATCAGCAACAAACCCATCTACATTAGTGTTAACTCACCTAACAACCCTTATAACTTTAAATTATCTTTTCTTAGACCTATTTTTAACCCACCATGATCATTAACATGTTGACTCTCCAACCTATCTCCAAATTCATTGGACATCTAATCCATCCGCTGATTTATAATGCATAATTGAGTTACAATTTCATTTTCTCCTCTTTATGGTGCCATGTTGTTGCTTGCCTCTAATATCCTCAAATTTTAAAATTGGTTAGCTGACAAGAAATATAATGTCTTGTTTCCATCCCAACTTGAAATTATAGTTAAATTCCACCTGTAGCTCCACGTACGTATGTCCCAAACAATACACGAAGGTCAAGTCTGGATGAATTGACAATTTGAATCTTTGAAGAGATATGTTCATGATTCTATTTGACCTAAAATGTTACCACGATATAGTTCAATGTGTTTAGCATATCCCTGTAAAATTTCAATTCAATCCAATGTATGATTTGACACCTATACCTGATTTTTTAAAACTAATCAGCAAACATATTAAGGTCAAATTCAAACCTCACTTGGTTCGTATCAGATAATATGTTGAAAGTGTTTTGTAGTAGGTTCATGGACATTACTTCATATCTAATCCAAATAAATAAATAAATAAGAGACTATATATGAATGCAAGCACATAAGAATGAATCATACATAATTACAAATAAAGACATAAACATCAAATCAAATAATAAACATACATCAATCAGTTTAGGCAAAAAAAAGTAGAACAAAGACATTCAAAGCATGTATCAAAGTACACCAAACATAATTATTAAAAAAAACAAACAAAGAAAGCTTAACCCTAAACCAAGTCCCCATTGGAGTTGTGATGTGTATCAAATTACAACATTAATGAATCCAATTGAGGTGTTAATCAAGTCCATTGCAAGTCCAAGAACAAAATTGACTAAAGAGACTTTGTTGGGTTTAATGTTTCATATTGTCTGGTTTTATGATATTGAGCATAACATCAAATCTGACCATTCTATCAAGTTGAAACTTTACCAAGTAATTCCAAAGGTGTTGATTTATATTGGGATAAGATTTCAATTCAAATCAGTGTTCAATAAATCAGTCTGATACAGGTTAGAAGTTATTGTATGAAAATTGCATTATTTTCCTAATAGGTTTGAGATTATCTTTCCATATGATTTTTGGATTTTATGTTTAGCAATGATTTCTTATTTTATTTGGAGACATATATGGCAACATATTACTTATATATGTTTGCAAGGATTCCATGTGCTACAAAGATTACAAGATCAATAAGAATTCCAAAGTTGTCAAATAAGAGAGATCAACATCAATCCTCATTCTACAATGATTGTTTAGATAGGATGTTTCTTAATGCTTTGGGGACAAATAAGTGGCAGGGAATAGGAGGTGCATTGACAGCAAATTCTCCTTTAAAATCAAAGAGACAAAATTCTCCTTCAAAATTCTCCCTTAATTCCAATGAGACTATAGGTGGCAACTTTTTCTTAATTCTAAGGAAACAAATGATGGCTACTACATATTACTTAAGAAGGGGATCAGACATGATAATATTATTGCTGGCAAATTTATTCAGCTTGATGAGAAAGACTCTCGTATTCTTTGGTTATGTGACGAACTAAATTGACTTATAAAAAATTACTTGGCATTGTGGTATCTTCCTTATAATTCTCATTCACGAATTGGTATTCGTAGGGTAAAAGTTCTTGTTCCAATAGTTTTGGAGCCCTAGGATAGGTTTTCATTATATCACACTCATATTATATTTATTTCAGCTTTTCAGGTTTTGTTGTCAATCTTGTTGCAGGTTGCATGGCCACGTGATTATTAGGTTCACATCAAATTGTCATCCTGTCGTAGGGGACATATCAGCAAACTATATGTAAAAATAGTATATATATATATATATATATATATATATATATATATATATATATATATAAGTCATCGCCTAGTTTTGTGGTAACTATAAACCATAATTGGTCTTTAAAGATATTATGGCTATGTTTGTTTCCCATAATTCACTTTCCGGAAAATCACTTTCCAAACTTTTCTGTGTTTGTTTGCTATTATAAAAGTTGGTCAACGGAAAACACTTTCCAGTCAAAGGAAAATTTAGCTTGGTTTTTAGGAAAGTGTTTTCCTGAAAAATTTGGGCAGAAAACAATTTCCAGAAGTTGTGAAAAATTTAGAAATGTCATATTATTTGCTGATTATATCAAATTTGGTCCTCAAACTTTTGATTGCTATATATATTTTGTTTTGAATATTTATTTTTCAATTTCATCTCTTAAAATTTAATTTTTATATTAACTTTGGTCCTCATTTCTATAATTGTTATTTGCTTTTCCTTTATCTTTTTTCTTTGAAATTTTTTATCTATCAAATTTGGTCCTCATTTTTTTTTATTGTTACTTATTTTATTTGAAATAATTTATGAAATGTTAATTATTATTATTTTAATTTCTTCATCTTTCATTTTTTTATTTTTTAGATTTAATCTCTATTATTTTGATTATTATTTATTTTATTTGAGATAATTTAAGAAATTATATTTTTTTTCAATTTCATTCTTATTCAACTTTTTAATTTGTAAGATTTGTTCCTCATTATTTTAATAAACTTGAGAAAAATAAAATATTAATAAATTATTTTTCAGCTCATTTTCCATAACATAACCAAATACTGGAAAGTGTTTTTTAACTTATTTTCAATTACACTATCAAACATCAGAAAATAATTCACTTTCCCGGAATTTACTTTTCTGGAATTCATTTTCTAAAAAGAAACTACTTTCCAGCAAACAAATGGGGAATATGTAATAGGAAAGATAACAATCTCCATATACATCATACCTAAAATAAGTTGTTTAATGTTTAGTTTTTTATGATAAAGGTACCTATTATTCTTATATGTTAAAAGTTTTCCTAAAGTCGTATATGTTCTTTTTTCTATTACACTACCAAACATCAGAAAATAATTCACTTTCCCAGAATTTACTTTCCCGGAATTCACTTTCCAAAAAGAAACTACTTTCCAGCAAACAAACGGGGCATATGTAATAGGAAAGATAACAATCACCATATACATCCTACCTAAAATAAGTTGTTTCAAGTTTAGTTTTTTATGATAAAGGTACCTATTACTCTTATATGTTAAAAGTTTTCCTAAACTCATATATGTTCTTTTTTTTATTGAAAGCAAAGAACTACTAAAACCTATAGTGATGATTTGGGATTTGGACCCATAATAGAGCGAGCTCAATCCTCACTTTTAGAATATGAGCGTTGAACCCCAGAGGATGGTGTCAGTTGATGGCTAAGGTCCTTTTCTAGATTATATGATTGAAATAGGCCTGAAGGCTTCACTCTAAATGGACCTAAATGAGACCACATCAATCTAGTCCAAATTCATTCACCACGTCAAAATATCAAACTAGAAACACACAAAATAAATTAACACACATCAACATGTACATAGAAAATCCAAATCAACATATGAATATTTACATATAATTAATTAAAAAACATGTTAAAGTTTTACAAATATTTACATTTATAATTTGAAAAGATATTGTAACCATAAATGACATTGTTTCTTAAAGGCAATTGATTAGATAGTCGAAATAGTAGCTTGAAAGGGTATTTTTAAGGTACCCTCAAACCTACAAGTCTATATTCACAAAAGAAAAGAAAGGAGTTTTGATGCTTGAAAAATAAAGAGTTGCATATTAATAACTTTTATTACCTATTAAGGAACATCTTAGTACAATGCGAAACAACAATTTAGTTATCATGTATTGATTAATAAATATAAACAATTTATATGTACCAAAATTGCAAGGGAAAACATTATATATTAAAAACATGATAAAGTCTCGTCAACATTCAAGGATAATACCCAGTGACATTTTATTTATCCTAACTGATTTTATAAAAATTAAAAAAGGTTAATGCACAACATAAATTGCAAGAGAAGATATTATAGCTTGAAAGTATTTTGTACATAATGAAAATAAAGTCATGTATTAAGTGATTCTTTTATCTATTCAACAAGATGAAAGAATAATAACCAACGGCAAATCATTTATCCTAAGTTGATTGTTGGATAATAAAAATAATTGATACACAACCAAATTGCAATGAAAAGCATAATTTATAGAAAATAAAATTAAGTAATTTATTAAGTAATTTTATTATCCGCTTAAGGATAATTCCTAGTGATGGTTTATTTATCTCATGTTGGTTTTATGAATAATAAAAATAATTAATACACAACATAAATTGCTAGGAAAAATATTATAGCATGAAAATATTTTGCTATATACTAAAAAGAGAAAATGGTGTATTAAACGATTCTATTATCTATTAGACAAGATCATAAGATAACACCCAGTGATAGTTCATTTATCCTAGGTTTATTTTAAATTATAAAAATAGTTAATACACAACCAAATTGCAAGAAAAAAATATAATAACTTGAATATATTTTGCACATAATCAAAATAAAGTCACATATCAAGCGATTCTATTATACATTCAATGAGATCTAAGAATAACACTCAATGACAATTTATTTATTTTATGTTGATTTTTAGATAATAAAAACAATTAATACTACCGAAATTGCAAGGAAAATGTGGTAGCTTGAAAACATTTTGCACATAATGAAAATAAATTCACCTATTAAGTGGTTTTATTATCCATTTAACGAGATACAAGGATAACACCTAGTTATGGCTCATTTATCCTAGGTTAATTTTTGGATAAAAAACAATTAATATGAAACCAAATCAAATCACTCAAGGCCAAATAAATATGTATACATATTCAACACGCATAAGAATTTACATCACGACCAAATAATTATGCTCGAGTAAAATTGTTACAACTCATTCTGCTAACCTCATTGCGAGATATTAATTTCAATCTTGTTTCACTTTGAAAAATAAATTCATGACATTTCAGGTTTCTATAAATTGATGTTTACTCCAAAACTTTAGATATTTCATCACATATATATTAAATTCAATGACATATAAAAAAAATATTTAAAATAAACAATAAAATACATTGAAGGTTCAAAAATGACCTTTGAAATATGTCATGTTGAGGGTAGCAAGACATTACTAGAACTAAGCTAGGATAGGGGTGAGTAAAACAACTAAAAAATTGATTAAACCGAGAAAACCAGAAAAAAAAACTGAAAAAACCAAACCGTGAAAAAAACCGATTAAACCAATTAGAATTTAAAAAAAAAACTGACTGGTTTGGTTCGGTTTTGGTTTTATAGGCGTAAAACCAAACCGAACCCAAACCAAAAAAAACCAGAAAAAAACCAAGTCAAACTGAAAAAAAAACCAAGCCAAACAAAACTGAGTCAAACCGGAAAAAACTAGTTTTTGTTCTAAAATAACTGAACCAAAACCGAAACCGGTTGATTTGAACTAGTTTCGATCTGGTTTGGGTTTTTTTTAAATTCAATTTGGTTATTTTTTTATAAAAACTAAACTGAACTGAAAATTATCACCCTTAAGCTAGGCAGCGGTGGCACGTGACATGCACTTGCCCGTGCGTGACTTGCACTCCGACGTAGGGGTTGTGTGTAATGATTGGGAGTGCATGTATCTCAAGTGTCATTAACAATACCTGCAAAAGTATTTGAAAGCAAATCGCCTTTTCTGGATGATTTAAAGTGGGAGTATGGTTGTGATTTGGGGTTGTTATGTGGTGGTTGAGATGATGGTTAGGGGGTTGATTCAGTAGTGGATTACGGGGTTGTTTTGGGCTGTAAAAAAGAGGAGAAGGGCCGAAATTCTTGTCTAAAAATGGAGGATATAGGGCTGTGTTATTAGTAAAAAGTGGAAAGGAGCTATGTTGATGTTGGAAAAGAGAACAAGGGAGCCGATGTAATAGATATATATAAACTATTTTTCTTGAATTTTGATATTTGAAAAATGCTAAATCATGTTATGAATTTTTTTATTTATTTTATTTTTTATTTTATACAAATGTGATTTTTGTTTGAGAAACTTGGTCATATACAATTTAAAAATACTTAATGTATTTTTTGAAGAATTTTTTTTTTGTATTGTTTTTACAAGAAAATTGGTTTATTTAATATCAAAAAAGCACCTTGTATAAAGATCACAATTTCAAGTATTAAATAATAAGGGGCAAAAAAATTAGAAAGATAAAAAAAAATGCAAGTAGGTCCCTTGAAGGTATAAAAATGAATAGGATATGTTTGGCAAATACCAAAACAAAAAGAAACATTGTTGGAAAAAATAGCAATGTGTGTTTGTAAAGCACGCTTTTATCTAAGAATCAAAGGCTTAAAAATTATTTTAAGACTGTATTTGTCAAACGTGTTTTAAGGATAGAAAAATAATTTATTTTCCTTTGAAAAATCCTGACCAACCAAATACATCCTTAGGCCTAAAGGACTCAACCCAACCACATGGGCTACGCTTCCTCTTCCAAGCCCATAAGCTCAAAAAATACACAGAGAAGGAAGAATGAAGATTAAAAAAAAAATTCATTTGAATATTTCCAAGAACACTAAAAACATTCAAATTAACCCACCAATGTAAATTAAATAATAGACCAAATTTGGTTAAACAAAAGCATAGAAAGATGCAACATCAAGATCTAACACATTATCATCCATCAAACCACAATATTAAGCTCTAATCTTCACAGAAAATAACCCGACAATGAAGAACCCGAACCTAGACATTCAAGGGTTCTAAGGATCGATTGATACAAAATAAGTTTTAAATACATAAAATAAAGGCATATAACAATCATGTATGAGTTATAGCTTCGATCGAAGCTCATTAGAGAGGCTAAAATTTCAAGACATAAGAAAACAAGAAAACATATATTTGGGTTTAAGAACATCAAGAACATGAACCTAGAAATTAAAAGAAACCTAGAAATACGCAACAGCAAACCAAAACTCAGAATAACACCCAAAAACCTAGAAATAAGGCTTAAACATGATAGACCTGACTTCAACATGTTTATGAAAACCCCTTAAAACTTCAAGACATTAATAACAAACAATAATACCAATGCAACAATATCTTAGTTTAAAAACTTTATAAACATCCTCTCTTTTGTCATAAACATTATTATATTGATTTGACAAACATTCCTAACCAAAACTTGACATGAACCTAGCCTTCTTACACTCAATAAGACACCAAAAAAACTTGCAGTCATAATCTTGACCAATCAAAAGTCTTAACATATATAATAGAAAAGAATCTAAACAATTAAACTTAACTTCAAGACATTAAAAATATACATTTAAACATGCTAACACACGATTTTAACAATCAAGAAACAACAAGTTAAATACTCAAAACCATTTTTGAACTTACTTCCCTAACAAATTTTGAACTTACTTCCCTAACAAATGCATATCACATCCAAGAACAATAATATACTAAACATGGCTTGTAAACTGAAATGAAATCAACATAATCAATAACAAACAAAATAAAAATATATATATTAACATTGAAGACATTAAAAGAGAGGTGTGTCCATTGCGCTACATCATATCACCAAAGTTTTAGGTATACCTTATTGGATAATGTAACTTTCTTTTTCTAGTTTTTTTTTTTTTTTTTTTTTTGCTTCTTTCCTCTTATTCTCATCTCCTTAGCTTGTATGAACTTTGTTTCCCTCCTTTCTTCCTTCAAATTTTCACATGATTTGCTTCATTTTTCTCTTTATTTACTAAAGAATGCTTCTTTATTTTCTCTCTAATTTTCTCTTTGTGATTTCTTTCTCTCCAAGTAAACCTCCTTTTTGCTCAATCACTCATAAATGATTAGGCTAAGTACTTTGTCAAGATCATTGTGGAGATTAAGTCATAAATATATCATTGTTAGACCTAAACCTTGTAAAGGAGATGTAAATCTATCATTATGAATAAACCATACTTAATTTAAAGGTTCAGAACTCCACATTCATTGATTGGAAGGTTAGCCCTTGATTAGCTTGAATCTACCAATGAAAGGGTGACTGATTGAGGACAAGATGTTCTTGAGTTCATTAAAGCAAATGCGATGTAAACGTTTGATAGAAGTAATTAATCCTTGTAGAGAAGATATTTCTCAGTCAAGTAGTAGTGGTTGGAGCCTCTAAAGTGGTCAAAGGCGCCAAGTTCATTCGCATGAAGGTGGCATCTCGATCAGCCATCTCAGCTGAAGAAAAAAAACACAAGGACCAAATGGCGTGTCACTTATTTTTTTCATTTAAGTTAGAGTGATGTGTCGTTCATTTAACCCCTAAAAATTAAGGTTTTTAAATAGGATTTTAAGGAAGTCTTAATTTAGTCCTTATTCTTTCAATTTTAGCATATGCATCCTCAATTGACCTTGAAACTTCTCAATTTTTGTAATTGCACTCCTAGAAACCTTGGTTTAAATCCTTTCATTTGAGTTTCTTTTACAACTTAGTCATCGGTTTTCAAATTATGCAATTTGACCCCTATCAACCATCAAACTTTCAATTTCTTTCAAATTGACCCTTAATTTGATAAATTTCAATCCTTGAATTCACGTGCCTTCTGCACTTTGGTCCTTCATTTGAAATTCTTCAATTTAACCCTCTATTAGCCTTCAATCTTTAAGTTTCTTTCAATTGAACCCCTAGTTGCACCAATTTAGGCTTTCAAAATTTTAATTCCATTCATAATCTTCTATTTTTTGGTGAATTGATCTAAATTAAGCCTCTAAACATAATTTTTCCTCAATTGGGTTCTTAATTAAATCCATAAAACTCATTAAAAGTATAATTAAGTCGTTAAATTTAATTAATTCTTTTATTTTTCCGCAATTGACTTTTAAACTTAATTAAGTTCTTACAAAGTCGATTAAACCTATTGTAGTTAATTAAATCCTTAGACTTGATTAATTCTTCAAATTTTGGTCAAGTTTGGATTTCAACCTCAATTTTCTTTCTATCTTCATCTCATCTTGTTAAAATATCCCCACTCTGGTTGTTCTTCTAACATTTTAGTTTGTTGCAACTCGAGAGCTTATCTCCTCGTGTCGAAATATTTTTTATTTTTTATTTTTTATTTTTTTGGATTTTTGAATAAAAAAGAAAAACAAATATGCATTTTTGTAAAACAATTTTGAGGGATCCAAGTTTTGGGTTTATGAAAAATTTCATCCTCAAGCATTTGGTTTTAATTTATTTTTATGATGAATTTGGTCCTTATTCTTTTTATTGCTGTTTTTTTAATGCTTTTTTTATTGCATTCTTTTTTTTTTCAATTTAAACCCTTGGATTTTTTTAGTTGAGAATTTTTCTTTATTGTTTTTTATTTTTTATTTTTTTTGTCTTTTATAGGGTTAGTCTCGGCCTTATGGTTAGGGTCATGGGTTTCAAAGTTTAACACGAGTTGATTTTGATCTTTTTTTAGGTCCTTTCATAAAATTGATTTATTTTCAATTGTCCTTCGACATTTGATATTTCTTTAATTGGTCTTTGTGCTTTTATTTTTTTTTCACTTTTCTTTATGTTAAGTTATCTCAATACTAGATTGATTCAAAAAAAAATTTTAATTGCTTTTTTTTTAGGTTATGTTTGTTTTCCGGAAACTGGTTTTCAAGAAACCACTTTCCAAACTTTCCTGTGTTTGTTTGCCATTAGAAAAATTAGTTAACGAAAAATACTTTCCGGTCAACGAAAAACACTTTCCAGTAAAAAAAAATTGGCTTGGTTTCCAAAAATGTGTTTTCCTCTTATTTTGGGCGGGAAACACTTTCTGGAAGTTGTGAAAAAATTAGAAAAGTTATATTATTTGTTGATTATATCAAATTTAGTCCTCAAACTTTTGATTGCTATATATATTTTGTTTTGAATATTTTTTTTTCAATTTCATCCCTTAGAATTTAATTTTTATATTAATTTTGGTCCTTATTTTTATAATTGTTATTTGCTTTTCCCTTATCATTTTTTAATTAAAATTTTTTATCTATCAAATTTCTTTCTCATCCTTTTGATTGTTACTTATTTTATTTGAAATAATTTATGAAATGTTAATTATTATTATTTTAATTTCTTCATCTTTCAATTTTTTTATTTTTTAGATTTGATCTCTATTATTTTGATTATTATTTATTTTATTTGAGATAATTTATGACATTATATTTTTTTTTAATTTTATTCTCATTGAACTTTTTAATTTGTAGGATTTGTTCCTCGTTATTTTAATAAACTTGAAAAAAATAAAACATTAATAAGTTATTTTCCAGCTCATTTTTAATGACATAACCAAACACTAGAAAGTATTTTCCAACTTATTTTTCATTATACTACCAAACATCATAAAATAATTCACTTTCCTGAAATTTACTTTTCAAAAAAAACTACGTTTCAGCAAACAAACGGCGCCTTAATTAATGTTTTTTGTTCCATTGCTAAGCTTTTTTATTAAGAGTTTTGCTTCAATGTCTTTTGGGATTACCTTTTATGCTTGGCTATAAGTTTTGAAGATTAACACGAATTGACTTTGATCTTTTTTTTTTTGTTTTTTTAAATCAATTTCATCTCTCAACATTTAATTTTTTTAAAATTAATCTTCATGCTTTTCTTCACTTTCCTAATCTTGTATCATAGTTGTGGGGTTAGCAAGTTAATCCAAGTTGATCTAGATATTTTTTTTATTTTTTTTTAAATTAGTTTCGTCATTCAATAATAAGTTTTTTGATAATTGAGCTTCATGATTTTATTTGATTTGCTATCATTAACAATGTTTTTTTCCTTATTATTGGTATGGATTATTGTTTGATTGAACAACAAATTTATTCTAAAAAACAAAGTTACAAAATACAATTGAGTATACGGTATGTGTTGCGAGATCAAATATCTTAATCTTAGTTATCTCGTGATCAAATATCAATTTATTTAGTTAAATTCATGTATAAATATTTTGATTTATTATTGAGAATTTTTTTATATCCAAAAACATGTTTGGAAGGCTTGTATACTTATTTATTTTTGTTAAAAAAATAAATTTTAGTCCTACAATAAAGCGCGAGTCATATAACTAGCCCTCTAATATTTGCTGATGTAAAAAAAAAAAGATTTCCATAAATATAATCAAACAATAATGTTGTCCTAATCAAAATACAAATCTCGAGTGTATACATATAACTATTACATAAATTTCTCTAAGAATAAAAAATACATTACTTTAATTACATTAATTTTACTCCATTATTACTCTAAAAATATTATATGTAGATAAAATAGAAGAAATAATAATATAATTAATTATTGAATATTGAAAGACATTATAAGTGTCAAATGATATTATAAATATCTCTTAAACAAAACAAAATAGAAAAATGATACTATAAATATTCATTGATTATTATTTTTTATATAATATAATTGTTGATCATAAAAAAATCTGGGAAGTATCCATTGATTTTATAAATACACATTCATCAAACTTTTATATTGTTATTTTTAATTAACCTTATAAAACACTACAAATGTCTACTGAGATATAAACAATCATTTGTAAAAGTATTTAATGTAAATCAAATTTGTAATTGCGACTTTAAATGTCTAATATAGGAGGATTAAAAGTTATATGAAAGAATAAGTCCTTATTTATTATGGGTGGCATTATTCTCACTTTACAATTTGTTATTCTCAGTCCATCATTTATTAAATATATTTTTTATTTTAACATCTAAAATTCTTTTTAATCTTCCTTAAAAATAAAAAAATATATAAAAAAATTATTTTTTAAAAACTTTTTTTCTATATAAATAGAATATCTCAAGCTAACTTACGTGCACTAAACTATGCCGCTACACCCTGAACAAGACTTACAAAAATTACACCTTGTGGCCTGTAACCATTAGTTTTAGAGTGTGTTTGGCATTGCGGTTGCTGTTGTGGTTGTGGTTTAAAAAAAGTTGTTTTATAAAAAGTACTTTTAGTTGAGGTTGGTTTGAAAAAATATATGTTTGGTTAAAACTGTGGTTAAAACTGAGGTTGAGTAAAAAGTAGTTTAATGTGTTTGGTTAAAAAAATAATTTTCAAATTGAGGTTATAAAATAATTAATATATATATTGAATGTTTTTAATTTATTTTACTATTGTTATTACATTATGAAATAAATAATACTTTATATAAAATATTTTATATTGTTTCATTGAACTATCTACAATTCCATCACGTATGAAATACATTCGACAAGGACTACAGTTTCATTGATTTCGTAAGCGTGCAACAACATCAGGTAAAATATCATTAGAAATAAAATTAGGATTGTAATCAAATTCTACAAATATTACGTCATCAAGTGATCTTATTCTAATTTATATAGTGTTATTGAATAATATAAAACACTAATTTTTCGAATAAAACACAATTAAAAATAAAAAATATTTTTTTACTGAGTCGGACCCGGTTCAATATATTTTTATAGCTTTGGACCGGGTCTGATCTCCACTGTTCACGTGAACAGTGGAAACATTCTCCACTGTTCAAGTGAACAGTGGAGGAACTCTCCACTGTTCACTTAAATGGACAGTGGAGAGTTCACCAGGACCGGAGGAGAAGAACGCAGGAGAAGCAGATAAAACCTGCTTCTCATGAGCTGAGGTTCGACCTCAATTATTAGGCGGGACCCATACAAAAAAATATGTAGTTTGGATTAACCAAACATCTTAATTCAGCTTTTATTTTTTGCCGTTGCCGCTGCTGCAGTGCCAAACGGGCACTAAGAAGCTCCATTTACACACGCACATATATAAATGAGGTATATGCATTTATAAGCTTTCTTTGGTATGTACATTGAACAACCTGAGCGACTTATTAATTATTCAACAACCAATCTTGTAAGTTAGGAGGCCATTTACTGTGCAATTATGACTTCATGCTACTTAAATCCAGTGTTATTAAATTTAGCTTGCTCAAAACACAAATAACAGAGGGAGTTAACCTAGATTAAACAATATTCTTTTATTTTATTTTTAAAAAAATTAACCTGAATTTTTACAGGATAATAAGTTGACTCACTCAATTGAATAGATCAACTCCCATATAATTTAATTTAAAATTTAGCTCAAATTAAATATCGGATCACCGAGTTTAATAATATTGTTTGCAACAACACTTTTTTTTTTTGCGAATTAAACTAAAGGCTCTTACCCTAAAACCTTAATCATGGATTATCAACTTGGCTTCAATGGTTAAGAAGCATATTTAGTGCTGACCCTAGAGCATTTTTTTCAGGAAAAAATGAACTCTTATTTGACTAAGAAGTTGATGCAATATTTCAAAGGTTGATAAGCTACTAGATTCCATGTGGTGATGCAATATTTCAACTGTCCTTCATTTGATTTCGCTTCGGTCTCTTACGCTTTGAAAATAAATGAAAGGTGAAGAAGTCTTCAAATATGTGTGACAAATTAAACCTACCTCCTGCGACTGCGAGCCCTCGCAAGTTGAAACGCTGCTTAATTTAAATGAATTAATTAATTAGAGGTAGTCTTCCAAATCAGATGAAGTTTTTTCCGCAAAGACTAACCCATTTAATGGGCAGGCTTGTGGAATGAATTTTCCAAAATTTTCATGCTCATACACATAAAGAGAGAATAAGCTATAAATTAAAATAATAATAATAATAATAATAATAATAATGGAACTGACATATCTCTCAATTTTCACATAATTCTCTACTAGATCCACAAACAAAAACGATTCCTAATTGAATCCCACATCTATCAAACACTACCATTAAGTTTACACAGTTTTTTCCCCCCTAGAACTCAATTGAGAATTGGTTGATGTTGAGGGGATAAGAATATAACCCAAAAATTAATCTTGAAATTTAAAAGCATAATTAAATGGTTTGTTCTTGTCCTTGGGACAACCTTCCAACATCAGGATGTTATGGATGTGTGTAAATATCGATTCATCAATTCCTATAAGTAACATGCCTTTTAAATTTATTTTAATTTTAACAATATATATGAGCAATAATATCATGGATAATTTGGATCTTATAATTCAGGGCCTTCTCTTAAATTTTCTCAATCAAAACTTTAAATTCCTTACAAAACACCTTCTTCTTCTTTTTTTTATCCAAAACACACAATTTGAGTGGAATCTATAATCAAATATGAATGGAAAGATTAATCAAATATGGCAACATGAGGCTTGACCTAGCATCGATCCTTAATTCCATTTTTGTGACGCTACT
>Ga0325405_1001979_pt1 | contig 21088 bp, 17 predicted proteins | sample PopdelMetagenome_21_FD_205663 | JGI IMG/M metagenome (GOLD analysis project Ga0325405, IMG submission 205663) | Populus deltoides microbial communities from Bellville, Georgia, United States - Xylem-Control-R2 | ecosystem: Host-associated > Plants > Phyllosphere > Stem > Wood/Secondary xylem...
CCCAAGAGTTGGAATTAATTTCTGGATTTGTTTGCATGTTTGGAGGTGTAGACACTTTGTCCCTTGAGTAATTACTGGTATTGTAAATAATTAGCTGATGATGATTCATCTATTTTGTACTAGGCAATTTTCATCGAATAAGAGGCGCCCTATCTTATGGGGTTCAAAGGCTTGCAGAAATAATTGCACTGCCAGGAGAAGCAATGGGTACTAGACTTGAGAAGTTCTTTATGAACACTTTGGACAGAAATGGCAAGGGTCAAAGGCCAGATGCAGAAGTTCCTGTCCCTGCATTTGGTACTGGAAGATCTGAGGCGTCTGATCTCAGTGGAGATTATGACAAATATTACAGTGGTCTACTACATGGCCAGTGGTATCACAATTATGCACTGCCAGTACCTCCTCTGCCCAGTCCTCCATCACCACCTTCACAAATCAAGCAGAAAAGTGCTAGGGATGTGCTGCCTCAGTTGCTGCAAAGCAAGCAGAATGTTTTTTCTCATAGAGGCACAGATGTGTTTTTACCATGGCCACAATGTCACCCTTTTGCCTCACAACTACAAGATGCTGCTTCTGGTATTGATACAACACGGAAGTCAAGAGGAACAGGCACATACATCCCAGACATGGTATATCTGTATTCTGCTGTTTTTCTTGTAAATATGACCAAATGAACTTGTTTTGCCGCTGTAAAACCAAATGATCGATTGGTTACTGAATAAAGATACTTGGAATTTTGCAGTGCCATAATCGTTACAAAGATTTGCTATTATGGGCGATGACAAGCAATCCAGATTCAACTCAGACCTTTTTCGCAATCACCTCGGATGACAGATCAGGCTGAAGAGTCCCCAAAGACGGAGAAGAGTGGGAATGGCAACTGCCTTAATATTCCACCAGATCAAATCTCACCAGAGACAGAGAAGAGTGAGGATGGCAGCTGCCTTGATCTTTCACTAGATCAACTCCCACTTCTTCCTAGCAGGAAGAAATCCATGTAATCAGAAATCCATCAGTCTTATCAAAACATTGCAGAGGCATGCCAGGCCAAGGATCGTTCTTCCACCTTAGGGAATATTCAATTTGGATCCTTCCAGAGTTCACCATCACTGCAAGGACTGCCTTCATCAGAGGTGAAGAAGCAAGCAGATCCAGGAGTTTCAACCACAAAGGATGGAATGCCAGTTGTCCTGAGAACAGAAATGCAGAAGCAACGAGGGTTCTTGGAGAGTCCTGAGAAAATGTATGGTATTTTCTATTACATCGAGGTTTTAATGACGATATAGATTCTCTCTAAATTAAAAGAGTGGATGGATAAAAAAATAACAATAAAAAAAATAAAAAATAAATTGAATACAAAAAATAAATAGCAGGACACCGCTATATTTTGACAAAAAAAAATAAAAAAAGAAAAAAAATCAATCATAGCCTAACCATCAGATAGAGGATATTGATGTTTCCAACACCATTGTGGAAAGAGGATTTTCATTGTAAGACGCCACAATACACGCAACTTAAAGGGTATGAGCGTCGTCCACTCATTAGAGCATGTATGACATGCGCCATCAACTTTCTCTTTTTAATAATATTCGTTATTTATATAAAAAAACCTAAATTGCCCTCTATGCAATGTCAATTTAACCAAAAAACCAAGAGTAAAATACCAAAAAGCCCATTCAAGGAAACTTTAAATTATTTTTTGTATCCTGGGGGAATTTAAGTAAGTTTCTTGTTCATAAAAAGTGTAAAAAGATTATATTATCCTTAAGGCAACATCAATATAACTAAAAAATGAAGTGTAAAAGATCCAAGAAAGTTCTAAATTATTTTTATCCTGAGCGTATCGAAGTAATTCACAAAAATTGTTACCCTATATGTCTACCAGTTCAAAAATCCCTCTGCATGGAAGCTTTAAATTTATTTTATCATGAGGGCATCAAAATAATTTTATTATATATAAAAAATAAAAATATCTATAAAGCCTTTATATGCCGATTCATTCTTTTTTTTAAAGGTTATTTAATCATTACATCCTAAATAATGTAAAAAGACTTGTCTACGTACATTAAATTTGACAGACTAATGCATCGCTATAAAAGACCATTTTATTTCTAAATGGCTAGTTCATCTTGGTTTTTTTTTTTTTAATTCATTCCTTCAAATTATAAACTTGGGGAATTGAGACAGTAACTCAATACAGTTGAAAAAAAAGCATATGCAGAGCAAGCGGGACTGATCTATATATACATGGTGAATGACGGTATACCTTAACAAGGATAGGTTTCATGAGTAGAAAGGCTTGGTTTTTCTCTCTTTTTCTTGCTTTAAATTTTTAGAGTCAAAATCTTAAACACAACATATTAAATTACTCTTTAAAAAAAAATAAAATAAAAACGCACAAACCGACTCAAATATGCTTATGATTGGGGGAAAAAAGTAAACGAATACGTGCCTTTTGTTGACAGCTTGTGATTTATAAATGAGAAAGGTCGGTCATGCATCTATCTTATTTTACTAATGGGATCGGTATTAAGTAAAGTCAATAAGAGAATGGCATAAAAAACAAACCTATAACAAAACAACAAATTACATGGCTAAACCTTAAAGAAGTCCTTATTTGATATATCACATTTCTAAACCTTAAAGAATACCAAAATATTTATCCATCAAAACTTGTCTAATTCCTAACCTTAACTAAGACTAAAACCATACTAACCACTACCCTTTAAATGATAAAAAAATAACTTAACCCGAATAAAAATCCTAAATACCCACTAACATAATCCAAACCTCAAACCCTAACTTTAACACTATCCATAACATGCAAGTTACTTAACCATTAAAAACTAGCATTATTTCAAACCCGGCTCACTGGCTGTACAGAGGTGCCGACGAGGTCCTTGGCCTCCATAAAGGGGGTGGATTGTAACATCTCACATCGACGAGTGAGAATTTGGGAGAGGACCTTATATGAGCATGCTCATCTTGATTAGTAAGACATGTTTTGAGGTCATGCGTAGCAACTAAAAACAAACCTGTGAGACCCGTGGGTCAAAACAAGCAGTATTTTATTAGTGGGGCGGGGTGTTACATTTAACCATAAAAATTAACCCTAATCCAAACCCATAACTCCAAATCCTTAACCAAAGAATCAAATCCAAATATCAAACATTAAACACTAACCCCAAATCTTTAAGCTTAAAATATCAAATTAGTTATTAATGTGAAATTTAAAACTCAACATCGTTTAGATTAGGCTTTTTTTCTTATAAAATTAAACATCACGTAAAAATACAGTTCTTGCAATGTTTTTTTATATATAATTTATATAGTTTTAAAGTAACATGTAATCGAAAGGTAGGCTAGAACTGAATTTCATGACATGTCTTCATTCTAAATTATAATAAGGTAAGTTGTCATGATTTAAATTCACTGACTCCATGAAATGTCAAGTTTTAGAATTACAATAAGCTCAAATTATGCAATTCCATTATTTTTTAAAAAATATATATGTTATTCTTCCAATATTTTTAATTTCAATTCAAATTACATCATCCACAGTTTTAGAAATTCTTAACAATGTTATCAAATAATAATTTACTATTAAAAAAATCATTTCAAATAAAAAATTTGAAATAAATAAATAAGATTTTAAAATGACTTTATATTCATATTTTATTAAATAATTATCTCTAACTAGAATCATGTAGGGGGGTTGTTTTAAACATAAAAAAAAATATACAAGTCTCTGAAAAGTTTTTGATATTGTCATTAAACCCATAAAAAAATCATTTTGATATATTTTTTTAATTAAGATAAGTGTTTTTATTAACATATTTTTTATTTATCTTAGCCGATGCAATGTTTTTAACTGGAATCATTAGTTTTGTTTTAAAAAAATATTTTATAATTGTCAAAACAACTTAACAAACAAAAACAAAATAGCATGTTCATATTTTGTGTGATTGAAAGTTAAAAAAAATTATAAATATGATATGGTCATGTTCAAAATCAATCTAAAAAAATTTAATAATAAAAAACTGATTTCTATCAAATTTTCATGAACAATTAATTATTAGCATTATAATTCTCAGATCAGATACATAATAATTGAAAAAAAAACTATTAAATTTAATTAAAAATTTATAATGGTATTTAAGAATCACATCAAAACTAACTAAAGAGTAAATGACTGATAAAAAAACTTTCAAAGTGTAAAAGAAAAACCAAAGAGAAAAAAAGAAAAAAAAAATTCATATCAAAGAACAAAAACAAATAGAGACAAGACATTCAACTAGAGACTAGAAAGAATAAAAACATAGAATTTACAATTAGCGAAGAGCTATACATAATCAAGTTTCAACGATTTGTAGGCCTAAGTAACCAAACTCATAGGATTTAAACACAAATTAAATTAAAACTCCATCCAAATAATATTTTTGAATTTACTTTAATGCCTTTTGTGTTAAAGGTGTTTGAAATAATTTCGCTGCTAAATTTCCTAGAATACCCTTTAAATAAGGAGCTATTGTAAGCTCTATCAAAATTTTATAGGATAAGTGATTTATTAAATTATTAATCAAGCTAAAAACTCAAAAAAGAGATAAATGAATAAATAAAACTAATTAGACAATTGTGAAATTGATTACTATCAATTGTTGATAAAAAAAAATTGAATCAAACAGGAGATAAAAGAGTGGGGTTAAAATAGGAATTTAGAGAACTTGGGGGACTCTTAAAAAAACAAATGAGGGGCATAAATACATGAATGGCTTGCTTAGGAATCCATTTATAGCTAGCTGTTTACGGTGAGAAAAGGGGAGGAATTTGTCTGATTTTTCTTGACTTTTTCACCTCAAATTACACCAAAACAAATACTAGACATAAAAAAGGGAAGGATTAAGGAGAGATTTCATAGGAATTTGGCATAGAAATCAAGAAAAATCCTTGGGAAAAACTAGGGTTGCACTGCCGGATTTGGAAGGAGGAAGAAAGGGAGGAGAAAGCTAGATTCTAGGGCTTTTCTTCTTCATTTCTTGTTGTAAACAAGTGGTTTGATGTTTTGATTCATGCATTTATAATGATATGTTTATGAATTTAACATAATTAAGCAATATGTTTGGAATTGTGCTAAATGCATGGATGTTAAGTTAGTGTTTTGTGACACGTAAATGATAATATACGTGAGAAAAAAGTAATAGATTGATATGTAATTGAAGAAATTGTTGAATGGATATGTTAAATTTTTTCTATGAAATTATAGGATAAATGTTGTGAATATTTGGATTAAATTTGAATAATTATAAAAGTGAATGTGTTAATTAGAATCAAAAGTTAATTGGATAAGGATTTCAAAACAACAAAAGAAAAAAACTTGAATTGAATTCCTTATTCGGTTAAGAGCCTAACCGGCCATAAAGAGGGATTTAGAGTTAGTGAAGAAATTATTGGAGTTATTGTATAATGGTGGAAAAAATGGGTTATATATATTGAATTTGATTTGATGATGCAGGAGAGATTATTGGAGGGTCGCACGGTGGGAACTGCAGTGCGACAGATAAATATAAATAGATGAATAATGTATATTAATTAAATTTATTTATAAGTTTTTTTTTTGTCAAATATTAATATGGGTGGTTATATGGAGATTTAATATAAGTAGTTAGTTATGATTATGATAAGAAAAGAATTAAAGAATGAGAAAAACCTAAATAAATTTAGAAATATTCAGGAATGGATATTGAATTTTTATTGGTATTCAAGGAGAATATTAGATTGATTGGTTTCCAAACCAAAACCAAAAATGCTGAATTCAGAAATATCCAAAAATAAATATTTGATTTTATTTGTATTGAGAAGAGATTACTAGATTGATTGACTTTCAAATTAGAAATACTAAATTCAGAAATATCTGGGAATGGATATTGGATTTTTATTGGTATTTAAAGTAAATACTAGATTGATTTTCAAATTAGAAATCCCGAATTAAAAAATAATAGAGTAAATATTAGGTTTATTGGTATTCGAAAAGAATACCATATTGATTGGGTTTTTTTAAATTTGGTAATACCATGTTTTTTTTTTATCAAAATATAAATTTATTAAAAGATCAAAAAATATACAGTAAATTACTGGTGAGTCAGCAAATTCAAATACAAGAGCGAACAGAAAAAGAACAGGCTCCCTTAATGTCCAATAAAGCAAAGCAGACCATGGTTATTAAAGGAACCAAAAATTGCAAGGTTCCTAACCTAACACAAGGCAAGAAACACAAGAATAGAAAGCTCAGACTGAAGATATGAGTAGCCTAAGAGTACGCAGCAAGCCGACATGGATGAAACAACTTCAGCTACAAGACAAAAGGATTAATAAAACACAAAGCAGGAGAATCCACAAGCGGAGTTGTGGATTTTTATTATTAAATAAAGTAAATAATCTTTTAATAAATCCAACCTAGTTTATTATTGTGCATTATAACATCAAAGAATTGATATATTTTGGTTTATTAGAATTGGAATTATAGAATATTAGATGAAGGAATGATGTGGTGAATTTAATGGATTTATTGTGGATTTATGGATGAGTTGGGTCATTGAATATTATATATTTGAATTGATGATAAAGTGTGATTAAATGATGTGAATAACTAAGATGTTTTAAATATAAAGGAGATTCTGCTGAAATTTCAATCAAAATATAAAAATACTGATGTAAACACTTATAAAGAAAAATATTCTTGAGCTCTAATTATCCTAAACTTAGGATTATATACAACAACTTGGAGTGTTAATGGGGATGCTACAATTGTCATCAAGCCGTTTGATCTTTAACCCTTAAATAAACCTAACTACATAAATATAAATATATTAACTAGTTTTATCACTTGCATTACACCATATGCAGAGTTCTAACTTAATTTTGAATATAATAAAAAAAACATGTTAATGTTATTGATGTATTTAAAAATATTATAATATTTTTATTCATAAATAAAACACATGTTTATATAAACATGTTGTTTACACTGCAAATAGAATTTTAAAGTCAATTTCTAACATGAAAAAAAATTACGTTATGAATATGTTTTTTTGCATCATTTTTTTTAATTCATGAATGAAAAGAAGTTTATACTTTTTTGCATCATTTTTTTTAATTCATAAATGAAAAGAGGTTTATACTTTATCAAATAAACTGGGAAATTTATTAAGTTATAAAGCAAAAAAAAATTGTTGACATTAATTAAATATTAAAACGAGACGCTAATCTTCGTAGTAGAAATAGAAAATAGTTGCCCATACAAATATTTTACATCAATTATCTTTTTTTATTTTTAAACTTTTTCATTCACTTTATCTTGGCAGCTAAATACTGTTACTATTAACAAATAATTTATGTTATTATAAAAAAAAATCCGTACAAATACAGTTAATTTATATAAAATATAATAGGAAAAAAATATAATATAAATTAAACTAATATTTTTAAAGTATCGTGCAACTAAAAAAATATAAAAAAAATCAATATGTAAATAAAAACAATTAATAGAAAGAAGTAAAAAAAAAAAAATCAAACACTAACAAGCCAAACCCACATGATTTAGCCTTAATGAAAAAAAATAGACATGTTAGGCTTGGAAGCCCAGGTCCATAACTAGGTTTTTCTCATTATTTTTTTTTAAATAAAAAAAAAAAGACATGAAAACATATCAATGAGTAGTTTATTTTTATTCATTTCTCAAGTTCCATGTTTTCGGACCTAAAATCATGATTTTGAGCTTGTTTTTATTTAAAAACACCTTTAAAAACCATTCAGATCTAAAAAAACACAACTTTACAACTCTAGACCACCCCAAAATCACTCAAAAAAACAAAAAATCAATCAAATCAAAATAAACCAAACAAAACCTAATTTAGTTTCCCCACCATGTTTATTATGAAAAAACTTCCTCCATTAAACTCCACATTCTATTTTTTTAGTGGTGCCATCTGACCAACAATCATTTTTCAACAGTTTCTTTCCTCTCTTATACCTTAAAATTAAAAATAAATAAAATAAATTTTTAGATCAAAATAAAAAAAATTTTAATATTTTATATTGCGGTTTTTTATCTTTTATCTCATGAAATTAAGCCATAAAAGAATGAAATTAAAAAGAAAGAAAGAAAGAAAGAAAGGGAGCAGCTTCACTTTTAAAGCACTAGTATTGATAATGAATAAATTTATCACCATTCACTATAGACATGTTCATTTTCAAATAAAAGAAAACAAAATTATAATCCCTTGATTCTAACATATTGTGGTTTCCGGCAAAAATGTCATCATAATCATAAGAATAATAAACCACCTTCACTTCAAAATCTAAATCAAATCCTTTGAAACAAATTTTAATCTTCCAGGAAAACATATAGGCTTTGACATGTCATTGCAAAGATATAATTATAAAAAGTAACTAAGCGTATATTTTCCCATAAAAAAAAAAAAAAAACGTAGAGCTTTAGAAAAGGTGTACAACTAAGGGGGCATCAAAATGAAAGCCATAAATATGCTGCTCATCTTGGGGATCATGACACGAAAAAAAAACCCACTGGAAACATTTAATTAACTCAATAATATATTCTGCTATATGGGAATCAAGCCAGGAAAAAACCCCATACTGGACAAGCTTCAACAGACAAATTTATCAATGAGCATGCCATTGGTATATCAGGTATATTCTATGCTTAAGCATCTAAAGCATCAATGCTCTGGAACAGGGGGGGGAGCGGTTTGGGGAACACATGCTCATAACCCAGCATCCAAAAACTACTAAAGGAGCTCCTTCCCCCAAATATACGAACCAACACATGTAGGTGTGCTGCCGAAATACACAAAAGTTGTCCTTTTGATGTCAGATTGCCTGTCATAAAAAATCAGTTACTTTGAAGAGGTGGACCAATTGTGTGCAAAATAAGAATCTTTTACTTACAAAGGAACTCAGTCTAATGATAGTTATTAGTCGATTTTTTCTCTCACAACACAAGCAATCAGGATTTTCCTTTGGAGTGAACCAAGTAGATAAATAGCATTGGATAATTTATAGCATTACAGTTAGATGAAGAAATGATTTTAAACAAGCTGCTTGGAGAATAATTCAATAAAAATCACCTCTATATAGAAAAGAAAAAAAGGCCAGCTCCCAATCAGTACATTTTTGTCCATTTACATTGAATAAGTGCATGTAATATATTTTGAGGTCCCGTCAAAAAAACAAAATTCAGAGGCATGTACACGATAAGGACAGTCGATTGATGCAGCAGACAAATGCCAAAATAATGTTCAGCAAACAAACCAAAATAAGAAACGTACAAATTATTAATTTAAAACAGAGACAAATATTACGTCTTAAACTAAAACAACAAAATAGAACTTCAATCATTCCAATACAAGAGAGCATACGACAAGTGCAAAGCTGGACTTAGTTTGCATGGTATAACAGCTTAATTATGCATAAAGAAAAATGCATGGGTTTAGAATGCAACACACTCACCTTTAATGCAAAATTGTTTTAAGAATTATAACCCAAAGGAAGTTCCATGACTTTTCCCACTGCAACTGTTTTCCCTGGAAGACACAACACTCCACTTGAGATGGGATCTCAACAAATGAACAAATCACACATCATTAAATGTTAAGTGTGGTAAGTTACCCTCAGTACGAAGAGTAAACCTGCCGAGTTGTGCAAAATCTGAAAACTTCTCAATGCATATCAAGTTGTTTACCTAACAGGGATAATGGCAAGGAAAGATCTAATAAATATTAAAAAAGTTTTATCAAATTAATTATGTCTCATTGAAATACACTAATAAGTAATCTATGTTTGAATGTACTGGCATGCACAATAAACAATTGTGGGCATATAAATGTTAAAAAGTAAAGCAAAGTTGCAGGCACAAATTTCTAGAGAAAAATGCCATGTAAGTCATATCCTAATACCTGAACACGGCAGACAACTATGGCACCATTCTTCACAAAGAGGACTTTCTTTTTCATAGGTTTCCTTGTCTTTGGATCAATTTGCTGCAGCAGCTGAACAATCTCACACTCCTCAACAACAGCATGTATGTGCAAGACAGCCTTGTAGCCAGCTGTAAAAATTGCCTAGAATAGCAACAACAATTTTCTGCTTTAGTTGCTAAAGTATACATCAAGGCAGATCTAAGATAAAGTCCTAGATATGACAACCTACTAAAGAGATAAGAAAATAAAGGAAAATGAAAAACAAAATTAAAACTCAAAGGCATACATTATCCACTAGTTCAAGGATTTGCAACTGTGCATCAAACTCTGTAACTGCAGTGATTGGCCTTGCTGCATAAAGAAGTGCAAATTAAAAAAGTCAGGTCAACAACAAAGAAGCCAGAGGAGAATATGACAAAACTCACACACAACCACATACTTAACATCAACTTGTTGCAGATCAAATTAGCTCTTTTCACAACATCAAAGATTAATGAACCTTTATTTGTAACTTCTAAGAACAAACTTAAAAAAACTTACCAACACTTGAAAGCACAAAACCAGACAATATATCCTCATCATCAATTCCAGATAATCTAACCCGTGCATTTTCTCCTGGTCCTGCACATCTTACCTTGTTTTCATCGCAATATACAGCAAGAACTTTCACCATAGTCTGTGGATAGGTGTACCCAAGGCATTATATCACAACATAAACAATAAAATAGAGAGAGCAAGAAGTAAAACACAGGTCAGAGCACACACACCTTGTTTGGCATGACCAACAAGGAATCACCCTCTGTCACACTACCAGACTCTACTTTGCCCATAACAACAGTTCCCATGTCCTTAAATTTGTCAATAATAGGCATCCTGCAAATTTAAAAATTATATAATAAGAGATTTATTTTGACACAGTAAAGAATTAAATCAATCAATGTTTCTTGTAAAATATCATCAATATAGTAGCCATGACCACTGCTGCTAAAACTTAACAAGAAGCATTCTCTCATATCAGAACATTTCAACTCATTCAAAAGAATTGTTAGTGTCGGTACCATTATGTTCAATTTAAGCATGTAGAAAAACATGCATGCCAAAAACGGGAAAAAAAGAAGATAAAAAGATCAACTAAGAGAAAAATTCGATGCAGGGATGGACAGAAAAAGTTGGGGGAGGGATGCAACTTTACCTAAAAGGACCCTTTGGATCTCGTGGAGGAACTTCAATAGCATCAAGGGCCTCAAAAAGGCATGGGCCATTCCACCATGGACATATAGCCTTACCCATTCTTGTTTTCATGTTGGTGCCAAGCAGACCAGACATTGGTAGGAATTGGACATCTGTAACAAAAAAGTACCAACCCATGTAATCAAACCATTTACTGATATTAGAGACAAAATCATCATGAAAAAGCAATCAGACAGATTCAGATGACAGCATGTTATCCTTGATGTTCAAATAGTTAAGATGATGCCAAATGTGCAAGAAAACTAAATAGTAACCATGTCAACATCAGAGAAATTTTTGACAACCAGTCATGCTTGAAAGCATCCACAAGATTTAGGCTCCATTTTTTATAGCTATGACTTTTTTTTGTGGTTGGGGCTGTAAGTTGTAGCTGTTGTAGCTGTGACTGGTTGTAAGGGTGTTTGGTAATAAGTTCTGTAGCATGTTCTATATTAAACAAGATTCAAAAGCCTACAAGCCTCATTTGGTAGCTTCTTACTTTTGGCTTCCAAATCTTTTCAAAGCAACTTTTAAAAGTTCACAATAGACCTTTTACATTGGCTTTTAGAATAAAAGCTTAAAAAGCTTGGAAAAGGCCACAAGCCATCCTTACCCAAACAAAGTCTAGTTTGCAAATTTCACCAATATAAATGTACCTAGACCATTGACACATACCTTTAACAGTAAAGATGTTGACCGAATAACCCAGCAGGATTTATAGAGCAACGCTACAAGTATGGTAATTAGAAAAGATGAGAATGGGACTTGAGGTTACTTCATCCCATTGGAGAATTAAATATGAAACAACTCGCTTATCAAAAGGACAATCAAAGCATTGCACTGAATTTACCAAATTTAGTTCATTACCCGCTGTATATTATTCAAAGTTTCAGGCCTCTTTAATTACTAAACAAGCAATCTACGAAGGTGTCCAGATTCAGAATCTATATAACACCTCAGACCTTTTCACAGTTAATAAAATGAAAACAAAAACAAAAGCTCCAAACAAAGCCTAAACATTTGAGGAAAGGAAAAGTTTAAAGCATTAGACCGTAGAAGAAAATGCCCCGGTACCTTTCTTCACATTGTAGCCAGAAAGCTTGAGGAAAGGTACCATCTTTGATTCGATCTCATCATACCTGGGAGAAATTATGAAAAAAAATCAAAACAGCCTGCAGAAAGAAACTATCACAGGACAGACCCAGAAGAAGCATGCAGGTGCTTCCACACATGCACATTATGCCCACAAAGAAAGGACATGTAATTATATGCACATCCACGGGAGGCACACACTGCTAAACAGGGAAAAGTACCTTTCTTTTGACCAGTTCACAGTTGGATCATCCATTTTATTCACAACAACAAGCAGCTTAGACACACCCAAGGTCTTTGCAAGTTGAACATGCTCACGGGTCTGCCCTCCTCTCTCATAGCCAGTTTCAAATTCTCCTTTCCGAGCAGAAATAACCTAATAATGAGATAGAGGTCTGTCAAAAAATTTAAAATCAATAATTCATGAAAGAGAAAGTAAAAGTGGAAAACAAAGAGTTCGGTACAAACTTACTAGCACACCAATATCAGCCTGAGATGCTCCACTAATCATATTTGGAACATAACTCTTGTGGCCCTGAAGATTCAAGAACGACAAAATTATAGGTACTTCCCAACAAAAAGTGAGGATATTAAATTAGAAATGAAAACCAAAATTCGAAATAAATCAGCACAGAACAACCTAAAGATGCAAGGAAGGGTTTCTTTCCTATTGCATGAAATTAAAAATAAATCAGCACAGAAAAACAAAAGAATTGCCGCAACTCATAATTTCAGAGTAGAACATGATTAGACAATCATGAAGAATTTCTAATGGAGCCAAAACTATTAGTTTTGCCGAAGTTGCCTCAAAAGAAATGAAACAAAAGTTTCTTTTTGCATGGTTTGACAGTGCTATCCATTCTAATTCTTTCCCCAAACCATTCCATGTTTAAAGAAATTGCATATCACCTCAATCACACTGACAAAACCAAGCATGTTCCCTTCTATACCTTTTGGAGCATGTCCATCAAGAGACTAGTACATCTCAAAATTAGAAGTGTTCTATAAAGAACATGTTGCAGCATGAGAGCTGTTAAAACTATTTAAGAATCTAATGTCAGCCACTGGAATAGCTAAAATGTTGAATTTTGATTTGCTCAATTTGAATAAATTCAAAGAAAGAGCTTAAGAGAAAGGAAAAGAGAGTTGCAAGAGATTTCAAAGCACCAATGAGAACTTCACTTCCAATAACTACAGAAGGAATTCCATGAAATGGCAGTCAAACAAATGATTGTGCAGGAAAAGATTTGAAAATAATAGAAAAAGGAAAAATCAAAGACAAGATGGTCAGTCCATTTATGAATGGACAAGATTTTTCCCCATGTTAATATCAGATTAACGAGATAGTGATCTCATCATTGCACCTTCTCTTTCTATAGATGCATAGGTCAATATACATGCATATGCACATATAGTGGCAGAAAAAGGGTACTAGGATACATGGTTTTGAAGAAAGAAGAGGAATCAAGAAAAGGAATCAAGAAATCCTCTTTTGAAACAAAGAATGATATCTTGTTTCCAAATAACTTGGATAATTCAAAGAATGATTAGTCCTGTTATTTTCAAGTTTTGCTCTCTTCTGTTTCAGGAAGGAAAAAAAACAACCAAAGACAATCCATCAGTTTAGCGAATTATTTTGGTTGGAACCAAATGCACACTCCATTTTTAGTGTATTTGAGCTTGGTAGAACAACTCTAGCATGTCTTTCAATATATTCTCTTTCTATACTATTATATTTTGCTAGAATGCTTCCTTGAATCTAGCTTCTCCTAGTTGCTGGGTGAGAATATATTTGATGTTTTCAAGCATCCTCGAATCAAACAAGCCTTCAATTTAAATATATCAACCAGTCAAACACAAACAGCTGCAACAAGAACTTGAGAAAGATGAAAACTAACAAGAACAAATGCTGCTACAAGCTTTTGCAAGCTCTCCCCAAATGAATACATGGCACTATAGAAAGAATCACAATGTGCATAGAGGACTATATGTCATCATCCACAGACCTTAAGGAGCAAAGGATGATCACAGAATCTAACCACTTGGTCATCTGCTCTAGTTACTGTGCTCAAAATCAGTGATCAAATCCATGAAAAATCAGAATTATCCTTTTTCAATTGGTAAGACAGTCTCTCAACAACAAAGGACAACCATTAGTTTCAAACCCTATTACTGCAACGTAACAGGATGGAGGACTAGTTTCTTGTGAAGGCTTTTTCTCATCTTTCCCACTATAAGGCACAACTAATCTAAGTGATAAAGGCTGACACATGCAAGGACAATTTTTCAAGTTATTTGTACTTTTATTATTGAGTAATATTGTCAGGAAGTTTTTATTTACAGTATTTACATTATATCAAGTGGTCTATATCAAGGGTAAATGTTGCAGAGCACATTGAAGTATGGATAGAAAACAAGGAGGGATGGAAATGAGTGAGATGAAGAAAGAAAAAAAGGCAAGTAACCAAGCAAAAACCACACACTCCACTCAACTTAGTATCATTACAAAACTAGGTTGTGGAGTGAAATCTCTCGTAAGATGTCTAAATGCTAGATTATTCTTTATCATTTCAACATATGCCATGTATGGTCCATTTCTCCCCCTCGACACTTGAATTGACCATATTTCCTTGCTGGCCAAAAACATGCGCCAATAACATTTTTTTTCAGGACCCACTCATCAGGAGAAGAATGTTATGCATAGCTAGCTTCATTTTCACTATAAATATCTCATCTAGCAAAACTCATTTATCATTGAAATAATGGATAGAAATAACTGGAGTGAAGAAAGTGGAAACAATATTTTGAAGATGTAATTTCTCACCGGTGCATCTAAAATTGTAAATCTTGATGTCTCTGTTTCAAAGTACGCTCTTCCAACTTCAACTGTTTTGCCCTGCAATAAACATTATACAAATAAAATGTGTAAAGTGGGATTAAAATCAGTTTTGCATACAAATGAACATTAAAATAATGGAAATTGAAGCAGTATTAACAAAAATAGAATAAAAAAAATATGGCTCCACGGATACACAATTGTCATAGAACCGTACCTTAACCCTCTCCTCCTCATTGGTGTCCATAATATAAGCCATATACCTAGCAAATGGAAAATAATCATGGTCATCAAAACGTATTAAGCAAATCTATGGAAGTAAAAATTATTTAAGGAATATTCTGTTCAGAACTTAGGAAAAACAGCAACAGTTTGAAAGACTAAGAATGAGGGATCATTTGATAAAAATGCAGAAAAAACTCAAAGCATCAATGAGATTGAGAAGAAAGAATAATGCAGGATTATTAAAAAAACATAATCCTGAACATAAGCAAATAATGTATACTTGGAATTTGTTTTTGAGTAAATGAATCGCGTAATCTCATTTGATAAGTTCTTTTCTGGAACAAAACCATTCTAATCCTGTTATGTGACGTGTTATCTAAAGATTAATTAAGACAATAACTATTCCCCTTGATTAGCTCATAAATTAACCCTTACGGTTGACACAAACTAACAGAATAAATTTCTATAGAGGTGGTAAGATAACATCTACAAATCATATAAGTTCTATATCACAGGAGCCCATTGCAGAGTAAAATTTCAGTAAGCTTAAAACTATTGCACCTGGTAGGTTCAGACATGCATGATTTAATATGTAGTATGTACATGTATTATTTAATATGTAATATGTATGATTTGTAGCTCATCTCAAATCATTCTAAGAAGCCCAAAGAGGCAGCCTCTCTCCTTGTTTGTTGGGTGGTTTCAAGCGTACACAAACAAGTACCAGCCGCAACAGAGCAAACTAAGACTAAACGAGTCAGGTGCTTAGCTACAAGCACACGCAAACAGAATGTTGTTCAGGTCGACAGTTTCTTTCCATATTACCAAAAGGGGATGCAGGACATTCAAGGAATCCGTGACTTCCATACCACCACAAGACTGGTCTTCCTAGGAATTTAATTAAATAGTTCCCTGATTTTGCTCAAAAAGGAGTTTATCATTCACATGCATCAATCAGAAACATTGCAAAACAATGGAGGCAAGCATAGAGTTCAAGCATGATAATCTTGAATAATGTTGTATCAATTTGTCTTTCCTTGCATCACTACAAGTTAGTACCACAAACAAAAGAGAAAACTAAAATAACATAACAAACAACTGTAACAAGTTTCTCCCGTTACAAGTTTTTTCCAATCCAGCTGCCAAATGAAAGACAAGAAATTTCAACAACATTACATGTATTCTAGGCAATAACAACAGCCAATCTAGCAATCTAAAAATAATGGAAGTCACAATAAAAAAAAAAAAAAAGAAGATAATGCAGACCAGTCATAAAGCTATACCAAATAAAACAGCCAATTTGCATACCCTTGCAAAAAGGGGAACTGAAAATACCATTCAGATAAATCCAAATTATATATATAAAAAAAAGGACCTACCAACTTTCTCTACTTTTTTCCTTAGCTTCTTTCTCATATTTCTGGATTGTGCGATCATCCACCTGTCCACTAAGAAAGAGTATCTGGCCCCCAGTGGTGGACTTACCAGCATCTGCAGCCAGACACAGAACATTAACTGCTACACTAATGGAAGATAACAACTAATTTTTTAGAAGAGGCACGAAAACTGAGTAAACCAGATACAGAACGCCATTGCAGAGTTAGATAATGAAATTGAAAACAACATTCTTAATAAAAAAAATGCACCAATCAAGACAATTACTTGCAGCATGACAATAATTTTTACTTCAGCAATTCACCAATCAGATGATAGTAACAAAAACCACTCAACAACCCAATGCATGGTGGCAGTATTGTAGTAACCATTGGGTAAATAGCAAAAGGACAAAACAAATAAGTAATCACAAGGCCATCATTTAATTTGGCAAAATTGTGAAGCATATTAACCTACCAACATGACCGATAAAAACAACATTTAAGTGTCGCTTCTTATTGTCTTCTTCCATCTCAACCGGAGCTCCCACATCTTCTGATACAGGTACTTCCTTATCTTTCACTACAAAACAAAAGACAAGTAAAGGAATGGTAACAAGCACGTGCATAACTAACAAAACATCATGTGAATACGTCAAAAATCATAATGCATGCATAAATATCAATGTATAATGAAAAATAGAAGGATACTCCCAAAATACCTTTGGATGTCTCAGCCTGCATTTCCTGAGTGCTTATGGTGACATTATCATTTGAATCTGAAAACATCCAAAGCAAAACCTGTCAGACAATGGTTTGATATCAAAATTATCCACAAATCTTAATATATGAACAAGAAAAGTGGGAGCCCATCAACAGTATATCAGATTAGCAGTAAAAAAGAAATACCTACTCACAATGAAACAGAAGATGCATAGATATCAATTGCTTTGCAAACAAAAAACAGGTGTACAGTGCTATTTGTATGTTCTTTTGTTAAGATATACAAACATGTATACATTTGCATTAAGTATGTGTTTGGTATTGTGGTGCAAAGAGCTTTTCAAAAGTGTTTTTCACTTCGAAATGCATCAAAATAAATTGTTTTCATATTTTTTTTATTTTTGACATCAGCACATCAAAATCATCGGAAAGCACTAAAAGAAGCATCAATTTGATGTTTTTTCAAGACAAACAAGCACTAAGCATATGTTGTTTGTATTATTTTTTTTATGCACATAAGTTGGCGTGCAGGTGGGTGAAGGGGATGAAGACACGAGAAGAAAAACAAAGAGCAATGAAACAACCAACAAAAATATAAAATGAAGCCACATTGGCAGAGAAGAAACAAACACACAAGCACCACGTTGAGTGATCAATCCACCATTATTGGTAAGGGCATTTTCTTTTCCTTTCATTTCTTTTATCACGAGATATTTCAAGGTATGTAATCTCAATGTTGTAAAAGGAAAAGGGCACTAAGCCTATAAAATGCCCGAGGCGTTAGGCACACACCCGAATGAACCAAGGCAATATGCTATAAATTAAAAATATATATTATATTATATAAATCTAAAATATATATCTTTCCAATTAAGATTAGATCATTAGAAAATCAAAAGAGAATATAAAATACCATAATATAGTCATATAAAGTTATATTTTTCACCCTTAAAACAAAATAAGATAATTTAAAGTAGTAAGTAGCCAAATAGATTAAAAAGCAAAATTAAATATCATCATCATTATTCATTAATCTTCAAAAACATCTCCATCCATGCTTTCCTCTCCTTCACTTGAATCCTCCATATCCTCCATTTCATGATTATAATTGAAATCCTCATCTCTCAAACTATATTGCACTTGTTTAGAAAAAATTAAAGTATTAACTATACAAATGTGTTGTTCTTTGACTCCCACTATTGAAAAAAGAAAGTGTGATTGGTGTCTCTTCTAAGTCTCCTTCATTGTCTGTTTGTCTCCCACTTTAATGATTTTTTTAATTCTTTTACCCTAATCTTAGTTTTTTACAAAAATCCCCTAAGTTGTTTCTTGTGGTAAATTAAAAAAATAGACAAATAGGTCAATTCATAAATCATTTAAAAAATAAGATAAATTCAACAAAAAAGGAAGAACTTCAAGCAAGCACTAGCCTTAGCACCTTGCACCCACTCACAAGGCACTCGCCTAGGCAATGCCTCATTGAAATCCAACACATGAGACTAATAAAGGTGTTGGGGCCTTGCCTTGCCTTGCCTCGCTTGGAGCGCCTAGGCGCCTCTTGACAACATTGTCTAATCTAATAGGAACCATCACCCAATGGTGCTCTATTAAACTATAAGGCAAAAGTGAAATGCTCATTCATCAGTAAAACAAACTGCAAATTTAAGCCACAACGACTGAGAAGGAAAGAACACAGGGACCAACATGATGAGGGGTCAACAACCAAATGGAACAAGCATTTACTTTCCTTCCATTTATTTCGTCACTAAGCATTTCATGTTTCATGGTATCCAATAGACCTTACTTTCCTTCCATTTATTTCGTCACTAAGTGTTTCATGTTTCATGGTATCCAATAGACCACTGTCAATAGTAAGTTTAGAACCCAAATACAGAGGATGCTAAATCTACACCAATCCATCAACTCCTATATGCAAAATCATAACATTAAGTATCACAATTGAAATGGTTCAATTGTAGAAGACATTCACCTAATCCATGACAAGTTCAAATGCCAAAAAGGAAGCTAATTGATTCCACAACTAGTCAGGGCTTTAATTTTGTTTAGCACCTTGATTCAATTTCCATATATTTGATAGTTAGCTATCTGCAAGATACAGAATAGTTAAATTAAGCATTACTGAAGACACCCCATTTCTAATTTAGCCAGAATCATACCAGAACTATGTCAGACCTTTTGGACATTAAGGTACACTTATTTTCACACAAAAAATTACAACAAGAAAGTTCTAGGCAAGAATTTCACTGTACCACCAACCTTCCTCCATTTTATCCACCTCAACTTCTTCTGGCTTTGCATCTTCTGGATTAATCACCCCATTTACCTCTGATGCTAAGATTAAATTAAATAATTCAATTTCTATCCCAAACATTAAATAAATAAATAAAAAGTAAAACTAATACTTCCTTTAAATAATAAAATGCTAACACAACCTGCTGAGTCAAGCTGTAACGAACGAATCTCCTCCGCAATATCTACCATTGAAAAACATGTGTAAACAAAGTAAGCATCGAAATTCTCAAAATTGATTGCAATCTGAGATGTAAAAAGCTCCACTTGATTGCTAATTCAACACTTAAAAGCATAACCAAAAACAAAAATATCACCAAGAATTGTGTCTTTATTGTCCTCATCATGGAAATGGATAGAGGAACCTGATTAATAGATGCATATACACATCCCAAAGCTGTTTAAAAATACTCCATAAACCATACCTGACCATACCCCAGCCCAACCCCGCATCCCCATGGGTATCATGTTAAAGGATAAAGAAGTAATAAACGGGTATACCGTGCCCGCTTAACAAATCATCTCTTGAATTGAAAGGAACCAGCACATGGGTTCTCTCGAGAGAGAAGCAAATCCCAGAATCCATCCATTTCAGCGAATTAATCCACACCGTATTACCAAATCCAACAAATAAAAATCAAATCTCACATCTCAAGAATGCCCCGTAAATTTTACATGCAAAGAATCTTCAGATTTACATCTCAAACACATAAACAAACTATTTCAAAAGTAATCCAACAATTTCATCAAACGAAAGTAAGATAAAGTTCGAAAAGAGAAGCCAAACCAAGTGAAGGCACTCCTGCCATTGCTGCAGAGTGGAGACGACGGCGCCGCCGCTGCCGCTGCTGCTGCTGCTGCTGATGATGATGATGATGATGATGATGATGATGATGATGATGATCACTGGGTTGCGGCTGGCTGGTGGCTGTGGGTTTGGAACTATATGTGGCGGTAGGGTGTTCGCGTGCTTTTTGTTCTTACTGTATTGCGGATTATACTGGAATGATGGTCTGTTTATGTTTATTAAAAATAATTAAAAGAACATTTCTTTAAATTAAATTATTTTAATATAAAAAAATTAAAATATTATTTTAATTTTTTAATAAAAAACATTTTAAAAAATAACTATTATCATATTACTAAACACCGCAAAAAATTTATTTAATTTTTTCTTATAGTATTTTTTAAAAATATTTTGAAATAATATTTTTTATTTTTAAAAATTTATTTTTAATATTAGTATATTAAAATAATTAAAATATTTAACAAATTTTATTTTAAAAAATACAAGTTTTTCTAAA
>Ga0325405_1001981_pt1 | contig 21085 bp, 20 predicted proteins | sample PopdelMetagenome_21_FD_205663 | JGI IMG/M metagenome (GOLD analysis project Ga0325405, IMG submission 205663) | Populus deltoides microbial communities from Bellville, Georgia, United States - Xylem-Control-R2 | ecosystem: Host-associated > Plants > Phyllosphere > Stem > Wood/Secondary xylem...
ATTCGACAGCCAAAACAGCCCCTTGGATCATTAACGAACTGCTGCCAGGTGTGACACCTGGATTCGACAGTCCAAACAGTCCCTTGGGACTCATAAATGATCAACGAACTGCTGTCACGAGTGACGCTTGGATTTTGATAGCCCAAACACCCCCTTGAGACTCACAAATTATCAAGGAACTGCTGTCAGGGTGACGGATGGATTCAACAGCCAAAACAGCTCCTTGGGTCATCAACAAACTGCTGCCAGGTGTGACGCCTAGATTCGACACCCAAACAGCCCCCTACGGACTCAGAGATCATTAACGAATTGCTGTCATGTGTGACGCCTCTATTCGACAGCCCAAATAGCCCCCTAGGGACTCAGACATCATCAACGAACTGCTGTCACGGGTGACTCGAGGATTTGGCAGCCCAAACAGCCCCTTGGGCCATCAATGAACTGCTGTCATATGTGACGCCTGGATTCGAGAGCCGAAAGGGCCCCTAGGGACTCAAAAATCATCAATGAACTGGTGTCACGGGTGACGGTTGGATTCGACAACCCAAACAGCCCCTTGGGTCATCAACGAACTGGTGTCCTGGGTGACGGATGGATGCGATAGTCCAAACACCACCTGACTTAGAAATCATCAAAGAACTGCTGTCACCGGTGACGCGTGGATTCGACAGCCCAAAAACCCCCTCAGGACTCACAAATCATCAAGGAACTGCTGTCACGGGTGACGCGTGGATTCGACTGCCCAAACAGCCCCCTAGGGACTTATAAATCATCAACGAACTGGTCTCACGGTTGACGGATGGATTCGACAGCCAACACAGCCACTTGGGTCATCAACGAACTGCTGCCAAGTGTAACGCCTTGATTCGACAGCCCAAACTGCTCCCTTAGGACTCATAAATCATCTACGAACTGCTGTCAAGGGTGACGCGTGGATTCGACAGCCCAATCAGCCCCTTGGTTCATCAAGGAACTGCTGTCATGTGTGGCGCCTGGATTTGATGGCCGAAAGAGCCCCTAGGGACTAAAAAATTATCAATGAACTGGTGTCACGGGTGTCGGTTGGATGATACAACCAAAACAGCCCCTTGGGTCATCAACGAACTGCTGTCATGTATGATGCCTCGATTCGACAGCCCCAACAGCCCCTAGGGACTCAGAGATCATCAACGAACTGCAATTTTGACGGCAATCCAACCGTCGGTTCCAAAGTTATGGCATTTCAGAACCGGTACTCTGGTCCGGAACAAAGACACATTCGCCTGACCGAGTAGCGATTCCATATCTACTCCAAGGAAAACAACGTCTGAAAACTCCTGTAAAAATATCAGGGCGATCCAACGATCGAATCCAAAGTTATGGCCCTTTGGAACCAGTACTCTGCTCTGGAGTGAAGAGACCTCCGCCTCACCGAGTAGCGATTCCACATCAACTCCAAGGAAAATAGCGTCCGGAAACTCCAGTAAAAATTTGAGGGCGATCCAACGGTCGGATCAAAAGTTATGACCGTTTGGAACCGGTACTGTGGTCTGGAGCGAAAAGACCTTCGCCTCACCGAGAAGTGATTCCACATCTACTCCAAGGAAAATGGCGTCTGGAAACTCCTGTAAAAATTTCAGGGCGATCCAACGGTCGGATCCAAAGTTATGGCCCTTTGGAACCGATACTCTGCTCTGGAGTGAAGAGACCTCAGTCTCACCGAGTAGCGATTCCACATCTACTCCAAGGAAAACGGCGTCCGGAAACTCCTGTAAAAATTTCATGGCGATCCAACGATCGAATCCAAAGTTATGGCCCTTTGGAATCGGTACTCTACTCTGGAGCGAAGAGACCTCCACCTCACCGAGTAGCGATTCCACATCAACTCTAAGGAAAACAGCGTCCGAAAACTCCAGTAAAAATTTGAGGGCGATCCAACGGTCAGATCAAAAGGTATGGCATTTTCGAACAGCTACTCTATTTTGGAGCGAAGACACCTCCGCCTCACCGAGTAGCGATTCCACATGTACTCCAAGGAAAACGGAGTCCGGAAACTCTAGTAAAAATTTGAGGGCGATCCAACGGTCGGATGAAAAGGTATGGCCCTTTCGAGCCGGTACTCTCGTCGGGAGCGCAGAGACCTCCGCCTCACCGAGTAGCGATTCCACATCTACTCTAAGGAAATCGGCGTCCCGAAACCCCTGTAAAAATCTTAGGGCGATCCAACGGTCGGATTAAAAGCTATGGCCCTTAGGAACCGGTAGTCTGGTCTGGATCGAAGACACCTTCGCTTCACCGAGTAGCGATTCCACATCTACTCCAAGGAAAACGGCGTCTGGAAACTCCATTAAAAATTTGAGGGCGATCCTACGGTCGGATCCAAAGTTATGGCCATTTCGAACCGGTACTCTAGTCTGGATCAAAGACACCTCTGCCTCACCGAGCAGCTATTCCACATCTCCTCCTAGGAAAATGGTGTCTTGAAACTCCTGTAAAATTTTGACGGCGATTCAACCGTCGGATCCAAAGTTATGGCACTTCGAACCGGTACTCTAGTCTGGAGCGCAGAGACCTCCGCCTCACCAAGGAGCGATTCCACATCTACTCCAAGGAAAAGGCTTCCAGAAACTCCAGTAAAAAATATGAGGGCGATCCAACGGTCGGATTAAAAGGTATGACCTTTTTGAACAGCTACTCTGGTGTGGAGCGAAGAGACCTCCGCCTCACCGAGTAGCGATTCCACATGTACTCCAAGGAAAATGGAGTCCGGAAACTCCAGTGAAAATATGAGGGCGATCCAACAGTCGGATCAAAAGATATGGCCTTTTCGAACAGCTACTCTCGTCTAGAACGAAGAGACCTCAGCCTCACTGAGTAGCGATTCCACATCTACTCCAAGGAAAACGGCTTCCGGAAACTCTAGTAAAAATATAAGGGCGATCCAACAGTCGGATCAAAAGGTATGGCCTTTTCGAACAGCTACTCTGGTGTGGAGCGAAGAGACCTCCGCCTCACCGAGTAGCTATTCCACATGTACTCCAAGGAAAACGGAGTCTGAAAACTCTAGTAAAAATTTGAGGGTGATCCAACGGTCGGATGAAAAGGTATGGCCCTTTCGAGCCGATACTCTCGTCGGGAGCGCAGAGACCTCCGCCTCACCGAGTAGCGATTCCACATCTACTCTAAGGAAACCGGCGTCCCGAAACCCCTGTAAAAATCCGAGGGTGATCCAACGGTCGAATTAAAAGTTATGGCCCTTTGGAACCGCTACTCTGCTTTGGAGCGAAGAGACCTCAGTCTCACCGAGTAGCGATTCCACATCTACTCCAAGGACAACGGCGTCTGGAAACTCCATTAAAAATTTGAGGGCGATCCTACGGTCGGATCCAAAGTTATGGCCATTTCGAACCGGTACTCTGGTCTGGATCGAAGACACCTCCGCCTCACCGAGCAGCTATTCCACATCTCCTCCAAGGAAAACGGCGTCCTGAAACTCCTGTAAAATTTTGACGGCGATCCAACCGTCGGATCCAAAGTTATGGCACTTCGAACCGGTACTCTATTCTGGAGCGCAGAGACCTCCGCCTCACCGAGGAGCGATTCCACATCTACTCCAAGGAAAAGGCTTCCGGAAACTCCAGTAAAAATATGAGGGTGATCCAACGGTCGGATTAAAAGGTATGGCCTTTTTGAACAGCTACTCTGGTGTGGAGCGAAGAGACCTCCGCCTCACCGAGTAGCGATTCCACATGTACTACAAGGACAACGGAGTCCGGAAACTCCAGTGAAAATATGAGGGCGATCCAACAGTTGGATCAAAAGGTATGGCCTTTTCGAACAGCTACTCTCGTCTGGAACGAAGAGACCTCAGCCTCACTGAGTAGCGATTCCACATCTACTCCAAGGAAAACGGCTTCCAGAAACTCCAGTAAAAATATGAGGGCGATCCAATAGTCGGATCAAAAGGTATGGCCTTTTCGAACAGTTATTCTGGTGTGGAGCGAAGAGACCTCCGCCTCACCGAGTAGCTCTTCCACATGTACTCCAAGAAAAACGGAGTCCGAAAACTCCAGTAAAAATTTGAGGGCGATCCAACGGTAGGATGAAAAGGTATGGCCTTTTCGAACTGGAACTGTGGTCTGGATCGAAGAGACCTCCGCCTCACCGAGTAGCGATTCCACATCTACTCTAAGGAAAACGGCGTCTGGAAACCCCTGTAAAAATCCGAGGGTGATCCAACGGTCGAATTAAAAGTTATGGCCCTTTGGAACCGATACTCTGCTCTGGAGCGAAGAGACCTTAGTCTCACCGAGTAGCGATTCCACATCTACTCCAAGGAAAACGGCGTTTGGAAACTCCATTAAAAATTTGAGGGCGATCCTACGGTCGGATCCAAAGTTATGGCCATTTCAAACCGGTACTCTGGTCTGAAGCGAAGACACCTCCGCCTCACCGAGCAGCGATTCCACATCTACTCCAAGGAAAACGGCGTCCGGAAACTCCTGTAAAATTTTGACAGCGATCCAACCGTCGGATCCAAAGTTATGGCAATTCGAACCGGTACTCTGGTCTGGAGCGCCAAGACCTCCGCCTCACCGAGGAGCGATTCCACATCTTCTCCAAGGAAAAGGCTTCCGGAAACTCCAGTAAAAATATGAGGGCGATCCAGCGGTCGGATCAAAAGGTATGGCCTTTTCGAACGGCTACTCTATTCTGGAGCGAAGAGACCTTAGCCTCACCGAGTAGCGATTCGACATCTGCTCCAAGGAAAACGGTGTCCGGAAACTCTAGTAAAAATTTCAGGGCGATCCAACAGTCGGATCCAAAGTTAAGGCCTTTTGGAACCGGTACTCTGGTCTGGATCGAAGACACCTCCGCCTCACCGAGTAGCGATTCCACATGTACTCCAAGGAAAACAGAGTCCGGAAACTCCAGTAAAAATTTGAGGGCGATCCAGCGGTCGGATTAAAAGGTATGGCCCTTTTGAAGAGCTACTCTGGTCTGGAGCGCAGAGACCTCAGCCTCACCGATTTGCGATTCCACATCTACTCCAAGGAAAACAGCGTCCGAAAACTCCTGTAAAAATTTCAGGACGATCCAACGGTCGAATCCAACGTTATGGCCCTTAGGAACCGGTACCCTGGTCTGAAGCAAAGTGACCTCCACCTCACCGAGTAGCGATTCCACATCTACTTTAAGGTAAACGCCGTCTAAAAACTCCAGCAAAATTTTGAGGGCGATCCAACGGTCGAATCCAAAGTTATGGCCCTTTGGTATGGAGCGAAGACATCTCCGCCTCATCAAGCAGCGATTCCACATCTACTCCAAGGAATACGGCGTACGTAAAGCACAATAAAATTTTAACAGCAATCCAACAGTTGGATCCAAAGTTATGGCCAATTCGAACCGGTACTCTGGTCTGGAGCGCAGAGACCTTCGCCTCACCGAGTAGCAACTCCATATCTATTCCAAGGAAAACGGCGTTCGGAAACTCCAGTAAAAATTTGAGGGCGATCCAACGGTCGGATGAAAAGGTATGGCCCTTTCGAACAGCTACGCTGGTCTGGAGCGCAGAGACCTCAGCCTCACCGATTTGCGATTTCACATCTACTCCAAGGAAAACGGCGTCTGAAAACTCCTGTAAAAATTTCAGGACGATCCAACGGTCGGATCCAAAGTTATGGCCCTTGGGAACCGGTACCCTGGTCAGGAGCGAAGTGACCTTCATCTCACCGAGTAGTGATTCCACATCTACTGCAAGGAAAACACCATCCAGAAACTCTAGTAAAAATTTGAGGGCGATCCAACGATCGGATCCAAAGTTATGACCCTTTGGAACTGGTACTCTGGTATGGAGCGAAGACACCTCCGCCTCATCGAGCAGCGATTCCACATCTACTCCAAGGAATACAGCGTTCATTAACTGCTGTAAAATTTTGACGGCGATCCAACGGTCGGATTAAAAGGTATGGCCCTTTCGAACAGCTACTCTGGTCTGGAGCGCAGAGACCTCAGCCTCACCGATTTGCGATTCCACATCTACTCCAATGAAAACGACGTCCGAAAACTCTTGTAAAAATTTCAGGACGATCCAACGGTCGGATCCAAAGTTATGGCCCTTAGGAACCGGTACCCTTGTCTGGAGCGAAGTGACCTCCGCCTCACCGAGTAGCAATTCCACATCTACTTGAAGGAAAACGCCGTCCAGAAACTCCAGTAAAAATTTGAGGGCGATCCAATGGTCGGATCCAAAGTTATGACCCTTTGGAACCGGTACTCTGGTATGGAGCGAAGACACTTCCGCCTCATCAAGCAGCGATTCCACATCTACTCCAAGGAATACGGTGTACGTTAACTGCTGTAAAATTTTGATGACAATCCAACAGTCGGATCCAAAGTTATGGCCAATTCGAACCGGTACTCTAGTCTGGAGCATAGAGACCTTCGCCTCACCAAGTAGTGACTCCACATCTACTCCAAGGAAAACGGCGTCCAGAAACTCCATTAAAAATTTGAGGGCAATCCAACGATCGGATCAAAAGTTATGGCCTTTTCGAACAGGTACTCTGGTCTGGAGCGAAGAGACCTCCGCCTTACAGAGTAGCGATTCCACATCTACTCCAAGGAAAACGGCGTCCGGAAACTCCTGTAAAAATTTGAGGGCGATCCAACGGTCGGATCAAAAGTTATGGCCTTTTCGAACAGGTACTCTGGTCTGGAGCGCAGAGACCTCAGCCTCACCGAGTAGCGATTCCACATCTACTCCAAGGAAAACGACGTCCAGTAACTCTTTTAAAAAGTTCAGGGCGATCCAACGGTCGAATCCAAAGTTATTGCCCTTTGAAATCAGTACTCTGGTCTGGAGTGAAGTCACCTCCGCCTCATCGAGCAGCGATTCCACATATACTCCAAGGAAAACGGCGTTCGGAAACTCTAGTAAAATTTTGACGGCAATCCAACGATCGGATCCAAAGTAATGACCAATTCGAAATGGTACTCTGGTCTGGAGCGCAGAGGCCTTTGCCTCACCGAGTAGCGATTCCACATCTACTCCTAGGAAACCGGCGTCTGGAAACTCCAGTAAAGATTTGAGGGCGATCCTACGATCGGATCCAAAGTTATGGCCATTTCGAACCGGTATTCTGGTCCGGAGCGAAGTGACCTCCGCCTCACCGAGTAGCGATTCCACATCTACTCCAAGTAAAACGACGTCCGGAAACTCCTATAAAAAGTTGATGGCGATCCAACGATCGGATCAAACGTTATGGCCCCTTTGAACCGATACTCTGGTCTGGAGCGCACAGACCTCTGCCTCACCGAGTAGCGATTCCAGATATACTCCAAGGAAAACGACGTCAGGAAACTCCTGTAAAAATTTGTGGGCGATCCAACGGTTGGATCCAAAGGTATGGCCTTTTCGAATAGCTACTCTAGTCTGGAGCGAAGAGACCTTAGCCTCACCGAGTAGCGATTCCACATCTACTGCAAGGAAAACGACGTCTGGAAACTCTAGTAAAACTTTGAGGGCGATCCTACGGTCGAATCCAAAATTATGGCCCTTTCGAACTGGAACTGCGGTCTGGAGCGAAGAGACATCCGCCTCACCGAGTAGCGATTCCACATCTACTTCAATGAAAACGGCGTCCGGAAACTCTAGTAAAAATTTAAGGTCGATCCAACGGTCGCATCCAAAGTTATTGCCTTTTCAAACTAGTACGCTGGTCTGGAGCGAAGAGACCTCCGCCTCACCGAGTAGCGATTCCACATCTACTTAAAGGAAAACGGCGTCCGGAAACTCCTGTAAAAATTTGAGGGCAATCCAATTGTCGGATCAAAAGTTATGGCCCTTTGGAACCGATTGTTTGGTATGGAGCGAAGAGACCTCCGCCTCACCGAGTAGCGATTCCACTTCTACTTTAAGGCAAATGGTGTCCGGAAACTCCTGTAAAAAATTGAGGGCGATCCAACGGTCTGATCAAAAGTTATGGCCCTTTCGAACCGGTACTCTGGTCTGGAGCGAAGAGACCTCAACCTCTCCGAGTAGCGATTCCACATGTACTCCGTGGAAAACGGCGTCCGGAAACTCCTGTAAAAAGTTGTTGGCGATCCAACGGTCGGATCAAAAGTTAAGGACCCTTCGAACCGGTACTCTGGTCTGGAGCGCAGAGACCTCCGCCTCACCGAGTAGGGATTCCACATCTACTGCAAGGAAAACAGCGTCTGGAAACTCGTGTAAAAATTTGAGGGTGATCCTATGGTCGGATCCAAAGTTATGGCTCTTTCGAACCGGTACTCTAGTCTGGAGCGAAGAGACCTCAGCCTTACCGAGTAGCGATTCCACATCTACTCCAAGGAAAACGGCGTCTGGAAACTCCAGTAAAAATTTGAGGACGATCTAACGGTCGGATCAAAAGGTTTGGCCTTTTCGAACAGCTACTCTGTATGTTCTTGAAATCCGAAGGTTTCCGTGTCCTTGCAACCAAGAAAAAGTGTTTAGCCTTGCATGTTTGTTGAACAACTAATCAAAAAGAAGGAAGAATGCATAATTTTGAGTTTCTTAGAGGAGGGGGGCGTTTTTCTCCTCTTGGCTGGCTGCCCCCTTCTCTTCTCTCATTCTTTTTATATCCTAGGAAACCCTAGGTCTCTATTTTACAAAATAGTCCTCCATTAAGTAAACTGTTTACATTTAAGTACTTCAATAACTATTTTCCTAAAAAAGAAGAAATAGCCTTGCATGAAATCTTCAAGCTTTGACTTAGAGAAGCTAAGTTGCTTGAATAAAAACTTGGATATCAGTTTAAATGCTTCGGAACGTAATTTGGACTCGTTTCTTCATGAAACCTGTTTGCTGGCAGAATTCAGATGTCATCTTTGAAAAATCATATATCCCTCATATGACATCTGTTTTGGGTGAAATTTGGAGCATTTATAGAACTTTGAGTCATGAATCCAAAACAATTGAGTTTGCATCAATTGGATTTCTGTAGCTCCAGATATTCAAGTTGGAATGGCCGAAGTTCAACACTGGCAGATTGCGAGATTTGACTTTGAAGGCTGCGATTTCCATGGTCTTCCTTATTTTATTTTCTTGCCTTAGATGTCTAGAAAGGTATGGATGTTAGATTTATAATGCCACTGGAATCACTTCATTTCAACCTCTAGAGCTCACGCTCTGCACAAAACATCGACTGAAAGTCAAATCTGCCAATTATCTTCAATTTACTCCTTTCTGCATCTTTCATCCAAAAGTGCCTTCAAAACATAAAACAAAGAATATCAAGACATTTTATATATAAAACATAGGCAAAACACTAGTTAAATGTGGGTGAAACTATCGAATAATATGGTTGCATCAGGAACTGATTCTCTGGTCTGGAGCGAAGAGACCTCCGCTTCACCAAGTAGCGATTCCACATCTACTCCAAGGAAAACGGTGTCCAAAAACTCTTGTGAAAATGTGATGGCGATCCAACGGTCGGATCAAAAGTTATGACCGTTTGGAACCGGTACTGTGGTCTGGAGCGAAAAGACCTTCGCCTCACCGAGAAGTGATTCCACATCTACTCCAAGGAAAATGGCGTCTGGAAACTCCTGAGAAAATGTGACGGCGATCCAACGTTCGGATCAAAAGTTATGGCCCTTTGGAACCGGTACTGTGGTCTAGAGCGAAGACACATCTGCCTCACTGAGTAGCGATTCCACATCTACTCCAAGGAAAACTGCGTCCGGAAACTCCTGTAAATATTTGAGGGTGATCTAACGGTCGGATCAAAAGTTATGGCCCTTTCAAACCGGTACTCTGGTCTGGAGCGCAGAGACCTCCGCCTCACCGAGTAGCGATTCCACATCTACTCCTAGGAAAACAGTGTTCGGAAACTCCTGTAAAAATTTGAAGGCGATCCAATGGTCGGATCCAATGTTATGGCCCTTTCGAACTGGTATTCTGGTCTGGATGGAATAGACCTCTGCTCACCGAGTACCGATTCCACATCTATTCCAATGACCCTTTCGAACCGGTATTCTAGTCAGGAGCGACGAGACGTCCGCCTCACCGAGTAGCGATTCCACATCTACTCCATGAAAAATAGTGTCCGTAAACTCTTGTAATAATTTGATGGCAATCAAACGGCCGGATCAAAAGTTATGGCACTTTCGAACCGGTATTCTAGTCTAGAGCGACGACACCTCCGCCTCACTGAGTAGCGACTCCACATCTACTCCATGAAAAACAGCATCCGCAAACTCCTGTTAAACTTTGATGGCTATCAAACGGTCAGATCAAAAGTTATGGCACTTTCAAACCAGTATTCTGGTATGGAGCGACAAGACTTCCGCCTCACCGAGTAGCGATTCCACATCTAATCCAAGGAAAATAGCGTCCGGAAACTCTACTAAAATTTTAAGGGTCATCCAACGGTTGGATCAAAAGTTATGGCCCTTTCAAACCGGTATTCTGGTCTGGAGCTACGAGACCTCCGCCTCACCGAGTAGCGATTCCACATCTAATCCGCGGAAAACAGTGTCTGTAAACTCCTGTAAAAATTTGATGGCGATCGTTTTTGAGCAGTACTCTTGCCCGGCGCAACCAGACCTCTGCCTCAACGAGTGGCGATTCCCCATCTACTTTAAGCAAAATGGCTTCCGGAAACTCCAGTAAAAATTCATGGGCGATCCAATGGTTGGATAAAAAGTTATGGCCCTTTTCGAATCGGTACTCTGGTCTAACGTGGCTAGACCTCTCCCTTATCGAGTAGCGATTCCACTTATACTTCAAGGCAAATGGCGTCCAGAAACTCTTATAAAAATTTGAGGGCGATCCAACGATCAGATCAAAAGTTATAGCCCTTTTCGAACCAGATCTATAGTCGGGCGCGGCTAGACTTCCGCCTCATCGAGTAGCGATTCCATAGCTACTACAAGGAAAACAACATCTGGAAACTCTTGTAAACTTTTGAGGGTGATCAACCTGTCGGATCAAAAGTTATGGCTTTTTTGAACCGGTACTCTAGTCTAGCGAGACCAGACCTCCGCGTCATCGAGTAGCGATTCCACATCCACGCCAAGGAAAATGGCGTCTGGAAACTCCTATAAAAATTTAAGGGCGATCCAACGATCGGATCAAAAGTTACGGCCCTTTCGAACCGGTACTCAGGTCTGGCGTGACCAGACTTCCGCCTCACCGATTAGCGATTCCACATCTACTCCAAGGAAAACGGCGTCCGGAAACTCTTTTAAAATTTTCAGAGCGATCGACCACTCGGATCAAAAGTTATGACCCTTTCGAATCGGTACTCTTGTCTGGCGTGACCAAACCTCCGCCTCACCGAGTAGCAAAAAATTAAGGACGATTCAATTGTCGGATCCAAAGTTAGGGACCTTTGAACCGATACTCTGGTCTGGCGCGACCAGACTTCCGCCTCACTGAGTAGCGATTCCACATCAACTACAAAGAAAACGGTGTCTCGAAACTCTTTTAAAATTTTTGAGAGCGATCGACCGCTCGGGATCAAAGTTATGACCCTTTCAAACCGGTGCTCTGGTCTAGAGCGATGAGACCTCTGCCTCACTGATTAGCGATTCCACATCTACTCCAAGGAAAACAGCGTCCCGGAACTCCTGCAAATATTTAAGGGCGATCTAATGGTCAAATCAAAAGTTTTGGCCTTTTCGAACAGGTACTCTTGTCTAGAGTGTCGAGACCTTCGCCTCACCGAGTAGTGATTCCAGATCGACTTCAAGGAAAACAGCGTCCGAAAACTCTTCTAAAATTTTGACGGTGATCCAACAATCAGATCAAAAGTTACGGCCCTTTCGAACTGGTACTCTAGTCTCGAGCGACGAGAACTTTATCTCACCGAGTAGCGATTCCACATTGACGTTAAGGAAAACAGCGTCCGGAAACTCCTGTAAAAATTTGTGGGAGATCCAACGGTCGGATCAAAAGTTATGGCTCTTTTGAACTGATACTCTCATCCGGCGCGACCAGACCTTCGCCTTACCGAGTAGCGATTCCCTTTTTACTCCAAGGGAAATGGCTTTCGAAAACACCTGTAAAAATTTGAGGGCGATCCAATGGTCGGATCAAAAGTTATAGCCCTTTTCGAACCGGAACTCTGGTCTGGCGTGACGAGACCTCACCCTTACTGAATAGCGATTCCACATCTACTTCAAGGCAAACAGTGTTTAGAAACTCATGAAAACGTTTGAGGGAGATCGACCGGTCGGATCAAAAGTTATAGCTTTTTCAAATCGGTACTATGGTTTGGCATGACCAGGCCTTCGCGTCATCGAGTAGTGACTCCACATCTACTCCAAGGAAAACAGAGTCCAGACACTCATTTAAAATTTTGAGAGCGATTGACTGATCGGATCAAAAATTATGGCCCCTTTTAAACCGATACTCTTGTCTGGCGCGACCACACCTCTACTTCAACAAGTAGCGGTTCCACATCTACTATAAGAAAAACGGCGTCTTAAAACTCTTGTAAAATTGTGAGTGCGATCCAAAGGTCGGATCAAAAGTTATGATTCTTTCGAACTGGTACTCTTGTCCTGCGCGACCAAACCTCCGCCTCACCGAGTAGCCAATCTACATCTACTCCAAGGAAAACGACGTCTGAAAACTCATATAGAAATTTTAGGGCGATCCAAAACGCCCAAACAGCCCCTAGGGACTCAAAAATCCCAAACGGAACTGCTTCCACAGTTGATGCATGTATTGAATAGCGCAAAGAGCCCGTCTGGGCTCTAAATTCATTAACGAAACTGCTTCCAAGGGTGAAGCATGGATTCAACAGCACAAACAGTCCTTATAGCCTCAAAAATAATCAACGAAACTACTTCCGCGAGTGATGCAAGGATTCGATAGCGCAAAGTGCCCGTTTGGGCTCTGAAATCATCAACGAAACTGCTTTCAAGGGTGACACATGGATTCGACCGCGCAAAGAGCCCCTGGACTCAGAAATCATCAACGAAATGGCTCTCACTGGTGACGCATGGATTCGACAGCCTAAAAAGCACCTAAGGACTTTGAAATCATCAACGAAACTGCTCCCACAGGCGACGCATTGATTTGACATTTAAAACAGCCCCTAGCAACTTAGAAATCATCAACGAAACTTCTTCCACGGGTGACGCATGGATTCGACAGTGCAAACAACCTATATGGACTTAGAAATCACCAACAAAACTCCTTCCATAGGTGACGCATTGATTGGATAGCGCAAAGAGCCCCTAGAGACTCAGAAATCATCAATGAAATTGCTGTCACAGGTGATGCATGGATTCGAAAGCGCAAACAGCCCCTATGGACTCAGAAATCATCAACGAAAATGCTCCCACAGGCGACGTATGGATTCCACAACCCAAACAACTCTTAAGGACTCATAAATCATCAAAGAAACTGCTCCCCCAGGTGACGCACAGATTCGACAGCGCAAACAGCCCCTAGCGACTCAGAAATCATCAACAAAATGACTTCCACGGGTGACGCATGGATTCGACGGCGCAAACAGGCCTTGGGGGCTTAGAAATCACAAACAAAACTCCTTCCACGGGTGACGCACGAATTGGAGAGCACAAAACAGCCCCTAGCGACTCACAAATCAACAACGAAATTGCTTCCACGAGTGACGCATGGATTTGACAGTGCAAAGAGCCCCTAGAGACTCAGAAATCATCAATGAAATTGCTGCCACGGGTGACGCATGGATTTGACAGTGCAAACAGCCCCTAGTTACTCAGGAATCATCAACGAAACTGCTTCCAAGGGTGACGCATAGATTCGACAGCACAAATAGCCCACATGGACTCAGAAATCATCAACGAAAATGCTCCCACTAGTGATGCATGGATTCGATAGCCCAAATAGCCCCTAGGGACTCAGAAATCATCACAAAAACAGCTTCGACGGGTGACTTATTGATTCGACAACGCAAACAACCCCAAGGGGATCACAATTCATCAATGAAACAGCTTCCACGGATGACGTATGGATTTGACAGTGCAAATAGGCCCTAAGGCCTCAGAAATCCACAACAAAACTGCTTCCATGGGTAACTCATTGACTCAACAACGCAAACAACCCCATGGGGCTCAAAATTCATCAACGAAACAGCTTCCACGGATGACGCATGGATTCGACAGTGCAAACAGGCCTTAGGGCCTCAAAAATCCCCAACGAAACTGCTTTCACGGGTTGCATAAAGATTCAAAAGGGCAACACAGCCCCTAGGGACTTAGAAATCACCAACGAAACTGCTTCCACGGGTGATGCAAGGATTCGACAACGCAAACAACCCCTAGCAGCTCAGAAATCACAAACGAAACTGCTTCCACGGGTGACGCATGTATTCGACAGCGCAAATAGCCCCTCTGGACTCAGAAATCATCAACGAAAATGCTCTTACGGGTGACGCATGGATTCGACAGCCCAAACAGCCCATGGGGACTCAGAAATCATCAAAAAAACTGCTTCGACGGGTGACACATGGATTCGACAGCACAAACAGCCTCTAGGGGCTTAAAATTCATCAACGAAGCGGTTTCCATGGGTGACACATGGATTCGACGGCGCAAACAGGCCCTAGGGCTTAGAAATCACAAACGAAACTCCTTCCACGGGTGACACACGGATTGGAGAGCGCAAAACAGCCTCTAGTAACTCAAAAATCAACAACGAAACTGCTTCCACTGGTGACGCATGGATTCGATAGCGCAAATAGCCCATATGAACTCGGAAATCATCAACGAAAATGCTCCCACCGGTGATGCATGGATTCGATAGCCCAAACAGCCCCTAGGAACTCAAAAATCATCACAGAAACAGCTTAAACGGGTGACCCATTGAATCGACAAAGCAAACAACCCCAAGGGGCTCAAAATTCATCAACGAAATAGCTTCCACGGATGACGAATGGATTCGACAGCACAAACATGCCCTAAGGCCTCAGAAATCCACAACAAAACTGCTTCCACGGGTAACTCATTGATTCGACAGCGCAAACAGCCCCTAGAGGCTCAGAAATCACCAACGAAACAGCTTCCACGGATGACGCAAGGATTCGACAGCGCAAACAGCCACTAAGGGCTCAGAAATCACCAACGAAACTACTCCCACCGGTGATGCATGGATTCGATAGCTTAAACAGCCTCCAGGGACTTAGAAATCATCAAAGAAACTGCTTCTACAGGTGACTCATGGATTCGACAAAAAATTGCTTCTACGGGTGACTCAGATATCATCAAAAAACTGCTCCGACGGGTGAAGCAAGGATTCGACAGCGCAAACAGCCCCTAAGAGCTCATAAATCACCAATGAAACTGCTTCCACGAGTGACAGATGGATTCGACAGACCAAACAGCCCATTTGAACTCAGAAATCAGCAATGAAACTGCTTCCACGGGTGACGCATGGATTCGACAAAGCAAACAGCTCTGTAGAGCCTTAGAAATCACTAATGAAACTCCTTCCACGGGTGACGTATGGATTCGATAGCGCAAACAACCTCTAGCGGCTCAAAATGCAACAACGAAACTGCATTCACAATGACGCATGGATTCGACAAAGCAAACAACCGCTAGGAACTCACAAATCACCAACGAAACTGCTTCCACGGGTGACCTATGGATTCGACAGCGCAAACAGCCTTTAGGGATTCAGAAATCATTAAAGAAACTGCTTCGACGGGTGCTGTATGGATTCGAAAGCCAAAACAGCCCCTAGGGATTCAAAAATCATCAAAGAAACTGCATCCTCGGGTGGCGCATGGATTCGACATCGCAAACAACCCCTACAGGCTCAAAATTCAGCAACGAAACTTCTTCCACGGGTGATGCATGGATTCGACAGCTCAAACAGCCCCTAGCGACTCAGATATCATCAAACAAACTGCTTCGACGGGTGATGCACGGATTCGACAGCGCAAATAGCCCGTAGGGACTTAGATACCATCAAAAAACTGCTTCGACGGGTGACACATGGATTTAACAGTGCGAACAGCACCTAGGGGCTCAGAAATCATCAACGAAACTGCTTCCACGGGTGATGCAAGGATTCGACAGTGCAAACAGCCCCTTAGGACTTAGAAATCACCAACGACACTACTTCAACGGGTGACAAATGGATTCGACATCGCAACCATCCCCTAGTGGCTCAGAAATCATTAAAGAAACTGCTTCCACGGGTGCCGCATGGATTCGACAACGCAAGTAGCCCTTGGGAGTCATAAAATAGCAACGAAATTGCTTCCATGGGTGACGCATGGATTGGACAGCGCAAACAGCCCCTGGGGGCTTAGAAATCACAAATGAAACTGCTTCCACCGGTGATGCATGGATTTTATAGCTCAAACAGCACCAGGGACTTAGACATCATCAAAGAAACTGCTTCTACGCGTGACTCATGGTTTCGACAATGCAAACAACCCCAAGGGGATCACAATTCATCAACGAAACAGCTTCCACAGATGACGCATGGATTCGACAGCGCAAACAGGCCCTATGGCCTCAGCAATCACCAACGAAACTCCTTTCATGGGTGACGCATGGATTGGACAGCACAAACAAGCCCTAGGGCCTAAAAAATCCTCAACGAAACTGCTTCCATGGGTGACGCAAGGATTCGACACGCAAAAGGCCCTAGGGCCTCAGAAATCCCCTGCGAAACTGCTTTCACGGGTGATGCAAGGATTCGACAGCGCAAACAGCCCCTAGGGGCTCAGAAATCGCCAACGAAACTACTTTCACGGGTGATGTATGTATTCGACAACCCAAACATCCCATTTGGATTGAGAAATCATCAACGAAACTACTTCCACGGGTGACACATGGATTCAATAGCGCAAACAGCCCGTAGGGACTCAGAAATCATGAAAGAAACTGCTTCCACGGGTTACGAATGGATTCGACAACGGGAACAACCCCTAAAGCCTCAAAATGCATCAATGAAACTGCTTCCACGGGTGACATAAGGATTCAACAACGCAAACAGCCCCTACGACCTTAGAAATCATCACCAATGAAACTGCTTTCACGAGTGACTCATGAATTTGACAGCGCAAACAGCCCATAGGGACTCAGATATCATCAAAAAACTGCTTCGACTGGTGACACATGGATTCGACAGCGCGAACAGCACCTAGGGGCTCAGAAATCATCAACGAAACTGCTTCCACGGGAGATGCATGGATTCTACAGCGCAAACAGCCCCTATGGATTCTGAAATCATCAACAAAAATGCTTCCACTAGTGATGCATGAATTCGATAGCCCAAACATCTCCTAGGGACTCAGAAATCATCAAAGAAACTGCTTTGATGGGTGACTCATTGATTCGACAACGTAAACAACCCCAAGGGGCTCAAAATTCATCAACGAAATAGCTTCCACATTTGACGCATGGATTCGACAGTGCAAACAGGCCCTAAGGCCTAAGAAATCCTCAACGAAACTGCTTCCACGGGTGACGCAAGGATTCAACAGCGCAAACAGGCCCTAGGGCCTCAGAAATCCCCAAAGAAACTACTTCCACGGGTGATGCAAGGATTCGACAGCGCAAACAACCCCTAGGGGCTTAGAAATCACCAACGAAACTGCTTCCACAGGTGACGCATGTATTCGACAGCCCAAACAGCCCATTTAGATTTAGAAATCATCAACGAAACTGCTTCCCCGAGTGACGCATGGATTTGACAGCGCAAACAGCCTATATGGACTCGGAAATCATCAACGAAAATGTTCCCACCAGTGATGCATGGATTTGATAGCGTAAAGAGGCCCTAAGGCATCAGAAATCACCAACAAACTGCTTCCACGCATGGATTGGACAGCGAAAACAGCAACTAGCGACTCAGAAATCATCAACGAAAATGCTCACACGGGTGACGCATGGATTCGACAGTACAACCAGCCCCTAGGGGGTCAAAAATCACAGAGAAACTGCTTCCGCGGGTCACACATGGATTCGACAACGCAAACAGGCCCTAGGGCCTCAGAAATCACCAACGAAACTCCTTCCACGTGTGATGCATGGATTGGACAGCGCAAACAGCCACTAGTGACTTCGAAATCACTAACAAAACTGCTTCGATGGGTGACGCATGGATTCGACAGCGCAAACAGCCCCTATGGACATAGAAATCATCAACGAAAATGCTCCCACGGGTGATGCATGGATTCGACAGCCCGAACAACCCCTAAGGACTCAGAAATCATCAAAGAAACTGCTTTGACGGGTGATGCTTGGATTTGATAGGGCAAACAGCCCTAGGGGTTCAAAATTCATCAACAAAACTGCTTCCACGGGTGAATCATGGATTCGACAGCCCAAACAGCCCCAATGGCCTTAGAAATCACCAACAAAACTCCTTTAATGGGTGACACATGGATTCAATAACGCAAATAGCATCTAGGGACTTATAAATCATCAAAGAAACTGCTCCGACGGGTGTCGCATAGATTCGAAAGCCCAACAGCCCTTAGGGTATCAGAAATCATCAATGATACTGCTTCCACGGGTGACGCATGGATTTGACAGCCCAAACAGGCCCTAGGGCCTTAGAAATCAGCAATGAAACTAATGCCACGGGTGATGCATGGATTCCATAGCGCAAAGAGCCCATATGGTCTCAGAAATCAGGAACCAAACTGCTTCCACGGGTGACGCATGGATTCGACAGCCTAAATAGCCCCTTGGGACTTAGAAATCACCAACGACACTGCTTCGACGGGTGACACATGGAGTCGATAGCGCAACCAGCCCATAGTGGCTCAGAAATCATTAAAGAAATTGCTTCCACGGGTGACACATGGATTCGACAGTGCAACTAGCCCCTAGGGGCTCAGAAATCACCAACGAAACTACTTTCACAGGAGACGCATGGATTCAATAGCGCAAATAGCTCGTAGGGACTCAGATAGCTTCAAAGAAATTGCTTCGACAGGTGACGCATGGATTCGAAAGTGCAACTAGCCCATAGGGGCGCAGAAACTGACACGATCAAAGAGTTGATGTCTTATCCCAAGTGCAGGAGTGTCGAAGTAATAAATAACCTGGCAAGACTGGGGTCGAACCACAGAGAGGTGAATTGTATAAATTACAATTAAAGAGAAAGATTTGAAAAGAATAATAACAAAAAAGGAGTTGAAGAGAGTTTTGGGAAGTGATATTGATATAAAGATTAAACAATAATAAAACAGATGCCAAGGTTAGAGGATCCACTAATGGTATTTCAAATAAAATAATATAAACTCTTTTTATTACTCAATTGGAAACCACAAACAAAGGAGGTTCCAATTGGATGATTTATCGTTATTAGCTCATTATAAATTATTAACATGATCATATTAATCATCTTATCTAAGTAACACCATAGTTATAAATATCATCAAGCATTCATGTTGCTAGCTTATGTTAACAACAAATCAAGTTTCTATCATAACAACGATGTCGGCTGAAAACTATGTAGGATCAAGCATTTGATGTACCAAGTGTTATACAACACAAATCTAGATTAACCATTTAACAAGCAAGGTATTAAGAATTACTAAGATAAAAAGATAAGACATGCTAATAACAATTTTTCTTGGATATAAACATTAAAGTCCATGTTGAGTTTATATTATACCTATTCTAACACCATTAGTAAAACCTTTTCACCTTGACATAACTAACTTAGCTAAACATAATGAAGAAGAAGAACATAAATAAACAAGATAAGAACATTATTATGATATAAATTAACTAAGTATAGGAAAGGAAATGAAAATGCATAAACAAAAGATTAATATAGTATGAAAGAAAACTTGAACATTACAAAGATATAAAGAGAGAAAGCAAGAACATGATTTTGATCTAAAAAATAATATGATTAAATACATGGTAAATGCCTCCTTTCATAGGTTAAGATTCAGAACTATTGATTAGTAGGCAACCATCGATTTGGTGGCTGGTTTTTGACATTGTTGGCTGCTGGTTCTTGATATTGTTGGCTGGCCAAAATATCATTGCTAACATCAGAATTTGAGCCCTTTGTTCCATGAAAGCTGTGGGCAATTGTCTCAGCTTTCCAACAAAAAAAAACCAGAGCTCATTTGGACTTCTAGAACTCAAGATATGAGTTGAAAACCGAACAGTGTTTGAGCTGCAGGACAGGTTCCGACTTCTCCGTTGTTGCTAAGATTTGAACTTGCAAATGGCTGAATTAAGTCTTGAACTCTTTTTTAGGTCTATGTCTTATCTTTCCATCCATATAAAGTGGACCTAAATTCGAGTTCTACAACTCCAGTTATGATCAAATAACCGAATGGTGTTGCAGTTTGGAATTGAACCAACATCTCTTCTCTTAGCCTAGTCCTCTTTTTGTCTCTTCACTTTCAATGGTTAATCACATCAATCAATCCTTTGAATTGTGAGATATACCTGAATTCAAAACAAGCATTTACCATAAATTAAAGATATATTATATTATCAGACTTGTTATTATAAAACATACTTTAGTTAGGGAATTTAACGATACTTAAGCGCAATATGATGATATAAAGCCTTAATGAGAATGCACTTTTAAGAACTAATCAGAAACCACCAACGAAACTTCTTCCACGAGTGACGCATGGATTCGATAACGCAAACAGGCCCTAGGGCCTCAGAAATCACTAACGAAACTCCTTCCACGGGTGACGCATGGATTGGACAGCGCAAACAGCCACTAGAGACTTAGAACTCATCAACGAAAATGCTCCCACGGGTGATGTATGGATTCAACAGCCCAAACAACCCCTATGGACTCAGAAATCACGAAAGAAACTGCTTCGAAGGGTAATGCAAGGATTCGACAGCGCAAACAGCCCCTAGGGGCTCACAATTCATCAATGAAACTGCTTTCACAGTTAACGCATGGATTCGACAGCGCAAACGGGCGGTACGGCCTTAGAAATTGTTGTGATGTCACGGCCGCACAAATTAATTACCCTAGCTTTAAACACAACACACAAGATAGTATAGAGCAAGCAAGGGGTCGATCCCACGAGGAAGTTTCAAGTCAGATTTTTATGTTGTACGTTATGTAATTGGGGGGATTTGGTTTGTGATTATCTAAACTATGGCAGCA
>Ga0325405_1001982_pt1 | contig 21081 bp, 10 predicted proteins | sample PopdelMetagenome_21_FD_205663 | JGI IMG/M metagenome (GOLD analysis project Ga0325405, IMG submission 205663) | Populus deltoides microbial communities from Bellville, Georgia, United States - Xylem-Control-R2 | ecosystem: Host-associated > Plants > Phyllosphere > Stem > Wood/Secondary xylem...
GGCTCAGAATAAGAATTTATTCTCATGAATAAATATAACATTTCAAATTTATTATGGGCTCGTATGCCTAAATAAATTCTTATGAGAAGAATCTATGTAGGTGCCCTAACAAGGTTTGCCTATCATATAAGGCAAAAGTATTTTCCGTAACTTTTATATTATGGTAAAAAAATACTTCCAAATAAAATTGTTGAATACCTTAAATATATATAAGATTTTCTAGTCAACTTTTGGTATTTAAATACCAATCTACTTGTAGGTCCAACATTTATACCAGAATATTGACCATTAATTCTCATGAATTAAAATTTTTAAAGGTTATTGAAATATTGGTCAAGTTCTTATGTATTCAATAAATGCATGCATATATATTTTTTGAATATTTATGTATATAAAAGAACTGCTAAGTCATACCCCATGTATCTTTATAGTTTTTTTCTTCAAGCAAAATATAATTTTTTATTTTTTAAAAGACTTGGCTGTATGCACAAAAACAAAACATATTTTTTTGTGTTTTTGAAATGAGGGAATGTTTTGAATTTTGTTGGATTTTTTCAAAATTTTAGAGAAAACAACAAGTTTTTTAATGTCGAGTCCGTAACTTATAGTGTAAGTTTATCAACCAATATTAAAGAAACATTTTGGAGAAAAATATATTTTTGTGTTGTCTAAAACATGGGATTTTTTTTATTTTTCTGGAATTTTTTAAGACTTGTTTTTTTAAAAACAAATATTTTTAATATTGAGTCTGTATCATACAATGTAAGTCTATAGCCCGATATCAAACGAAAATTTTTGAAGAAAAAATATATTTTTGGCTTTTCTGAAACAAAGAAGTTTTTTTGAATTTTTTGAATTTTTTTTCTAAGAGAAAATCATGTATTTTTAACATCGAGTCTATATCTTACAGTGTATATCTACAACTGATATTATGCAAAATATTTGGGAAAATATGTGAGAGACCCAAAAATAATTCCAGAATAGTCCTTAAACTTTCTCATAATATTTTGAAATTTTTTAAAGGCCCATTTGGCTACACATAAAAAAATAAAGGCATATTAGAAACTAAGGGACAAAGGTTTAGGGCATGTTCGGCAAACACGCACTTAGCTTAAGATCAGAGGCATTAAAAATATTTTAAGGATGTGTTTGAAAAACACGCCCTAAATAACCAAACACAACCTTATATCTTAAAGAAAAAAGTGGTGTGCCAAACACGCCCTTAAGGATGAGTTTTGGGCTTGGTACAACCACGTCGGCTGGGCACATTGGGTTTGAGGCCCCAACCCACATATACGACCTGGGCTCAGGCCCAGCTCAACTTGTTTTATAAGGCTAACAGACGGCCCAACAAGCCTATTTCCTTTTTTATAAGTAGGTTGGACTCAACCTAGTCATATGGGCCCGACTTAAGTCCAACCCATAAAAACTTGGTCATTGACCCAACCTAGAAGTCATTAGCCTCTGTAGAATATGAATTATTTCACATTCTACAAGCTAAATAATACAATTATAGAAGAAAAGGGAGGAGGATTGTAACATCCTCCATTCCGGGATAAAACGACAATCTCGTGCCAATCAAAAAACAAAGTAATTAAATTTTTTTTTTGTATACATATATTCATGGTCTTTGTATTAAAATCTACCAAAATTTCGATGGAGTCCCCCATATGCCATAAGGTTCTAAGTTATTGACATGGAATCTGTTTACACTTCTAATAGCTCGCATCTCATAACTTAATTCCCAACCCAATCATCCTAGGTTTCAATTCCACACTTATACTCACACCTATCAACCACAATATTTATGATATGCATTATATAACAAATATCAGTGTGGATGGATAAAAATAAATAAATATAAATACATAGACATGAAATATAGCTATATGAACTATAAGGTTAAATTCATTCAATCAAGTTTAAACATTAATAATACAAATTAAGTTATACAAACATTTTTATGTTTACAAAATACAAGGATATACTCCCTAGCACCTAGATTACAAGAACAGAACATAAGCTAGAGTCTACTCCTGTCGTGCATACAATGATCCTGAAACAAAATGCATATTATTAAAAAGTGAATATTACAATAAATGTAACAACATGAATATCTAACAATTTCAACAGGGTAAAATGCATTCATAATTCATTCGCTTCTTCCTTCTCGTTTTTATTAGAATCTCTTCCTTAATTAACTATCAATAACTATTCCTTTTACCACTTTCAACCTTCATTCCAGACTTTATGAGATCAACCATGATTATTCTTACTTATCACATTACCGATACCACTTTCACTAGTATCATCATCATCACCCCATAGGAGTCGATGCAAGGTAATCTCCTTACCCGGGATCCTAACATATACTAAATGTATGCTAGTCCATACATGGTGATCCCCTTACCCGGGATCCTAACATACACTAAATGTATGCTAGTCCAATACACGGTGATCCCCTTACTCAGGATCCTAACATACACTAAATGTATGCTAGTCCAATCGTGGCATCCCCTTACCCGGGATCCTAACATACACTAAATGTATGCTAGTTTACGCCTCAAATCGCACTTCTCATATTTCTTTTATCAGTGATAATTTCATCATTTGGCAATTCACACAACAAGTTTTCACCTTGAATACACATACATTCAGTAATTCACATTTCACATTGGTAATATAAATAAATCATGGAATTAACTAGGAAGTATATGTGCGATTCACCTACTTGCAATAGAAGCTCTACTCGTGCTCCCCTGCTGGTGCTGCACCATGCTTGTGGTCCCTCCTAAAATTCACATGTTTATCTCATAAATTTTCCTCACCCAAGGATATGTTTTATTATAACCATATCAACAACTAATAAGTCTTTCTTTCAATCATTTCTTAATATTTTATGTTTTTCTCATTTCACCTATTAATATTGTCATTCTTTGTCCAACCTCAGTTATCATTCCTTATATATATATACTAACCGTTTCTGTTTAAATCTTGAATTGTCACTGTCTAGACATTGAACTGTTATTGTCTTATTTTTTTAAACTGTTACTGTCTAGATATTGAACTATTACTGTCTCATTTTTTGAACTGTTATTGTCTTATTTTTTTGAACTGTTACTGTCTCGTTTTTGAACTGTTACTGTCTAGATATTGAATTGTTACTATCTTATTTTTTGAACTATTACTCTCCGACCTCTCCTCAGATTTTTAACTATATCTAGAGTTGTAGAACTCTGATTTAAGCGAGATTAGTCTTGTTGGAAAGCTAAGACATGAGGCTACAAGTTCTCTGAAGGAAAGAGAACCCAGTTCTACCTCTAAGACAGTCAAAATTTCTCATCAATGAACCAGACCTACTACCCTATAGGGTTTGTCATGACCCAGTCTTGGTTGGTGACCCATAGCTGGAGTTCTATAACTCCAAATTAAAGAAGACCAATTTCATTAGTTAGCCAACATCCAAACCTACAATTTCTATGAGGAACCTGATCCTAATTCCTTCATCCTCCTACCCGAAATCTCTCTGAAAGTCAAGAGACGAAACTGTCCAGATTCATCAATCTTTCCATTTACATACAACACATGAAGTTCTTTAATTTAGCAACTCATACTTTTTCCTCAATTCAAGTCTAAGAACTCAAATCTATAAAATAACATCCACGCATCAATTTATAATCAACTTGAAATGACTCATAAGAGCAGGTTTAGAATACCTTACCCGGTACGAATCAAGGTTTCGATCCTTCCTTTTCTTTCTAATGACAGTCGACCCTCCCCTCTTCTCTTCTTGTTTAATTTCTCTTGTCCCTATCCAACCAGTGTTTATTCTACCTATAACCCTTAATCTTGGATGGGTTTCTGAATTTTTGGTGTTTCTCTCTTGATTTGTAAAAATAAATATAAAAACTCCCTCTTTTCTTTCTTTACGTTATCTGCAGATCTGTTTTTTGTGAGAAGAGGAGTACTTATGTTCTATAATTATTCTTATTTGCATTTAGGCCCATTTTCTTTAAGTGTATTCGTTTTGCCCCCACTTCTTTTTAGTTTAGTTTATTTCCTTTAATTTAATCCAACCTTTTTTTATATATTTTTTCTCAGGATTTACAAGGATTACCTGGCCTCGGGGTTCTTGCTAGTCTACCATGAAGATGGTGGGCCAGGATGGAGACTCTAATGGGTAGTGTAGTTGTTTTCGTTGCTGGCCAAGGAGAGCCACCTGCTACTTGTTCATGGTTGAACCAAAGCTACTGAATCTGGTTACGTTGCAAGGAGCTACTGGAACTTGTTATTGGTTCTTGCAAAGGCAATGTTGTTGATATTAGTTGTCGGTCTGTTATGAGAAGAAGATGTTGGTTGAAGACGGAAGGGTTACTGATGCTTACGGTGTGGATTGTGGGAAGGAGAGGGGTTTGTTTTTTGGGTTAAAAAGATGAAAAGTCTAGTATAAGGGTGTTTTTTTAGGTGGTGTTTGCAGAAGGTCATAGAGAACTGGTGGGGGTGTATTTTTGCTTCGGTTTTCTTTGGAAAAAAAATCCTTGTCTTTTCATCTCTTTTTTCTCCTTTTTATGTGGTCTTAGAAGATTATCACATCCTTTTTCAACCATTGATCTACCCCCATTGCATCTCCTCCTTTGATGTTGTTATAGTACAAGAATAGCTGGCCTAAAAACCTGGTTTGGGTGTGGGTTTTTGGCTTCATATAGTAGAATGTTTAGTGTTGCAAAATGATTGTTATTTCATCCGGGAAAGAGTACAAGTGACAAAGTATAAAGGGTTTTATTTTTTTTTTGTCTCGTGTAAAGGAGAGAGGAGGGAGTTTTAAACCTTGAATAAAGCTGCCAAGCCGACACAATAACTTCAACATTTCTCCCTTGTGCAGACTTTAGGAACTAAACACAAACTACTCTAAATTGATAAAACTTTGGCTTGGATAAAGCTTTAGTAAAAATATCTATAATTTGCTCTTTCCACCTTAATAAGATCAATCTCTTCTTGCAGAACCTTCTGTAATGAACTCCTATGTGTTTTGCTCTAGCATGAAATATAGGACATGAAGCCAAGATAATGGAACTCAAATTATCACAACAAAGCTCTGTTGGTTTGTCAACTAGCTGATAAATATCATTAATAAGACTTCTCAATCATAAGCATTCTTGTGTTGCAGGTGTTATAGCATTATACTTGGTTTCTATATTTATAAGGCAACAATTAGTTTCTTCTTATTGCATAATAAAATCGCAGCTAAACTTGTGAAATAGCCAACAGTTGAGCAACTTGACAATGGATCTCCATCCCAATATGCATTTGTGAAACCTGACAAAGTAAAATTATGCTCTCTTCTTGTTTTTTTATAAGGCAAACCCATATGTCAAGCTTGCTTTCAGATATCAAAGTATCCTTTTTGCAACTTTAAAGTGCAACCATTTGAGATTTTTGTTTGAATTGACTTATAACACCTACTAGATAACAAATATCATGTCTTTTTATGGTTAGGTAAAACAAGCTTCCAACAAGCTTACTGTGAAGTTAAGCATTATTGAGTTCTTCTTCTTCGTCAGCTTTCAACAACTTTAAATTTTATTTGATTGGAGACGACATTGGTTTGTAATTAGTTATATTAAATTCATCAAAGGTTTTTTTTTTTACATAATTGTTTTGAGAAAGGATAATACCTTTCCCACACCTTGAAGCCTTCAAGCCAAAAAGTCCCGAAATTATCCAAGATTCTTCATTTTAAACCAAACTTGCAAGTGTCTCTCTAAGCTTAAAACCTTCATGCTCATCATTCCATGTGACTATCATGTTATTTGCATACAACAGTACTAGAACATGCATTTTTGAAGTATTCTTAACAAATAAACTAGAGTAAGCTTTAAAAGAAAAAAAAACTAGAAAAGCTTAAGTATTGAGCAATCTTTTCATATCAAACCATAAATAGCCTTTTTAAGTTGCAAACATGAGTTAGAAATAATTTAGACTTAAATATAGGTGGTTTTTCTATATAAATTCATGGTCAATCTCTCTATAAAGGAAAACATTTTTCACATCTAATTACCAAAGTTTATAATCTTGGGATGCTACCAAGAAAAGAATGATATGAGCTGATGTCATTTTTGTAATAAGAATGGATAAAAGTTCTTTGAACTTTACTAGTTGATGAATCAAACCCACAACCTATTACTACATTTAAGAGGTATTGTTACCTTAGATAAGACCCCCAAGGTTGTTGTTAGAGAGACTCAATTCATAACAACAACAAGTACATGAAAAAAATAGAATTAAATAATAAAATGTTAAAGAAGCTTTGAAAACCCAAAATAGCTATGAAGTTTAGATTTTGAATGCTAAAGTGGACCAATATTGAACAAGATAAGAAATTCACATATACACTTACATATCTTGTTGAAACAAATTGGGAAACTATCTATAAAAAATTAGTAACTTGTCATAGTTCTAAAGCAAAAGCACACAAATTATTGTGATTGAAGGAGATAAAAATAAGCAACTCTTTCTTTTCTTACTACTTCATTGTTGACATCATGAGAACAAAAGCTTCACACAATAATTATAAAAATAAAAAAGTCTCTACAAATTAGCCTTGAACATTTTATTCTATGGCTATAACCATTAATGGAGGTTCTACAAGTGTTTGTTTAACTATATATGAGCTGTTAAAACATTTATCATTATGGAAGGATGAAAACTCAAAACGTTTCCAAGAAAAATTATAAAAGAAAAACCCAAAAGTATCAAGGTCATTTACCTGGCAAAGTCATGGAGGCATGGAGACATAAAAGATGAAGAAATTAAGGGGGAGAGAAGAAGAGAGAGAAGGGATTGTTAGAGAAAGAAGAAATTAGTGCCAGAGAGGAAGAGAGAAGAAAAGGACATTGTTGTTCTTCTAAAATTAGGAAATCTAGTCTTTTAATTGAGGCTTTTTACTAACAGACAATTAAATATTTTTTTAATGTTTGTCGGTAATTTTGTTGGTAATCAAAAGTTAAAATTTTCAATTAAAATTGAAATTATCCAAGACCCTCCCAAAATTCTCCAATGCAATTTCACTTTGTCATTGATTCTATTTGTAATGGTCAGTGGCATGGTCATATAATTTTTTTTCAACTCTAAAACTTTTCGAGGAACTTAGTTCGTCAATAATGTTTAGTGGCAAGGTTCTATAATTGTTTTTTCAACTCTCTAGAACTTTTTGAAGGACTTGGTACGTCGGTGATTCCATCAGTAATGGTTAGTGGAATGGCTATGTAATTGTTTTCCAACTCTTTGGAACTTTTTTGTGGGACTTAGTTTGTTAGTGACTTTGTTGGTAGTTTATAATCCGTCGGTAATTTCATCAGTATAAAATAGTTTTTTTTCAAATGTTTTTATATTTTTTTATCTATCCAATCTACAAATATAATAAGATCACAACACAATAACACCATTTTTATTCATAATAATAAAATCATAACAATAAATATTCTATCAGTGTTAATAATAGTTCATTGTAAATGAATAACCAAAAAGATTACATTAAAGTCAATTTCATTACACATTGATGTTTTACAATTTAATCAGAATTACCTTCTTCATCTTCTTCTTTAATTTCATCATCATCATGTTCCATTATAATCTTCTTCATTAAATTGTTCCTTGTTTATATCATCACCTTCAGTTGTAAGCCCCTAGAAAATGAATGCATGAATTTAAATAATTAAAGAAGAACCCATTAGTGAGACACAAAATTTTAACTTAAAGTATAAAGATAAATATAAGTAAAAATAAAAAAAGACAAAGTGTATAAGGATGAAATTTAGGGTCTAATGTGAGAAAGATAAAGAATTAGGGTATTAAATTGAAAAGACATAAATAAGTGAAGGACAAAAAAAAGAGAGAAAACTCGTCAATCCTATGAAGAAAAGGGGTTTGATAGCAGAAAACAAAGAAGAAAAGGGGGAAGGGGAGCCATTCTTCTCTTTAATGTCTTCTCTTAAAGAACATGTAGAGAAAACACATGCAAACCAATTCTTGAGAGTATTTAAGAGGTTTGCATGAATATTTAACATAGAAAACTAAACAAATTGTAGGGAGAATAAAAGAGAAAGTTGGAAACAACAGAACGAAGATGAACAGAGACCAAAAGGTTTAAGGGGGAAGGAGCTTTGAGAAGCAAAAACATAGCTAGGAACAAACCTAACACCTTCCTAGATCAATTTCTAACACTTTTAGGTAAGTTTTATATGAAAATACTAGTTCTTAAATTAGGGTTCTTGAGGGAATTTTTCTGGGGTAAATGAAAATTAAGGATAAAGTGTGTAATAGGAGTGAAGGGGACATGATGGTGTTTTAAAAAAATTGAAAAAAAGAGAGATATGTACTACCTTCGGCCAAACATGACAAATGAAGGGGAAAAAACTTAGCAATACTGATTTGTGTGTGCATGTTAAAAGAACAAGTGTTTATGATCATGCAAGAAATTATTGCATGCTGAAATCTAAACATCTAAATAATTCATATGGCGCATGCTCTTGTAAAATTTAATTATGAGTGCTTAAAATCTCATGAATGATTATTTCTATGGAAATTACATGTTTTATATACAATGGTGATAAAAAGAGTGAAAGAAATGCATGAGAATGATTGGTTGTGTGTTAGACCTATAAAATGGAAAACTGGACAATGTTACTAGCTAAATTGTGGCCAGTAATTATACTAGTTAAAGACAGAATTTGGGATGTTATCCTTCATGAAAGTTGTATATCAAAGTGTTAACTTTCCAATGGGAGTAGAATTGCCCAAATCAGAGTTATAAAACCCTAGATATAGATAACAACTTGAAGACAAGTCGGGCTCGGAACTACTGGACAAAATTTATGTCAAACCTTAAATTGAAATTTGAGATTAGCAAATGAGAGAATTATGGGTATATGTCTTCATGAGGAATGTGGTTAGTGATGTTAGTGTTTGAAGGGAACATACCTTACCCTATTTAGAGTTATATAAATACTAGATAAAATACTAGAGAAAGGTCAGGTTGTATGTTGCAGGACATATTCATATGCCACTATATTTCGATGACTTTAAATGTGTAAACAACAGAACTGGGTTTAAACATCTTCACCAAAGTTGTGTAGTCATGTCTTAGCTTACTAAAGAAATAAACCTTGTTTGAAACCGAATTCTATAATTCTAGTGGGGAGTGAAACACTAAACAATGTTCTAGTGTATTGTAATATATTGTTAAACATAATGAGTCTAAGTATGAAGTTTAAAGAAGTGTTTCTTGTACAAATAATGTACTAACGGAAAGTATTTTTATGATTCAGGGAGAACACCAAGAACAAGATCTTCTATCGTTAGAGCTCACTCAACTAGAGATGGAGGTAAGTAAAATCTTACTTGCAACTTATGATGTTGATTTAAGCTTTTGGTTGTAATTATATATACTATGTATGAAAAGAATGTAGATGAATCATAAACGGTGGCCTGAAACTAAATGTTGAGATTGTTTTTGAAGTTTTCAGAAACCAATGTGATTGAGTTGCTTTCACAATGTGTGAAAGCCAATGTTAAGATTGTTTTTTAAGTTTTTGAAATCCAATGTGATTGAGTTGCTTTTACAATATATGAAAGCTAATGTTGAGATCATTTCTGAAGTTTTTGAAAACCAATGTGATTGAGTTGCTTTCACAATGCACAAAAGCCAATGTTGAGATTATTTCTGAAGTTTTTGGAAACCAATGTGTTTGGGTTGCTTTCACAAATATGTGAAAGTCAATATAATGATTGTTTTCACAGTCTTTTGGGAACTAATGTGATTGAGTTGCTTTTGTAATGTACAATAGTCAATGTCATGAATGCTTCCAAAGTTTTTCGGAAACCAATGTGTTGGGGTTGTCTTCGCGATATATGAAAGTCAATGTTGAGAGTGTTTTTTCCAAATTGTGTGGAAATCAATGGGATTGAGTTACTTTTACCAAGACAAAGCCAATGTAAATCTCCGCAAATTGCTTGAAGACTAAATATGTTTTGGTTGTTTTACGAATATGTAATTTAATGTTGTGTTATTGCCTAAGTTACCTTGAAAATTATGGTAAATCAAATTGTTATGATATTTTTAAGGTCAATGATAAATCATTATGAAATATTTGATAACTATATGAGTCAAAGCACGCTGACTGATTTAAAACTGAGAGTAGATCGTACACATGTCAAGTACGAATATCTCAATGTGGTATTATTGTGGAATTATGACTATTGTTCGTGAAATATTTTATAGGATTGGATAAAAAAGATGAGTACTCTCATCATTATACATACTTATAAGACAAATTATTTTTGAAATATGAATTTATGCTTAATAAATCTTTATTGCAGGACCTTTGCGTATCGGCGGGCCAAGTAATTAGGTTATAATCAAACTTTGGAATTCGAAACTTTTGTTGTATATGTAAATAATGTTGTAAACTTGACTAAAATCTTTCTCTTATTATCTCTATTTCTTTAATGACATTGTTCTACCTATGTTTGGATTTATGTATGGAATTCTGAAGTAGAATATTATTATGCAAGTTGATGTATATCTTAACATAATTTGCCATGATGTGTATAAATAAAATAATCATGTTTTATACTGAACATTAAATTAAATTCAAATAAAATAAAACACATGTATAGGTAGTAAAGGGATTAATTAGAGATCTAGTAAGGTAAACATAGCATGTGCATAAATGAAAGAAAAGCTTAAGACATGTGTTTAGGTTGTACCTTCTCCTTTTATGTAATTCAAATTAATAAGTATACGAGATTAGATATATTTCTCTCTTGGCATTTATTTATAGTTAAGTTCTTGTTGAATGAATATGATGTAATTATTGAAACATTGCAATATGTATATATAATGTTAAAAGAATGGATGGGGTTGACTTATGGTTGAAATGATTTGGATTAAAGTCTAAGACAAATGGACAATGTTGTGATAATGATTGTGAAATGGATGAGATAGTTGATAACTTGGTATGTTCACTTATAAAGAAAACTCTCCCAAATTTTCAATAAAATTACTAATAAATAAAGGAGCATGATTACATGTATAAATAGACAAAACAAATCCATGATAAAGACTCATATTTAATTGAAATGTGTAAATTGTTGTAGAATTCCATGTCTTAACATCCTCTGGAGGATGGGGATGTTACATCATTGACTTCTATATGTTTATTTATTTTCAGTAAATTATTTTTCTTCTCAATGTCAACATCAATAACAATATTCTCAGGAACATAAAAAATTAAATTTTCTTCCAAGTCGGTAAACAAAACAACTCGATATGCATCAACTAATTCATCAATTTGAAAGACATTGTCTCTTGGATTTACTTCATCGTTACCATCCTGAAAAACTTGGGCATGGGTTTGGTTTTCACTATGGATAACGAATCAACCATAGAACGATCATTTCTAAAGAAAAGAGTGTATGTGTAGTAAACTTGTTAGTATTGCTTAGCAAAAACAAAGACATCGTCGACATTGCGAAGTCTAGCTTTTCTATTAATTTTGATCAAACTAGGTGAGGATCTACTGTCACTCCTCTATTGGTGGTATCATACCAATAGCATTTGAATAAAAATAATTTATTAAGCTTGTTATGTTATTGCATTTCAATCACCTCTTCTAACTTTCTATAATAATTAACATCAAACTCATTAGAAGTTGATCCTTTAATACAAACTCGACTATTATAGGTCTTTCTACCCTGACCATACTCTTTAATATGAAATACATATCCATTGAAGAAATACCCTTTATAGCACTTGACCTTTTTTTCGAGATCTAAACACAGTAAATTCAAACTACCACTAGCATAACTACCATTAGCATTCTCTCTCAATTGATATACCCGGTACATAATTACAACCACTAACAGTTAAAGAGAAAGGTTTAATGAAGTTAAGTATTATAAGATATAAGAATTATTAAGTATTGCTTACATGTATTCTGAACCACATGACAAATTATTCATCTTATAGTAGGAAAATTTGAGATTCGGTCAGATGTGAAATTTAAAATAGTAAAAATTGACAATGTCACCAATCAAGAATTTTTCAATCTATTAGTTTATGAGATTATAAGAGAAAATTGTTTTAAAATAACATGATAATATTGTTCTTGATGAATAAAATGTCTTAATTCATCGCAGTAAATTACACATAATTATGTGCATGTCTGAATTCAATTTCTATCATGTATCTTCCCCTCACTACATTATTTAGTAAAGGTCTTGGAACAAGGTTGATTCTTGTTCTCAATTGAAGATTAAACTAGCACGAGATAAATGTTAAGATTTCTTCAAAAATATAAGCCTTAGGTATCAAAGCCTTAACATACACCTTGTTTTTAACTTTTTTCTTTAGGTTGAACACTTATCTGTATGGAATTAAATGAATATTTTAAACTTAAAAAAAAAACAATAGAAATTTAAGTAGGAAGCATGTGTAATCTCTAACATCTTGAATTGATACATCTATTTATACTGGACAGGGCCTCCAACTTTTTCCTTAAAAAGTAAATGTATGGGTAGAAGCTCCATTGAATCAAAAAAAGATGATGGGAATATCATCTCAAGTTTGCAGATTGTCTACATAATATTCGTTTCAAGCTTCTTCATATGTCGGGTATGCAATTTGTTAGAGCATATATCTCTAAAATAATAATTGATCTCCGTGGGTGCATCTCTTTTTAGCAATAAATCCCGATAAGCAAGTGGAATGAGTGTTTGCAGAAACACATGAAAGTTATGACTTTTCATTCCATACAATTTGTCATCCTCCAAATTCACCAATTTAGGTATGTTTAAAGCAAATCCATTAGGAAAACATAGATCCTTAAGCCATTGGTAGACAAATAATTATGCAAGGCAAAGCTGGCTTTGAGTTTGGCAACTTGTGACGCATTATAAACCAACTTCGTGTTATTATGATGACAAAACAAAGGTATATTCATTTTATCCTTTATGATGTTCTTTGTCTTCCCTTTCATATCAATCACCGTGTTAAAAATGTTTTCAAACATGTTCTTTTTTATATGCATGAATCTAGATTATAGCGGAGGAGATTAGTCTTCCAATAAGGAAGCTCCAAAAAAACACTTTGCTTTACCAAATTGTGGGTTGTAAAAACACGAAACTTTTGCTTACCGGAATGAAAACTAAAACTAATGCCCTTGTACTATGAGGCCACGTCATACAATTCTTTACCCGACAATACCAGCATTGCAACATCCCTTTTAACTCTACCTATAAATAAGTCTTTTTTTGTTCTTTTTGTACTTGTGATTGGTTGGCAAGAACATTCGGTAGCAATAAAAAAAGACTATTTACCACCATTTGTTAAAGTGAAGGCCTTGTTATTTTCCATATAGTATAGACATGTTAATTTTTCATGCGTGCTCCAACCAAAAACCATCTCATATGCAAGAAAATCATTAATAGTCCACATCAAAGTTACCTTCATCTGAAAATTCCATTTCTTCGAGATATCATCATCAACTAGATCACAATTGCTTCAACTTATCAATCAATGGTCAAAGATAAACATCTATATTTTTAGTTGAAATATTAGGATCGGGTATGACCGTAGATAAGAACATGAATTTTGACCTCATACACATCTTTGGTGGCAAGTTGTAAATTGTGAGTATCACCGGCTAAAAAGAATAGTGCAGCAAACTACCCTATGGATTAAATCTGCTTGTCCATAATTGTAAGACCCAAAATAAATAAATAGTATAGGCCAACCTATTCTAGGTAAGAATTATGAGAAACAAACCACACTACAAGATTTTACAGTTCTACCGACGAAATTTTTCTATCGGCGTAAGACACATATTCCGTCGGTAATTAATTTACCAACAAAATCACCGACAAAAATGCTCTGTCGGTGAATCTTTCATCGGTAATTTTTTGTCCGTCGGTAAATTTGTTGGTAATAAAAAAATATTATTACCGACAGATTTACTGACGGAATAGACACATCGGTAATAATATTTTTTATTACCAACGGATTTACCGAGAGAATTCCATCGATAATTCCGTCGGTAATTATTTAAAAACATTTTTAAAAAAATTTATTTTATAAAATTATAAAATAATTAAATTAACATAAATCAACACTCTATATAATATATACTCAAAATGCTTGGAAAAAAGAACAAGAAAATCAACTCAAACAAATTTGCAACAAATAAATAAAATGAAAAAATAAATTCAACTAAAACAATTCATATGAAAAAAATGAAGTTGCCATTGCTAAAAATTTAAAAATCCTATAAATAAATCAACTAAAAATTGATCTCATATGAAAAAAAAATCTCACAACAACATTTATACAATTATTAAGAACAAAAAAAATTAAAAATAAAATAAAAAACAAATATAGTGAAAACAATCATGAAAAAAGAAGAAAAAAGAAAAATATTACCTTAATGTAGTTGCAAATGAAGCTATGGAGAGAAAACAATTTTCGTAAAACATATTAATTAAAAAAAAAACTAAGAGGATAAAAGAAGAAAGAAGAAGAAGACATACCCGAGCATGGAGAAAAAGAGAAGGAGATCAGGAGAGAAAAGAAGAGAAAGAAATAGATATTGATGTTTTTTACATATAGTGAAGAAGAAGAAGAAGAAGAACTGAGTCTATCTCTTGTGAAATAAAAAGATTCAGGCTTTTTATTATGGCACATAGCAACGGATTTACCGACGGATAATTGAATATTAATATTTTTTAATTATTCCGTTGGTAATTCCATCGGTAATAGTTAATTTAAATTTTCAATTTCGTATAAAGTTTTCAGAAACCGCCAATAATTACCGACGGTTTTTCAATTCGTTGGTGATTCCGTTTGTAATATTTAAATGAAAATTTTAAATTAATAGAATTTTTTCAGAAAACCGCCAAATAACACCGACGACTTTTCAATCCGTCGATTATTTTGTCTGTAAAGAACAACAATTAATAGTGCAATTGAAAAGTGAACAGTTCTGGAGCTCTCTGGAAAATACCGAAGGAAAATTCCGTCAGTGATTCCCTTTGTAATTGACATGATGAACAGTGTTCATAGTTTACCAATGAATTTACCAATGGATTTTACCGATGGAATAAATTCCGTCGGTAAAAATACACGTCGTCATTTTTTTTTTGGTTTGTTTTAATTTTGTTTCCCACGGTAATTCCCTCTGTATATATCAAGGGAATATTTTTGTCGATAAAATCCCTCGAAAATTTACCGACGAAAATATTCCCTCGGTATTTCCGTTTGTATTTATCGATTTTCTAGTAGTGTCATCCCTAAGTTAACCAAAAAGGGGAACAAGAATAAGAACAACCCACACCCAAAAACTCTCATAACATTTAAGAGGGAGTATAAATGTAAGGGGAGAAAAGGAGATGATTTTTCCTCTCCCCCAAAACCAGCAACAATCATAGCTGCAGCAACCTTCTCTCTTGCAAAGAAACTCATCCAAAACAACTTGCATGCCACCTTTTTTGAATGCTTGAGTGAAAGGAGAGTTAGAATAAGTAAGGAGAACCAAAAACATGAAAAAAGGAAGAACTTAGAGGGTCAGCTGGGACAGCAGAAGAAGAAGAGAAAAACCAAGAGGAAGAGAAGAAAAAAATCACTAAAACCTTTCCTAAAGCTTGTTTAAAATCGTGTGGTAAGAGTAAAATCACTTCTTTGTTTGTTGCTTTAAGATTTCAGGATAAGGGAGAGGGAGAAACCTCAAAGTGAAAGCCTTAGGGTTCTTACACTTGTAAATTTAGAAAAAACTAAATGAGAAGATTAAAGAAGAATAGAAAATGAAGAGGACACAATTTCATAATCTTTATTAGGGAAAAATATATGAATATGGATGAACAAACCCAAATTAAAGGTTGGCCAAATTGAAAGAATGGAAAGAAAATGAAATGAAGTGATGGAATGTGTAGATTGTAATCTTCTCCTTTAGATATGACCGATTTCTCAACACTTAAAATTAGGCCCGAATATGACCACATAGCATGATAGGTCACAAAAATCACCCAAGCATCCAAGATCTAAATATTGGAGATACAAAATATAGCTCTCATCTCCAATTCATGTTTTATATCTTAAAATAACTTAACTTATTTTTTACTTAATGGTGCTATGAAAATACAAATTATAAAAATAAGCTAAATAAAGCAGGGTTAGCATAATTTCAAGCAAAGAATAGAAAGAGAACATGGGATTGAGTTATTAGAGCTAAGAAGTGCAAATTCTAATTGCATTAGGAATCCAACTTGAACAAAGAATTTTGATGGAATTAGGATTGATTAAAGCAAACCAACTAGACTGGACCACTATGTACTCTTTAGACCATATGTGAAGCTACAAATGGAATTTTGTTGTGATTCAAGTTAGGATGAAAACTAGACATCTCAAGATTTCTGTCAACAGATGGTAGGCCCAATAGCTTGTCCAAATGAGAGAGAACAATAGCTTTGAAATCGAGTCTAAAATCTTCCAACAAACCAGCACGAGTCTAGCTTATCTTTCTATGATAGGATGATGACATGGTAACTCATTATTGATATAACAAGGGTCCCACATGATTAGGAAACCTCTATAGAATATCAAAGTCAATGCATAAGTCATTAGAATCAAATTAGTATAAAGAAACCTTAACAAGTATTTCAGAACCAAATCATATATGAAATTGAATTCAATTAAAAGGTAAATTTGAATTCAATTGATAACATATTACAATTCTTATGTTTGGAATAAAATATTAAACTACATAATTGAATTCAATTAAAAGAAAATGAATTGAATTGGCAATCTTAACTATTTTGCCCTTCATTTAAAAATCATTTCTTATTGTTCGGCATTGTAGTGGTAAACATCATTGTAAGAAAAATTAAGAACATGAATTAATGTAAAGAAAGCATATTTATCACTCAACTATGCTATGTAAAGATTAGAAAGCTAAAAAAAATTGTTGACAAAATACTCAAATAATCAATTTTTATGTAATGGGGTATCAAGAATCATATCTATGAGAGTCAAAATGGAAAAATTATATTGAAACTAGAAGAAGAGAAAAGGAAAGAACCTCAGCCAAAGGATGAAAATGGAAAGCTATAGCAAATGAAGAAGTAGAGAGTAATAAAAAGCTCATCATCTCCCTCCAATTCCCTCATTTCATTTGCTTTTTTGTCAATAAAGTTTCAAGCGTTCCTCCTCAATTTGGCCTTTTTTTCCTTTTGCAAGGACTATGTTTTATGTTGGTTGCCTTGCTAGCTAATGAAGAAAAAAAAAGAAACCACAGGGTTTTTTGGGTTTTACAGAGAACCACAGAGGATAAGGTCAAGGTTTTTGAAGAAAAACAATTTCCAGGTATTCTTGGCTAAAAGCTTTTTGTTGAAATTGTGTTTGAAGAAGATACAATAAAGAGTAAGAGAGTAGGGGGGTTTTGTGGAGAATAAAAAGTTATTTTTGATACAATCATATTATTCGATAATTTTACCTATATTTAACTAGTGTTTTGTCTATGTTTTATGTTTTGAAGGCACTTTTGGATAAAATATGCAAAAAGGAGTAAATGGAGGTAATTGGCAAATTTGACCTTTAGTCGATGTTTTGTACAGAGCGTGAGCTTTTGAGGTCAAAATGAAGTGATTCCAGTGACATTAAAAAGCTAATATCCATACCTTTCTGGAAATCTAAGGCAAGAAAATAAAATAAGAAAGAGCGTGAAAATCACAGCCTTCAAAGTTAAATCTCGCAATTTGCTAGTATTGACCTTCGGCTATTCCAACTTGAATATTTGGAGCTATAGAAGTCCAATTAATGCAAACTCAATTTTGTTGGATTCCTTACTCAAAGACCTATAAATGCTCCAAATTTCAGCCAAAAATAATGTCATATGAGGGAGATATGAGTTTTCAAAAATGACAACTGAATTCTGCCAACAAACAGGTTTCATGAAGAAACGAGTTCAAATTGCATTTTGAAGCATCTAAATCAACATCTAAGTTTTTATTTCAACAATTTAGCTCTCAAAGTCAAAGCTTAAAGATTTCATGCAAGGTTATTTCTTCTTTTTTAGGAAAATAGTTATTGAAGTACTTAAATGTAAATTGTCTACTTACGAAATGACTATTTTGTAAAATAGAGACTAGGGTTTCCTAGGATATAAAAAGAATGAGAGAAGAGAAGGGGGCAGCCAGCCAAGAAGAGAAAAATACCCTCTTCCTCTAAGAAACCTGAAATCATGCATTCCTCCTCCTTTTTTATTACTTGTTCAACAAACATGCAAGGCTAAACTCTTTTTCTTGGTTGCAAGGACACGAAAACCTTCGGATTTCAAGAACTGTGAGATTTATTTTACCTTTTCTTTTCAGTTTATATGATGAATATGTTTGTTCTCCTATACTTATTTTTTCTATAATTGTTTATTTTAATTGCTAGAGCGGACTCTAAGTTATAATTGTAAACAATCTATTACTAAGTTTGATATCAAAACCGGAGTTGTGGTATATGAACTTGTGAAGCAACTGAGTTTAATAATTGTGGCGGATCTACGTTATTAATATTAGGGAAAACATTCAATCAAATCAAATATAGACTGCGGACAATTATTTTTCTTGATTAATCAACTTATCTAGTTATTAAGGCTACCATTGAATTAAATTACTAGTGCGGACACTGTGGTTGTTTAATGATTAGGGTTAATTATACGACGGATCTGTTAACTAACTAATGTTAAGAAGAGATAAATATTCAGAATATAAATTGATATCTCATTTTCATGATCAGTTCTGATTTTTGTATGTGGACATTTACTTGTGACCAAGGTTTGTTCTCTTGATAATTTTCTAATTTTATTTAATTTCGCTTGATAGTTTTCTGTTTTCTTTTACTTTAGCCTAAATAACATCTTTTGCTTTAGCCTAAATAACATTCAACCCCCCCCTAAAATTGCATATCATCTAGCATAAAAATCTGACTTGAACTTTCCTCGTGGGATCAACCCCTTGCTTGCTCTATACTATCTTGTGTGTTTTAAACTAGGGTAATTAATTTGTGCGACCGCGACATCACAATAATTTTGTAGGATTTTTAGAAGGAAAGAAAAAAAAAGAGGTATTCTTGGAAAATAATTTTCAATGGTAACTAGAATTCAATTGTTGTAGCAAATCAAAAGGTCTCCTCTCTCTGATTTGCTTTTGATATTTTTTTATGAATTGAATTCTATTTGGAATTCAAATCAATACCCTAAAAGAAATTTTAAACCTTGGAATTGAATTCAATTCCAAGTGAATTAATCTTATTAGAAATTAGTTATTAACTAGAAAACTTATTCACCTCCTCAACTTCATATATAATCAATCCTAACCTTTAAAAAAAATAAGAATCACGTTCAGAACATAGAATAAGAGAAGAAGGGATTCAATTTTTTTTCATAATTATTGTTTTTTATCTTTTTCCTTTTTTGATTTTATGACAAGCTTAGTTTTTTATTTTAAAAGGTTAGAATGTCATGAAAATTTATACTTCAAATTATTTTATATTAGATTATAATATATGAATATCTTATGTTTTTCTATAATTAAACTTAAGAGTTGATGATTGAAATTTTATATGATGAGCAACATATGTTTTTGGTTTTAAATATATTACTAGTGATTAGTTTATAACGAATTCATGACTAGTTAACTTCAAGTAGTAGAAGTATATAATTTTTCAAACTCATGTTTGATTATTTGATACTTGAAAAATATAAATCTTGATTAAATTAACTTTTCTTGATTAAATTAACTTTTTATGTGTGTTTAAATATTATGAATCAATTGCATCTATCTTAACGTTAAAGTTGTCATGTGATTGAATATTGCATGTCTAATGAAGGTTATTATATGATTAGGATTAATTGATGCATAAATATTAGATTAACTAAAAGTTAGGATATGTTGAAAAAACTTGTTTTTCTTGGTTGATTTATTAAAAAACATATCTAAATTCAATTAATAATATTTAATTATCCTCGAGAAACATTTCTATATTTTTTTCAGATGATTTTCTACTTATTTTTTAGAATTGATTTCTTTTGTTTTTTTTTTTTTTCTAAGTTGTTTTTAGTTAGTTTAGATCATAAACAAAATACTCATTTTACTTATTGTTTAAAGTATATTTAGTGCATCTTTACTTGGTTTGCTTTAACTTAAACTTAAATAGTTTGTCTTGATTAAGCTCTAATATTTATATTTGTGTGGGATAATATCCTTATTTTTGTATACTATAAATAATTAATTAATTTTATGTGTTTAAATTTTTACTACTTCGTAAGCACCTCATCACATACACATACAAAACTAACTACTATATGATGGTATGCAACTAATCATATATTTAGAAGCAGGCTCTTTCAAAGCAAGATGGCGCCCAAAGTTGAACTAGTTTATTCTTTCGAGACAATTTTGTATCAGTCAGTTACAAGTTTGCAAAAGTGTAGACCTGGTGGGAAGCGGCAAAATTTGCATGCACCTGTTGATGAGATATCTAGTCTTCAAACTCCAGAGAAGTTTGTCTGAAACGAAAACCCATGGTTCATGTCCTAGTATTTAATAGGCCCATCAAGGCTGCCAGATGCAAACTGAAACAAGAAAAGGCAAGGCATTAAGTTAGAACTGAAATATAACGCACGCCTGCACGTCACACACATACGTATTCAAACGAACGTTTGCGCTCACACACAAGAGATGTTCGTGACAGCAAAGCTATCACAATATAGGCGACATAATAACGCTGTCTCAACAAAGAAAGCCCGACTACTTGTTTCCACCACTACAAGAAATGGGAAGGACAAAAAAGGTGGGGAATGAAGAGAATATAAGACTGAAGCCCAGTTAGCTATGTAGCTAATGCAGGAAACAGCAACAGAAATGACATTTCCTCACATTGCAGTGACAATGAATCCAAGATCCCACTGATGAGAAACTTTAGACACTGAAAGTCACATTTCCCTTTTCACTAGTACTATAGCACTCACAATTTAACCAAACATG
>Ga0325405_1001985_pt1 | contig 21059 bp, 12 predicted proteins | sample PopdelMetagenome_21_FD_205663 | JGI IMG/M metagenome (GOLD analysis project Ga0325405, IMG submission 205663) | Populus deltoides microbial communities from Bellville, Georgia, United States - Xylem-Control-R2 | ecosystem: Host-associated > Plants > Phyllosphere > Stem > Wood/Secondary xylem...
AGAGATTTTTTGTTTTTTTAAGAAAAAAAGAAGGGACACTATTTTAATAAAAATAATTAATTTAGGTTAACAGCTACGATTTAAGAAGCCTTGTTAGTCTTTTGTTGTTCCACTTCCATTGTCTTATAAAAGCATGCCCTGTGTCAAAATTAAAGAGATGGATAAAAGGGCAGAAAGAATAACATTTTTAATTCATTACCACCCTTAATATCTTAATGTTTTAGTGAAATTAATTTTCACTTTTTGATATATATATCTAGATTTTTAATTGTGTAACATTTTCATGACAATGCAGTGACTGAGTTGTTTCATTTGCAAGCTGTTAGTGAAATTGGCTCTAAAAAACCAGACTTCTACAAGGAAAACAACACCAATTTTGCCAGGAAGCTACTGCAGTTACCTGGTAAAATGTCTCCTCCTCTATGTCCCAATCCTAATTTTCTACTCTACAATTTTTATTGCTGTTCTGTTCTAATCCAAAGAGTTAGATCATTCATCATATTTTTGGTGGGATATTCTGAGCACATTTGTGATAAAAGTATAAATCTGGCTCAATACATTTACTAGCCTACAATTAATTATAGCAGCAAGCTACTCAATAAATTTACAACATTCATGAAAGCATGACTCAACTGTCAATCAAAACGACATCAATTCATTTTTTTAAAAAAAAATCAATGGTTTTGATATGGTTAGATTTGACTGTATCATCCAGTTAATGTGTCAACCCGTTAAAATATTCAAGTTTAATAAGGTTAATATCAAATTAGTTTAAATTGAAATATTTTCAGCCCGCTGTGTCGCGTAAGGTTTAATAATCATAGGAGATTTTCCCTTTTTTTCCTATTTCTTTCATTCTTTTTTACCATGGAGTGTTAGAGATTTCCGTTTTCTCTTGTGGAAACAAAAGGTGTGTTTCAATTCCCATGCCTACCTTCCTTTTCTTCCCTTTTCGTTTTTTTGGTCAGGGACTTCTGTGCCCTTTAATTACAATGAAATAGTTTAAAATCTAGGGATAAGTTACCTTGACTTATTTGAAAATCTAACAAGTCAAGGCATTTAAATTGTTTGAGTTTCATCGGTTCAAAAAAAGAAAGAAAAAGGAACCAATGGTTTTCAAGCCCCCAACTAGGCTTAGGCTTGAGGCCTCTTAAATCCTCAAACAAATGGTGTCTTTAGACAGGGCAGGCTCTTTCATGGAAGCCCAGAATCATTCCAAAGCCTTCACGGTTAAATTTGGTCTATCATGTGGCTTTACTGAGCTAAGCAATAACATCTTGATGAACTAAACAAAACTCAAGTGACAAATCTCTTGCAATTTGTTATCTTAAACAGATGCTGGGAGTACGAACCGCATAGGCGCAGCTTGTTCAAAGGATGGCATTGATATAGTTCAAGGCTCAACAGCTCCTCTTCCAAATGGCATACCATCATACACGGTTCAAATATTGAATGTTTGTGTCTCCGGTTGTAGTATATCAAACATTCATGTCAGTTGTGGATGGTTCAGCTCAGCCAAACTGATAAATCCTAGTGTGTTTCGACGAATTTACTACGACGATTGCCTTGTTAATGATGGAGAACCTCTTGGCCCTGGAGAAACCCTCTCCTTCCAGTATGCTAACAGTTTTCTGTACCCATTATCCGTCTCTTCTGTTGCCTGTTGTTAAATCAATGGGTGGAGTGTGGAATATGTTACTTAATTTTGTTTTACTGTGTGGTATTAGCCTTCTTTTCAATATAATTATTGTGTCTGATTGTGTCATGAAAGAAGCAATAACGATAAATTGGGGCGATGCTATAATCTTTGATGAAGGATAGTGGATAAAAATGAGGATAAAAATGTGTTTGCATGAGAAGATGAGGTTATTGACCAAAAGATAAGGTGAACACTGCAATATGAGATCTCTTGAAGTCAGAAAGATTTTCTCATCTTCGTACAATTCAACAGAAAGGAAAACCTGTCAATCTAGTATGAATAATCATAATTAAATTCAGAGACACCAAGCATGACAGAAAGCACTTGAGAAAGAACATAGAAACTGCCTCCAAAGATAAGAAGAATGAGCACTGCAGTAATGGGGTTCTTGAGCAATTCCCCTATAGGTTCGAAGATTGTGTAAAGAGCACCTGTGCTTACAGTTAATGCATAAAGTGCATACCTCCTCACGTTCTCCCAAAACTCTTCCATTAGAGGCCCTTCAGGACCTAAAGCCAATGCCTTCTGATCATCCATGGCCATCAGAAACCACACAATTCCTACAGACACAGCTCCCAGAACAAGAAACCTTGAATGCTCATTTTTTGGGAGTTCCTGTTTTATAGGTGTGAATTCAAGCAATACTGCTGACTTGTCTATGCGCTTTGTTGCAGCATAATTTCTCGTAGGACATGCTAAAGTTTTTCTTGATGTACCTGCAGCGGTTTTCGCAAGTATTACGGATGGATACGTGGGATGCTGAAGATGGGGTTTGGCTCTGATTGGAATGAAAGCGGGAGAATTTGAAGTCGGGTGGGTGAGATTGGTGCATCCCAGGAGGTGAAATTTGGATCTCATGGTCTTCATTTTCCTGATTTTTTCTTGAACTTTAGACCGTACTGCTATGCAGCCATGGAAGACTTCAGAGCTCTACAGTAATGCAGCATTGGAATTCTAGTGTGTGGCTGTATTTATTTATGAACACACCTTATCCACTGCAATCTCTTATGGTTAGAATGGAGGGGTCCAAATTCAATGTGGATGCTACCATTTTTACACACCTGGAGCACCTATCATGTATTTGTCAATTAAAGAAAGGGACTATCATGCCATTAATTAGTTTTAAAAAAAATAAAAGTCATTCGGTTTTCACTGTTATCTCATAATCATGGAATTGTGGATTGGAAACAGTGTAATAATGTCTAAGCCTTTCTTCACGAAACTTAAAATGTTGCTTTTGAGGATATTTTTGTATTTTTACAAGCATTCAAGTGCTATTTTTGAATTTTTTGGGGGCAGATTCATCTTTACATAAATTATTTTTAGAATGTAATGATATTTTTACCCAAAAAAACAAAAATAATTATACCCATCACTTGGAGGTATTCTTTAGGGGTGAGCAAAAAAACCGATAAACCGAGAAAACCGGAAAAAAAAAATAACTGAAAAAACCAAACCGAAAAAAAACCGAATTAACAGATTAAAAAATCACAAAAAAATTCCGGTTCGATTCGGTTTCGGTTTCTAAAGTCTGAAACCAATTGAACCGAACCAAACCGGTTTAACCAGTTACCACTTAAAAAAAACTATAAATAGAATATTTCCTAACCCTAAATAACATTTACCCATCAGCCGCCCCCCCTCCCCTCCCTTCTCTGCATATCTCATCTCTCACTTTACTCTCCACATTGATTTTTCTCCCCTCCCTCTACCATATATGAGATTTTTGTCTTGCTGTGGCTTCTTCCTGAAAAGCACGGGTTCTTGAGAAAGCAGAGATTAATCGACAATGACTTTATTTGTTTTTGTTGGATCTGGTGAATGGAACCCCGATCCTCTCTCTCCTTTTCTTATTGTTTCTTGTTCTTCCCCTCTTTGGTTTTTGGGTTTTCCCTTTGTTTGTTTTTGTTGGATCTGGTGGATGGCATGGAACCATGATCCTCTCTCTCCTTTTCTTGTTGTTTCTTGTTCTTCCCCTCTCTGGTTTTTGGGTTTTCCCTTTGTTAGATCTGGTGATGAGTTTCCTTAACATTAATGACGCATCGTGGGGTGAAGGAAACTGAAACAAAATGGGATTTGTGGTAAACAACCAGATCTACAATGTGGATTGGATTTGGTTGTGTTGATGGTTCTAATAGAGGCCAACATTTATTTTTCTTTTTCAGGCGGGTTCTTGTATTCCAAAGGAGGAAGAGGATGAACAGTGTTGGTAGAGGACCATTGGGTTTGAACCGGTTTGGAATGGAAAAAAACTGAACCGGACCGAAATTAATCGGTTTGAACCGGTTTTCGGTGCGGTTCAAAAAATTAAAAAAAGAAAAATTCGGTTTAGTTTTTTAATTTGGTTTAAAACCGGACCGAACCGGAAATGCTCAACCCTAGTATTCTTGATGTTTTAGATTTGATTGTACAGTGAATTCACGAACCTACCCCAAGAAGAAAAAAAGCAGGTGTACAATGATATTTATGTATTTTTCTTTTAGCTTTTTGGTAATTATTGAATTGAGGGAGAGGTTATTGTGTCTTTTACCAATTATATAATATTATTTAAATTATTGAATTGGAGGCGTGTGGGGGTCTAGAAAATTTGTGGCAGCACATGTGGCCAAGTTACGTGTTCAAATGATGGCTTCCAAGGCGGTGATGAAATCCTATCGGTGGTTCCCTCTCATTTTTTTCTCCAATCCTAGGAAAGCGCGATGTTCATAAAAAAATTCAATGAAACCCTTTAATTAGTTTTGTCTTTAGATACGGTCCCCACTCCCTAGTTTTTTAATTATTATTTTTTTATTTTAAATAATTTATAAAAAAATAAATTGTTTTTAATTTCATCCTCAATGGATTTTTTTTATCTTTGAAATTTGATCCTTACAAAATTCAATGCAACCCTTCAGTTATTTATGTTCGATCTTGCTTTTAAATTTTTTTAAATGAAATTAATTTATCTTACCCTTCAACATTAAATTTTTTTTATATTGAGCTTTTTAGTTGAGTCTAGATGTAGAATTTAACGGTTTGTAGATTTGAGAAATTAACTTGGGTTTAGAAAGTTTATCCGGATTTGCTTGGTTTTTTCCTTTTTTTAGCTCATTTTTTCAGTTTCATCCTCAAATATTTTCTTAGTTTTTTTTTTTCCACTTTCTATGGGATTTTCCATTCATTTTGAAAAAAAAAACACATGTTGCCTAAAGTTTTTTTTGGGCTTTGTCCAATTTTATTTTTGTGAGAATTTTTATTTTTAATTAAATATAAGCATCAAATGTTTTTCGTGCCTTGTTGTAATTTCTTTTGAAAATTGGGCCATCCTAAGCCCTAGATTCTTTGAGTCACAAGTCAATTTGTCGAGTCGAACATAGTTTTAAAATTGTATTTTGATTTTTTTTTTCAATTGTGTTTCTTTTTTTCAAATTCTTTCCTTCACTCTCTTTGTTTTTATCTTTGTTTTGGATTATTTTTGTAAAGTTGTGGCCTTAGGAATTTTCAATTTTACCATTTAATTCAATATTTGAAATTTTAGTTTTCAATGTTTTGATTTTTAATTTTTATTCTTCATATTTTTATCAAATGTTTATTTATTTTTAATTTCATCGTTAGATACATAGTTTTGATTTTTTTTCAATTTCATCACCTGGGTATGCTGGTATCTTTTTCCTAATTTGATGTTTTGATTATTAAGGATTGACAATTGTTATTTTTTTAATTTTTTTTCTATGATATCAATTCGTTAATTTTTTTTTTAAAATATACTTATATTGCTTAAGTATTTGTTTTTTTTATAATTCAAAAAAATTAATCTAACCCATGACGAAGCATGTGTAAGTTATCTAATGTTAACTATATTAGATTATTATCAGTTACATTGTTTTTACAAATCAATTTAAAATGCATTTTAAAAGGGATAAATTATTAAACAACAAATTAAGTTGGCCAATGAACTAACTTATAATTTTCAAAATAAAAGGACTAAATTATAAAATTATTAAACAACAGGATTAAATTATAATTCACTTTTTAAAGGGGATTTCCTCGGGTTTAAATAAAAAGTGTTGACTTTTTTTTTTCTTTCCAATTACTACGACATATTACACTTGTCTCTTCTTCTTTTATTTTTTCATCAATTTTGTTTGCACTCTCAAGTCTCTTCTTTTACCCTTTTTTTTTGAACTTTGCATAGCAATCTTGAACTCATCACATCCTTTTTTGGCTGCATTGGTGCCCCTGACCCTAAGCTCTTTGTAGCTTCTCAAGCTGAGTGAGACCGGCCCTCTTTGTTTTTTGACCTGGGTTTAGGATTTAAAACTCTAATCTTCTCTTTTTAGTCTCTTTTAAGCTGCTTTGCTTGCAACCCATTTGCTGGCTGCTGTTTGTGTGCTTGATAGAGAGGATAGTTTGGATAAAGTTTGTGTCTTGTGGGAGATTTTTAAGCAAAGGTGAGTTTTTTCTCAAATGGGTTTGGATTATTTTGTGTTTATGTTTATTGTCTTTAACTGGTTTTTTTAAGTTTTTTGGGTGGCCATTAAGGTTTTTTGAACTGTGTTGGTTTGGTTAGTATCAAAGATTTATCGCTTGAGTTGGTGAATTTCAGGTAAAAATGTTGATAGAAACCATGAAGTTGAGATTTTGAGCTCTTTTGGGGGCTATTCATGGTCATTATGTCTGTTAGTAATGATGTTTTTGTGGCTTGGGAGGAGCACATTATATGCCATGAACGTGGTAGCCGCGTGGTTCATTATCACTTGAAGGATACATTTGGGGGTTTAGTTCTTGCTGTTATAGGGACTGAGAGGAGTATAAGGCACATGACATATGTAGTTTCTGACGAGTTTTTGGAAGCCTATGGGTCCAATGAGTCCATCAATGCATCTACGAAATGGAGAGCCCGGCGAGAAGTTGTGGACTGGTTGACATCAATGGTGTCAAATGAAGGATCCCCTCTACGTGTTTCAAGTACGTACTCTATGTGTTACTGGTTACTGGTTATGATTTTGTAGGTTTATATGGAATGATATTGAGGGATTACAGTTCTTATTTTGTAGTTGTATTTGTAATTACATTAAAAGCATTGCCTTGCCAATCTAGTTTTGAGGGTCGAGTATAGCTTTGGGAATAGACTGCATGTGATGTTCTGCTTTACTAATGACACCGGCATGATTTGAATTTCATCTTTACATCTGTGTTAAGTCATTGGATTATGTCCTAGCCTTATCTATTTTGTCGGAGTTGGTCAAGCATTGCCATTTTTTAAGATTTAAATTGCACATATTGCAACTCAATTTCTCAAGGTGGAAAACTAATTATGTTGAGATTTTTGTTAGTCATTTGGAAGTACCCTGTGATGTAAACCAATTTTGCATTTTATACCCTACTGGAGCATAGGAACCATGTGCTTAGTTTATCTATTGGTGTAGCCAATATCTTAGGCCATAAATGTCCATTCTCTGCCTTCACACCAGGGTGGATATCATGCCCTTCTTTTAATTGCGCATCCAAATTTTTTTTTTTTTCTGGATTGTGTTACACATGTGCTAAGACATATAGCTTTATGTGTGCGTGAACTCACTCGCACAGTCAAAAAACAAAATAGCTCGATTTGTCATGAAGCTAATGGGTTACTCTCATAAAAAGCAGTACTCCGCTACTTTATGAAACTTTCAATATAAGTACATTCAAATGGTTTGTGAGCAATGACTTATGGAATCTGAACCATTCAATTTAAAATTAGTTATGTTATGAAACTTAGATTGCCAGCACCCTACTTCCAGTCTTACGAATTTAACATATTTGGCATGACAAGGAAACTGGCATCTTATTACCTTTTTGTTATGGAAAGCTGAATTTTAACAGAGCATCTTTCCATATATGCAGAGGTTGTCTTTCACGTGTCTTCATGTGTTTGTTTTAATAAGCTTTTCTTATAATCCCATTCTCCATGACATCAGGCATCTCATTCTTTTTCTTTCTCCTCTTATCTGTCTCGATTGATTTCACATCAGGGTGAATTCAAAAACTAATGGAAGGCTTCTCAGGTGAAATTATTGTTTTATGCTTCAGAAGTATTCGTGATAGCTTATGTTAATATTTTTTATTTTCCTGTAATTATGTTTTTTTCACTGAATGCACATACATCCTTGAGTTAATAATGAGATGTTATAAGAAAAATTAGATGCCATAATTATGGGCATGAGTGTGTGATTCTGTGTTGCTTCGTCTAGTAATTGTGTGTATCCATGAAATGGGTAAAGGCAAATATGTGGAAATCACATAAGCATAGGCAGCCCCTCACACACTGTATATGATATTTGTAAAATAATGCTGTTTTCTGGATTGAAGGATATAATTCTCTGGTCCTCAAGTTTGCGTAATTCATGCCTGTCTTTTGTTTACTAGTTTTGATGTCCAGAGCACAAATTACCATTCTCACTTTTAAGCTCTCCATCTACATATGGTCCTCTTGGTGCATTTTCTTGCATGTATCTAATTCTTTTAATTTCAAAGGGCTCAAAGAGTTTTATAAATTTTCTCAGCAGTGGTGTTCACTTTCAACTGTTGGATCGGAAATTTATGAGAAATGCTAAAATCTCTTATGGCAGATGCACAGATAAATGGCTCAGCTCAAGGTTCAGGATCTTTTGGAGTATCAGTGACTGGATTCAATGCTTCGAAAACCTATTTGCCAGTTCGGATGGTATCCACTTATTGTAGTTGTTATGCATAGTTTTTAGATTTTTTAACATTCTTTGTAGTTGTTGACTCTGTCGCTTTGAATTCAGGCTCGAAGCAAATTGAAGGTTCAGAATTCACACATTAAGTGGTTTGGTGCGGCATGGATATGTGCTAAAGAACTCAAGCACTACCCATCCTTTTTCAGAAATGGGACTACCATAACTGTAAGTGTTAACCCATTGGCTAGTTATTTCTTTATCTAGTTGCAAACTTATCTTTGTTGAGTGGTGTTACTTTTCTTCATCCTTCTGCACATTTGTCCTCATAAATTATTATTATTATTATTAGTGGTAGTGGTAGTAACATTTTTTAAACAAAACTTGATGGTTAGGTCCATTCCTTCGTATTTATAATGGCTGAAGAAAAAGGCCGCTACCTTGGATACCTGGAAGATATGTATGAAGACAAAAAGGGGCAGAAGAAGGTAAAGGTGCGGTGGTTTCACCATAACCAGGAAGTCAAGGGTGTAATTCCTCAACTGAATCCACACCCCCAAGAAGTTTTCATCACACCTAATGTCCAAGTGATCAGTGCAGAGTATATTGATTGCCCAGCAACAGTCTTGACGCCCCGACATTATGATAAATGTATGGCTGGTGTTTCACATACATCAACATCCGGTGTCCACATGTGCTTTAGGCAGTTTAAAAACAACAAGATCAAGCCGTTTGCTCTTACTAAATTGCATGGATACTTCAATCAAGCAATCCTCTCTACTTTGGATGGATCTGTTGTCCCTAAGAAAAAGGTTAGGTACAATAATCTGTACAAGGAAGACGAGGAAGAATTGACCCATGATAACCCTACCAGTGTAGGTAGCAAGAGAAGTAGAACATCCAAGGAGCAAGACAGACTTGAGAGTGGATCAGGTCTCAGAAACTGGGCCTGTGGAAACCAGATAGCAAAATGTAAATCAGGATACCCCAAACTGAAGCTACGGTTATCAAAGGTTTCCATGGGAATTGAGTTTGTTATACCCCAGTCCAAATGTTCTGCTCCTTTCAAAGTGAATGAAAAGATAGAGATGCTCTGCCAAGATAGTGGGATTCGAGGCTGCTGGTTTAGATGTAAGGTGTTGCAGTCCTCTCAGAAGCATCTGAAAGTTCAATATGAAGATGTCCAGTATGTGGAGGGATCTGGAAATCTAGAGGTATGCAAATTCTCTTGTATCTCCTATTTGATACTGAAAATCAGTAAATTTTGGCGGTGGCAGGCGAAAACATTTGGTAGGATCATCGCATTGCCTAATTCTACACCTCTTCCTCGAAAGAAGAGGTTGTATGTTTGAAATTTGAATCTCCCTCCCCAAATTATCAGAACTTTCTATTAGACCCGTGCCTTGGAGTGATCATCAAAAAATATTTTGATTCTTTAGTATTGTCATATTGGAGTGCATTACTTGGTCATAAAAATCATAACATTTTTCATTCTCTTTGAAGCTAACCTTTAATGGACTTAATTTTTGGAATTTTTATTGTGTCATAGGAATGGGTCCCTGCTTCCAGAGTGGCTGCTCCTGATAAACTTGGCATGAGATGTTTAGGTCGCAAGACAATCCGGCCACATCCTCAAAATCATTCTACTGACCATATTTTTGAGGTTGGAGCCCCGGTTGATGCATGGTGGAGTGATGGATGGTGGGAGGGTGTTGTATCGGGAGTTGACATCTCTGGGAGTGATTGCCTGCAAGTTTACCTCCCTGGTATGGTACTGTATGGCAATATTAGATATATTTCTTTCTTCTTATTTTTTAATCATATTCATCATCTGGCATGAGATGCACTCGCTCATGCATTTGCAGTTCTATTTTAATTATGTTTGTTAGTAACCATGGTTAATGATGCTTTTAGGTGAAGGCAAGTTCCTGACTGTCCCAAGGAAGAATGTGAGGAATTCCCGAGATTGGGTTGATAACAGATGGGTTGATGTAATGGCAAAGCCTGATATACTCCATCATCTATCTGCAGATGCCATTTCTATCATCAAGCTTGAGGCACGAGGTTGTGATACTGCTGCATCACTGGAGCACAAATTTGTCAAAACTTCCAGACTTGAAGCTATTGAAGAAGATGAACCCTTACCTGGTTCAGTTGTGTCTGGTGATCTCAAAAATGTTAAGGAGGTCTATTCGAGACAGAGGCATGGTGTAAATGAGAAGGATGAACTAAAAACACATGGAGCTGTTGATGATGATGATGTTGGTGGTGATTTTCATCATGAGAAAGCGAACAATGTTGCTATCCCAGCTTATGTTGACAATGGTGGTGAAGATAGCTCTGGCAATAACACAGTTTCTTTTGGATGAAGATCTTAAATCTGTTAACAAGATAAGTGAAGCAGCAAAAACTTTATAAACGATCACCCAAGTTCCATTAATAGATGACATAGCTAGAGTGAAGTTTTAACTGTGAAGGTGGGTTAGATGGCTTCCTGTGTATAAAGATAGAGAAAGGGTTGTCACAGCTACAAGAGTCAGATGACCTGCAAGTCTTCTCCAACTTCTAGAGAGTTGGCAGGTATATAGTAATATGAGTACCAACTTTTACTGAAATCAACTTAGTGTCAGAAGATGTTGGGTTTAGAACTTTGATGGAATCAAGTCAAGCTAGACAGTAGCTCAGTTCAATTATAGGATAGTTTATGAGTTGGTTTCAGTTCAATCTTAAGATAGCTTTAAGTGTTGGTTTGCACCATGCAGTGAATGCTGGTGATGTATGTGCAACTTGAGAATTGCTCTTTTGTGTCGTATAGGCGTATATTACAGTATGTGTTTGCAACTTTATGAACTGCATTTCAGTCAAATAGGCTTATGTTTTACAGTGTAGTTTTTAAGGTTTAGCTGTAAAGGTTACAAGGTTGTTTTTGTTTGGAAAAGAAACAGAAATGTAGTTATTTCACCCGCCTTTCTTCATATGTTTTTGTCTAGGCATTTGCTTCATTTATTTTGTTTATGATACCCAAAAACCCATTCCAGATTTTCCTGTCCGGTTAGCTCTCTAGTCTATGTTGAACGAGAGAACGGCTTTCCAGCACTGCTTGGATAGGCCTAATTGGGTTACTCCATAACCTTCTCACAGCACTGCTTGGATGTGAAAAAATGCCCTAATGTTGATCTGTTCTTTTCCCTAATTGTTGTCGTGTGCGTTTTTAATCCTTCATTTTATGTGATGCAAGGTTAATTTTGTCGGTTTGGCAATTGAGAACATGATGATAACGTAGTAACATTCGTAATCTCTATTTATTTCCTCCATTTTCAAGAAAATCGTACTCTCTATTTCGGCTCTTTGACCATGATATGCTGTAAAACTTTGGAAATGAAATCTTTACCCATAACTGAGGGGGAATCAATATTTTTATGCAATTGATAGAGTAAGTTAGCAAACGACTATCATGGAATTAAGCATGATGGGGGTATGGTTTTGCCTTCCAGAATGTTATGAATTCCATGAATCGGTACGCTAGTCTACATGGTACATGTGCACCGGCGAACTTGATGCAAGTTTAGAAAGGCTAAGGTAAAGCATATTTTTATTTCTTTAAAAGAAAATGAACACAACATAATTAAAGAAAATTGAGGACAAGCATTAATGAGCATCAAGGTTGAGCAATCCCCTTCTTCACAAGTATATCATACACCCTATCAACTTTGCTTGCTTCAATCTTGAACAAGGGGTGAGCATCCAATTTCTTAGTGATGTTACCGCTGAAGATCTCTTTGGTCATGACCTCTTGCATCTTGAGGTAGACAGGAGGAGGTAGGTGAATCTCACGGCATAGCCGTTTTTCCTGCCGATGCATTAAAGTTAGCAACCTCAATGGCAATCCAAAAGACATTATACTTGGGAATTCACAATGAAGCCTCAAGGGCAGTGCATGACATCGTTGGACAATTCTTTTGCCATTTAACTTGAGGAACGATGAATGCTCAGCAATATGATGTTTGTTGTTGGTGCACAACAAAGAACCAGATCGGGCATTGTTTACAAATGTTGATGAAGAAAAGCTACCAACCAGGGATTTGATACTTACAGTTTCAGATAGTAGCTGCGTTTCATAAAAGCCTGTTGTGTCCAAACCATTGGCATAGCTAGCAGAGCCCTGTCCTACAGGTCTAGTACTCGAATCCTTCCTAACAGACTCTGAAGGAATAAATGCATTGGGAGCACCATGATTGCTAGGACCAACCAGAGCATTGTCTTTCAGTCTACTGGAATTTTCCTCGGCTTCTTTTTTCCTCTTCTGCTCAAGGTACCTGTCCGCCTCAGCTGCTGTGCGGCAACCAGCTGCTTGAGCTTCCTGCATAGTTACAGCAACATGGTTACAATTAAGCATATTAATCATTCACATACAGACGTCCATGTTCTTCAGTGCGAGTGGCAATTTTTCTGTTCAAATCGGTGTCTGCCAAATCCTGTTTATACAGGACATAGCAGCCGGTATTACTTATTTCAAGGGAAAAAGTGAATCAAGTAATTATAAAGGTGCATTTTCAGAATAAATCAAAAACCTTCAGCTCTTCGATCCTTTTCAGCATCCGATGCTCTTCGACAACAACCTGAAGCAATTCCTCATGCTCTTCCTTGGAATGAAAACGCATGAAAGGGTCATAACGCCGACATAATGCCCTCTCTTCTGCAGTCAAGTCCTTTTCAAAAGGACTTGGTTGCAGCAGATTTCTTTCTAGTATGAAATCTTTTCTGCGCTTTCTCTCGTCGAGCCTGTCAATATCCAGCAAGGTTATATAATTGTGAGATGAAATTAACCAGAATGACAGATATATTTGGTATAAGCAAGCAACTTGGCAGTATATCTTTTAACATTCAAAACAAAAATTCAGCATTAGAATTGTAGGTCAAATATGTTTGCTCTGTGATTTCATTTTCATTCCCCATTAGTTTATGCACCTTTTACCTTGATGCCTATATGTATAGCTCCCTAATCCTCCCATGTGAACAAGCATGATGTAGCAAAGTTCATTCAGACTAACAAACATTGCCAATTCGTTTACTACCTACCGCTTTGAATATATATGCAGCACTCGCAATTTCAGCTCCCGCTCTTCCTCAGTGTCAGTATCTTTAAATTCCATCTCGGCTAGCAACTGCTCAGCATCATTATCATATTCGGGATCAAACTCCTGCCTCTTGGGGTTATAACCGCTCAACTCCATTAAAGATGGACCCTCACTCCCAGAGGAATTCGGTTTCTTCCCTTTAGCATTTCGGTCCACCTGAGGATCTGCCACCAACAAAAACCATGATGACTAACTGATCCTCCATAGAATTGTTCACACATCGAGTAAGCAGACAATAACATAGTACTATCCTACAAATTAGAAGCAGGGAAGCAACAAATTTCAATGAGCAACAACATCCAAATCACATCAATTTCAATTATATCAGATGAAAGAGATTATTTTCAAAACAATCAAGCATCTAGAGGACAATGACAACAGCAACAACAATCACCTACTAAAAGCAATTTGGATAAGAAAAGTCATGTATCAAACCTTCCACTTTAACAACATTAGGTCCATCTTTAACCCGAGCAATGCTAGATGCCTTCTTATTAGCAGCTGTTGCTGCAGAGCTTGTGGTAGTAGGACGGCCAGCAGATTCTACCTCTGAAGGTTCAAAAAACAAGGATTCATTGCAGAAATGAGATTATTTCAATTCATCTTCATGAAACATCTAGTTATTTGAGATATTATTCAAACTCACCTGAGTTTAATGTTGATAATCGGCCAGAGGAACCTCCTTTATGCATTTCTTCGACTCTAAGTTAATCAAGGAAATTGGTAGAGGCATGTTTAATAGGTGATCAGATATAAATTATTAAGAGAGAAGAATGGAACCGTACTTCACTCTTGAAGGAGAAAATGGAGATTCTTCCTTCAAAGTAAGATCCCCAAGCATAGCAGCACCTATAAATCATACATAATTTGTGATCAAAATTTCTTTTCAAAAGGTCATAGTTCAAGAATGTGTATAGCAACAGTAAGTAACACAAAATGACCGCGAGTGGCTTGTTCACCACTGAAGTAGGTTTTGCTTCCTACTTCAGCAGAAAATCCATTGCTTTTATGCTAGGAAATAACAAGTTGAAACTAAGGCACACTAGAGCACCCTGCACAATGTATATCAGGAACCACAGTTACAAAGAAAAAATCTAACCAGTACTGGGGATCAAAATATTAGCCTCACACCAAAGAACAAACTAAAATAAAGTTCCACCAAGGAAGCAGAAGTAGAAGAAAAATACAAAAACAACTATTGGTAGAGATATATAATGGTAAGCATTAACACAAACCTTTTTTGTCCTCACTATATCCCTTGGCCATAGCAAGAAGTTCCTTTCTATTTTTCCCAACAACAAGCGACATGTCCTGGAAAGAAGAAAAATGTTCAATTTTATCTTGTTCTACTTAAATCAGAAACAGCTTGAAAAGAGAAGAGTATTTCTATATCATACCGGGAGAGGGAAGTACTGGGATTGCATGTAAACACTATTATAGTGTTCAATACATGTGTCTTTACTCTTTGTCCCCACGTGCTCAGCAATTTCTGCCCAGTTCCCCAATCCATACATTTCAATTCCCTAAAGATCAACAGCATATCTGAATTACCTTGCAATGAACACTAAAATTCCAAACTAAAAAAAAAAACCTTTAAGAAATTGAAAAAAAGAAAGTTAAACCAAACACCTCTAGAAGCAGTATTTCTTCATCTGCATTCCAATCAGGGCAAATAAGCGGGAAAGATAAATTATCCTGTAGAAATGAAAATACATAAAAAATCATCTTGCCAGCTTTCTAATGTTATAGGTTGAACGTTATGCCCACATAAGAATTGAGACTTATAGGTATTCCAACTAATTAAACCATGAAGAAACAAATGCAATAAATAAGTGAGCATTTGCTAACATGAGAAAGAACAGTTCAAGTATAGTACAGTTATTAAATACTAAATAGAGATGCAACAGGAAAGCCAAAATTTCCTAAATATTTCATCAAACAAACCAGTAAGGTTCCCATGCTGATACAGGGACAAGCTCAGTGCCAGATTAAAAAGGAATAATGAACAGAACCATGCAAAATAACAAGCTGGCAAGTTGTTAGAAGGAGAAGCACTGACCATAACCCTGTAAGGGTGATTGCTTTTATGAGGTGTAACCTCAGCTCCTACAGAGAAGCACTCTAAGCATAGGTCAAAATCAGGGCACATGGCGCATTTGATACGAGTCTTCCCTGTTATATCTTTATTGCAATAATTGCAATGGTATAATGCCCTTTTCCCATCACCACTTCCTGGGCCTGGGCACATTAAAAAGTAAAGAAGAAAACAAAGAAAAAGGTCATCAAGATGAGGAGGAAAACAAAATCAATCATCCTTTGGATGCTTAGAGATCATATGCATCATGGTACTTAGAAGAACAAAGAATTTGAGTAATAACAGCAGCATCAATTTTCGTGACGTCTTTGAAATATTATTCTGTAATCAGTACCACCTTAACTATCTAGAAGTCTCTGTCAATTACAGTTTTTAAACCCCCTATTAGATAACAACTACAAGACACTCATAGATTTCATGTTCAGAATAGGACTCTAACTTGTATTTTCTATTCTACGAACTGCTCATGAAGTAATTAAAGCTTTGGATGAAACAATTCTGTAAGATGATCTATTATACTGTGCTACAGGTAATCATGAAAAAAATTGCTGTGAAAGTTCAAATCTAAAAAAGTTATCATTTTTAATTTTCCACAAGGATGGAAAAATTACCAGCCAATAAAGATTCGGAATTATCTCCACTTGCCGCATTCTTCTTCCTTCTTGATCTGCAATGCCAACAACGAAATTCAGGATATACTACACTCATATAGCCAAAATTGATACTCAGTAATCACATAAACAAAAGTAATAAGAGACCATCTACATTAACCACCTTCAATTATGCAGAGACGAATTCTACATTACTAAATTCTATCAAATGACACTTCAAATTCATTTCCATTTTCCATCGTACTAAATAACATTACAAAACACGCAAAAGTAACACCAACAAAAACAGAAAATAAAACAATCTAAAAACTGAATCAGAAACCAAGAAAGCAAACAACTTCAAAAAACACAAACCTCTGAGTAGGGTCTTCATCATTAGAGTGAAAATTCCCTCGAGAACGACCCATTTGTTTCTGTAATCGACTAAGCTCACGAGTACCTGTATATGTATTGGTATATAAAACAAATAAGACAGACCAACCAAAAACCTGGTATTGATAGACCCAGAAAAACCCTAACAGTGTACACCTCAAAAAAGGTTGAACATCCAAAATTAGCAATGAAAATCAAACATGTAAGGATAATTTACGAATGGGAAATAATGGGTTAGAATCAAAATTGAGATAACACAAATGGGTTGGTGTCAAAATCTAAACTTTTTCAGATTTTTTGCATTTTCTTGAGGATTTTGGATAAAGATAGTTCTGATGATGATTTTAAAATTGTGGGCGTTGTATAGTTTGGTAAAATCTGGATAGTCCTTGCCATGTATGTAAGAAAAACAGCTTGGAATAATCTGTGAGTGTTGTAAGTGAGGTCTACTATCAGTTCTGAGGTTGTATTGCTATATATTTGCAATACTGGCAACTATGACAGGTCTGTTTGTTTCGCGAGAAAATTAAGTTGCCGGTCGAGAGAGAAAATAATGTGTGCTGTGTGTTTTTTTCCCCACGCCTTTTCCAAGGTGGGGTCTACTTGGTCTGAAAAAACTATTATATTATAATTATGTTATAATTATATTATAATTTCTATTTTGCTTTTATAGGAGTAAATTGATAGAAATTTAAGGTTATGTTTGTTTTTGTGGTTTAATTATATTTTTTAAAAATTAATTTTTTTTTTGTTTTTAAATTATTTTAATATGTTGATGTCATAAATAAATAAAATATTAATTTAATTTATTTCAAGTGATTTTTTTTTAAAAGCAACCTCTATTTATAATTTCAATTACGTTCTAAGTTAAATTGTGAAGAAAGAAAAAGTCAAAGAAATAGGACTAAACTTAAAAAACATAATACAATAGGTGGCAATTTTAAAATTCAAGTGAAAAGTTTACTTTGATCATTTTAATTTTAAATTAATATATTTTCAACCCTTGATATTTTAAAATTTTAATTATTGTACAAAACTTCATTTAAGTTGTCAAATTTTGGTTGTAGAGAGAGCTTCGATTGACACAGTCTTTGATCATTAAATGATCAATTTTGATGTCAATCTGTTTCATTTAATGAGAAAAATTCCACTTAAATGTTCACATCGTCTATGATGATAGATTTGAGCTCGAAAAATTTGTTATTTTAAGTTGATTTTGGATTTTGAGACTATTTTTGGACTGTTCGAGGTCATGGATGGATTTGTCAATGTGTGTAGGGTGTTTTCCTAGGTATTTTGGGTTTATTTTTGGGCAAAACAAAACTCATGGTCTGAATTTTTAGTCTTTGGTCACCTAAAATTGGTATAACAAGTGACACATCACCTGTTTTTTTTTTTAAAAGGCAAATGACAAGTCCACTGTCTCTTAAAGAAAAAAAAAATTAAAACACACCCAAGCACAAGGGCCCGAGCTTAAAGGTTGACACGCCTAGGCTTTTTTTAAGCTAAAGAGTGTTGAGCCACCCAAGCCAGGCATGTGTGTCATGATTTTTTTTTTTCATTTTATTCTTTTTTTTTTAATTTTCATCCTTTGATGTTGGTTTTTTATTGAATTTTTTTATTGGCTATGTTTTCAATTTTGATAATTTTTTAACAATTTCTTATGATATTTTTAATATAATATGATTTAATTTTTACTTAGTTTACAAATAAGATTTCAAATTTTTTTATATATATTAGAAGACATTCTTTCTAGTGGCAGCACATGAATGTTTTTCTTTAATTTTATGCAATTGTTTTCCTAGGTGTCTTTTTTTTATGATCGTTTTTAAATAAAACATTGATTCCAAGAAATAAAGCCATTAGATACAGTCAAGACTATAACCCATATTTTGATACTAAATATCTACATTCATATCCATCTCTCAACTTTTTAACTTTGTCTTCGGTTAAATAGCGTTTAGTTTTTACTTGGTTTTTCACATAAATTGATAACATTTTTTCTAATATGTGCATCCTTGAATAATATTTGTTTTTCATTGATCGTTTTTATATGTATCATTTCTATTATGAATTGATCAAATGAAAATTTGATTCTAATAAACAAAATCATTAAATACAACTAGATACATGGTCTATATTACAAAATCAAATGTCTTGATTCATATCCATCTTTTAATGTTTTCAGTTTAATATTTAGTTATTATTTTTTTGTATTTACATGGCTTTACTATCCGAATATACATTCAAGAGGACCACACAATGTCCAAAACAAGGACAAGCTTCCTATAGACCTTTATTTTTATGATGATGGTTATTGTATTAGACATCCTAATACATACATGTACTAACACTACTATTCAAGGATTGTACGCTCGATTTAAGCCATTTATGTTTCAGATTATCTTCGTCATACCCCTGAGCATAAGCTCTTGGCTCCAAGCGAAGATGCTTATGCTGTATTTATTTGGCTTAAGGTCATTGCCCAGTGTGAATTATTTGATCAATGGATCACAAGCTACGTTGATTTTAGCGAAGTATATGTAGTTGGGGATAACACAAGTGGAAATTTAGTTCATCAGGTACCAGCTCGAGTTGGTTAGATGACATTGAACCATTAAGGATAGATCATTGAGGATAAGTGGTTATGTGGCTATGTACCTGGGTTCACATTCAAACAATTGTTGAGTAAATCTTTTTTTGAATTACCATAAATCCATTATAAACACGTGAAATGGAAAACAAGTTCATGTCATTTGCTTTGCTTAATGGTAGCATTGTAGTACTAAAGATCATCCAATTACGTGTTCAATAGGTCCAAAAGCACCACTACTAGCTACTTTAAAGCTTCCACCAATGTTGGTTATAGTGACGAAGCTGGATTTGCTTCATGATGGTGAATTGGAATATTGTAAGGAAATGGAAAAAAGCTGGCAAGGAAGTTAAGGTTTTGATGAATCATAGAGTGGGTCATACATGAGAGGAATATGTAGCAACTTTGTGATGAAATGAAAGAACGTGCTTGAGATGTGTTAAAGATTGTTTTTCAAAGTATTTTTCACTAAAAAAGATATCAAAATAATTTTTTTATTTTTTAAATTTTATTTTTAATATCAACATATTAAAACGATAAAAAAACACAAAAAAATAATTTAAACCTAAAAAAATTTAAAAAAACACAAAAGCACGATCCAACCGCAAAGACAAACGCGACAAAAGTTGTCATCTTGTAATGAAAGGGATATATGCATCATTGATACTATGTTTCTATATAGGGCATATATGAGATAACATTAGCACACAGATTGCAAGGCACATCTAAAACTAACAACACGATTAACAATTGCATTTATGTTGAGCACAAACCTAAGTGAAAACAAAACAAAGTAAAAAGAAAAAAAAAATAGAGGGAAAAAATGGAAGGGCTAGCAGACAAGGAACTGAATGCCTTGGAGTGAATCAATAAATCATAGACATGTACAAAAAACCTTTTGCCCAAGACCAGCCTTGCAGGAAAGGAATAAGCATAATTAAAGAACAACCAAAAGCTGAATCGATAAATCATATGTCAAAGGAAGGCAAATTGCTTTCCTAGTAAGATCATAAAAATAAAAAAAAATAAAAAACCAAGAGAACCTTTCAATCACAAATACAAAAGAACATAGAGATAGGAAAAACAATAATTGAAGAACATAACTTCAAGAAAAAAACATAAAAAAGGAAAAAAAATATCAAATGAGTAAGGCTCGATAATATACATCCATATTTCTCTAAAAAACAAAAGGTGAAGAAAGAAATAATAGAGAAAATACACAAACATCAAGACCTTACTCATTTCAAATAACACAAGACAATCAACCTACAAACTAAAGCATTACTTCCTCCATGTAATCAAATTTTCCAAAGTCAAAGAAAAAAATTCTCTTTCTTTTAAATTAATAATTGAACCTTACAAGAATCACAAACAAGATAACATTAAAAATGAGGTCCATGATTTGTAATTATCTCTTTAATTTGATTGAAATCTCATCGATAGATTATGAGGGCCTTGGCATTTTTTTCCTCTTCAATAGATATTGTTTGTATCCAAATTTCCTTCATATTTCTATAAGTAGGCCAAAAAAATGAAACAGGGAAGATAGAGATTCAGCACCTACAACTAAACATACATAGCAACAAGATAAACTGTTAAAACTTACAAAGTATATGTTGTCTTTCCAGATGAAAGATAACGATGTTATTTATTTCCGTGGTTGGGCAACGCTTTTTAAAAAAATTGATTTTTTTTTACTATAAATTTTTTTATGTTTTTTAAATCGTTTTGATACATTAGATTTTAAGCTTGGTTCAATAAAAAATAATTCATGTTTTGAAACTTGCTAAAGTTAGATCCTCATAATTTTTGTATAAAAATATTGTACTTGGACAAGTTTAATATTGCCCGAGATAACTTGATTCCTCTCTATGTAACCATGGAGGCCATAA
>Ga0325405_1001987_pt1 | contig 21056 bp, 16 predicted proteins | sample PopdelMetagenome_21_FD_205663 | JGI IMG/M metagenome (GOLD analysis project Ga0325405, IMG submission 205663) | Populus deltoides microbial communities from Bellville, Georgia, United States - Xylem-Control-R2 | ecosystem: Host-associated > Plants > Phyllosphere > Stem > Wood/Secondary xylem...
CTAGAATAAATTCTGTATTTCAAATATCAAGAACAAGTTCCGTATTTTTAAGTGAATTCAACAAAACAGAATTACTAGTTAACAACCATTAAAGATGTGTCCCACTCATTAATGCAAAATAATCAGTGAGGGCACTTAATTTAAGGATGTGCTAGATTCTGTAATGATGGACAGTCATTTGATATCTTTCCATTGCAATATTACAGTACAAACAATTAGTTGTGGCTTTCCCTTTTGTTAATAGCAAGAGGAAAATGGGTTCTGATCCCACCACAGGGGTTCATGTGTTAAAATTAAGATATAATGTATTATATGCCTCAGATTCTCAGAACTTTCCAAGAGAGATTATTTTCTTGGAGGGGTACCTGACAACTCTAGTGTTTTCCAGACTTAATTACTCTTAGTAACTTAAGCAAAGTATGACCTTATAATAATAATAATAATAATCTATCTAGTGAAGTTATTGTTCTCGTGTGCACATAGAGAGAAATCCATTGTAGATTTCAATAGTGGCGTCCTATTATTCGGCTCGCTCGCGTAATTTGAAAGCGTCTTCTCGATTCATCTAGAAAACTTCGGTAAGTAAGCTCTTCCATTCCATGCTGTCTGCCGGTCACTGAGTTTGCGAGAAAGAAACAACTCTTTCTCTAAAGTAAAGCAAATAACGCTCCCGAGAGAAAGCAGCAAGACGCTGAACACGTTAGGCACCCCAGTATCCAGCCTCTTTGTTGTTGGATGGGCATTGAGAGAGCTGCTGGTTGTTAGGTTATGATGATATTCTCAAATCTAAGTTGTTTAGAAATAAGATTATTTAGTGGTTAAATTATTAGTTCATCAAGTGTTTTTATAATTACTTTCATTTTCCATAGTAAAGGAAGATGTTGGCTTGATATAATGCTCTTGATACCTATGAAAAAGTTTCATACTGGTGGATTTGAGGACCCTGCTTAAGACACTATCTTTGTACAGGAAAAGTGTAATAAATATAAAAAAGAACATTAAATTATAAGAAAGGTTGTTTGTTATTATTTTGGTATGACAACAATAATTATATCAGAAAATAGTATATGTATGTTGAGAATGGAAAATATAAACCTCTTACTTGGGTGATTCATAATATATTTATAGTCCATGAATTTAATTTGTTTTTTTATTTTAGTATAGGGACTAAAGAGTAATATTCCCTAATAACATTAATAAGGGATAATTATTCCTGATATGATCATTAATGAGAAACAAATATCCTTTACATAATATGATATTTCATTGTGGAGAATGATAATGCTTTGGGATATGATATCCTAGTAACTATTGTCAGATCCGAACATCGCGGCGATCAATTAAAAATTTTCAATGGAAAAAAATAAAAAAAAAGATATCTGAAATCTTATTTCTTAAAGGAAAATCACTACAAGATTTCACAGTTTTACCGACGGAAATCTTTCGTCGGTATGTGATTAAGATTTCGTCGGTAATTTATTTACCAACGTCCTCACCGACATAATACGTCCATCGGCTTTCCTTTCATCGGTAATACCAGAGTCCGTTGCTATATCTCTCAGAAAAATAAAACAAACATTTGCCGATGGTTTTACAAATGGAAATTGCGCGCCCAAAAAAAAAGTTTCTCGCTTGAAATATATCAACGGATTTATCCTGTCGGTGATAGTGTGACATACCGACGGATGCATACCGTCGATAAATTTGTCGGTGAGTGTTTGGAATACCGACCGAAGATATCCGTCTGTACATTTGTCGGTCATTGTGGTAGGTATTGTCAAATACCGACGAATTAAGTCTGTCAGTAAATTTGTCGTTGAGTGTATAATACCGATCAAATATATCCGTTTGAAAATTCATCGGTGACTGTGGCAGCTACTGTCAAATGCCGACGGATATATTCCGTCGGTAAAACCCTCTGTGATTATTTTTAAATATGTTTTTAAAAAATTATTTAGAATACATAATATAAAATTATATAAATTAATGGTAATAAAAACCAATTATGCAAATAAAATTTTTATTAAACATCAAAAACAAAAAAAAATAAAGTTAAATAATATTCATTACAAACTGAATGTGTTTTAAAAAAAATATTAAATTAACTATTAAAGTTAAATAATATTCATTACAAATTAACATAATGGTGGAGTTGGAGGGGGAGGAAGAGGTTGGTTGTTATACGACCAAAAAGGAGGAGGCACACATGTATCACTACTCTGTGATGCTATGTTCATGACCATTTCGCGAAGCTGTTCCTGATCCGCTTTTTGTTGTGCATACTGTTGTGCATGCTCCGCTGATAGGTGGTCGTATTTTTCGGTGACCTGAGCCGTGTGTTGCTGCAAGGCCATGAACTCCTTAGATTGGGTGCTCGATACTGAATGGAGCTCCCAACGGTTGAAACACTATGGGCCGCCCGCAAGTTCTCGGCCGTAGTGTTGGAGAGCACATAAACCTGATTTTTATCGGGTCCACTAAACAATCCAACCTCCATCCACAAATCCAGATCGAATTCCGGATGGATGAAAGGATCGTCCCCATATCTCTCCCTCAACCGACTATTATAGGTCTCCTGAAAATTAAAAAAAAAAGTAATCATCATATTCAATTCAATAAAAATAATAACTTACAAAATAAAATGGTTGAACAAACATACCACGAAGTGTTGAGCACGGTTGTCAACGAACTGTTGCGCCCCCCTTTGACGGTCTTGACTCCGCACGTGCGTCTCCACAAGCAGATCCATCGGGCTTGGTTCACATCCAAGAGACGTAGCCTATAATGAAAAAAGATTAATTAACAACAAATTAATTTAACAATATATTTCATTTAAATTAATCTTACCATCCGTTTCACATGTGCAGCAAACGGAATGGAGCCGCCGGTGTGCGTTGTCACCGATCCATGAATTGGCCGATTCCGGTTGCCAGCACAAGACTGTGAGCATCGTGTGAACCGCTCAGATGTCACGTGCTCAAGATAGTGCGGCCATATATCTTCCGGAATGTATATCGGTTTGAAATCCCTTCAAACTGCCAATGTTGTTCTAGCCTTGGAGATCCCTCTCTCTTGCGGTTTTTTTTTGCCTTTTTTTGTGATTCATACCAAAAATCACACAACTTACTTCTATAGAGAGAAATTAGAAGTTGAAACATAAATTTTTTTCTAAAAAAATCTTATATTGTTTTCGATGTTACCTAGTTGCCGTGTGATTTTCCCACACCCTCTTCACAACTTTGTCATGCGTCCTGTCCCAGGCGAATTTGTGTTGTGTATAAATAATTAGATAAATAAAAAAAATAATTTATTTACAATTATATTAGTAAATTATTAGAAATAAGCTGGAAATTAGAAATTAACACCAACCTCAAATCTGTTAAACCACGCATCGATTTGAGGTATCCATTCAGGATGTCTGGATACTCGACTCCATTGAAATAATGGAATCTTCATCAACAATTTAAACACCGATGATATTAGTCGGGTGGCCTTAATGTTTGTGAACATGAAAATAAATTAAATTCATGAAATATTGATTAGTTGTTCATAAATTATGTTATAATTTAAAAGAAAAAACTAAAACCTTAATAAACTTACATTGAAAGGTCGTCCTTCCACTGTGCCTCGTACTTGCGGGTGAATTGATTCCACTGCGAAGGCATACCACCTCTGCGCTGTGAACCCGCGCTGAAAGAGGCAACATCAGTTGACGGCGCAGGTGGTGTACGTGCCTCTTCTTGAGAGGCACCTAAAGATACGTCATCCTCGATGTTAGAAGAACTAGCTGCGACCATACGTGAGCGACGAGCTGTGGTTTTCGTTCTATGTATCTACACAATTGTATATGAATAATTATATAATTAAATTCGAATGTAAAAAAAAATTTGACAGCACCTCCCCTATACTATATACTACCCAAATCCACAAACCTATAAATATAGACAAAACCCACAACCAATTGACTCCATCTATACTAATATTGTATATAACATAACATCTATACATATAACATTCATACTAATTACAAGGTAAATTCAACATTAACAACATATTCAATCATTATATAAATACAAATAATAAAAATTATTCAATAAATTAAAAAAAAAACTCTAGATTAACAATTAAAATTAATGCAAATAATTAAACACAAATCATGCAATAATATAGTAAAATTACTAATTATTTCAACATATTCAATTACTTATTCTAAGGTAAATTCAACATTAACAATTACAATTCAATAAATTTTTCAATCATTATATAAATACAAACAATAAAAAATATTCAATAAATTCAAAAAAAACTCTAGACTGACAATTAAAATTAATGCAAATAATTAAACACAAATCATGCAATAATGTAGTAAAATTACTAATTATTCCAATATATTCAATTACTTATTCTAAGGTAAATTCAACATTAACAATTATAATTCAACAAATTATTCAATAATTATGCCAATACAACAAAAAATATATTCAATAAATTCAAAAAACAAAAACTATAGACTTTAGGAATGAAATATGCTTACCTTAATAATGTGTTTATTTCAAGTCTTTATCTACATTATAAAAATACACCAAAACAAAAAAACATAATAAAAAAATAGCTAAAATAAAAAAAAAAATCCTTAAAGTAAAATGAAATAGTGGAAACACTTACCTTTTAATTTGATGAAGATTCAAAAATAAAACTAGTAACCTTTGCAGAAATCTCGAAGGAAATGAGAGGAAAAAAATTGAAGAAGAGGGGAAATTAAGAATGGAGGAGATGAAAAAATGAACTGAAGGGGCCGTTGCTGGCATTTATAGGGCAGTTTTACCAATGGATTCCCTGACAAAAATTAAAAATAATATTATTTTAATTTATTCTGTCTGTGAAGTTTCAAAAATCTGTCGGTATTTTTTGAATTTTGCACCAACTTTTGTATTACCCTCCATAATTTTCGCAGTCCGTCGGAAATTCCGTCGACAAAATGATGTGGTCAGAGATGCATTTAATGCACCGCTCTTCGAAATTCGCACAGTTCGTCGGTGATGTTGTCGGTAATAGTGACCCCGCAGACAATATACCGACGGACTAGAATCCATCGGTATCGATGTCGATGATGGTGGCATTTCAAGTAATTTTCTGTGAAATGCCGACGGACGTTTGTCCATCGGTATCGACGTCGGTGATGGTGGCATTTGAAGTAATTATTTTTCAACTCTTTGTGAAATGCCGATGGAAGTTTGTCTGTCGGTATCGACGTCGGTGATGGTGGCATTTCAAGTAATTATTTTTATTGCTAAATTGTCCATCACACAAAACAATAATAACAGTGCTTAAACAATACATAAACTTATAAAATAAATATTTCATGTTACAAAATATATCATCCATAATATATATTACATGAAAAAAAATTTTACACAGGGCTTTATTCTGATAGTTAGTCCGAATTTTCTTCATCATCATCGTCAATTGAATAGTCATCACCTTCATCACAACCTTCAATATGGATATCATCATCTTCATCAACATTTGTTTGTCCGCTAAAGCTCAAAACAACATTCAACTCCTCTGCATCAACATCAACAAGACTATCATCGAAAACATAAAAATTTGAATTTTCTTCCAAGTCAATCGAAGGAGCAACTCGATATGGTTCGACCAACTCACTAACTTGAAAGTCTTTATCTCGCACACTTGTGTCTTCGTTCTCATCCTGAACAAACTCGACATGACCTTGGGTTTTGTTTTTAAAATGAACAACCAATCCACTTTTGATCGATCATTTCTAAAAGAAGGGGTGTATGTGTAATAAACTTGTTGACATTGCTTTGCGAAAACAAAGACATTGTTTACGTTGCGGAGTCTAGATTTTGAGTTGATTTCGACCAGACCATAGTGCGGATCAATTCTAATTCCTCTGTCAGTTGTGTCATACCAATAGCATTTGAATAAAAACACTATATTCTGCTCGCTATGATATTGTAGTTCGACGACCTCTTCTAATTTACCACAGTAGTCAACTTCTAACTCACTACTAGTCGATCCCTTAACACAAACACCACTGTTGTATGTCTTTCTTCCATGCCTGTATTCTTCAGTATGGAAAACATATCCTTTGACAAAATACCTGTTGTAGTACTTAACGTTTCTTTCAGGGCCCAGGCTTAGTGAAGACAATGACTTAGCAACACTTCTTCTTATTCGATAAACCTTGTATATAATGTACATCAATGAACAGTAAACGAGAATCACGTAATGACATGCATAAAAATTATTTTGCAAGTGAGAATGAGTTTGTGATAGTACTTACATGTGTTCTGAACCATGTGGCAAATTATTCATCTTGTAATTGAAAGATCTGGGATTCGGTCAGCTGTGAGTTATTGGACAACAAATATTGTCGATGTTCTCTGCAAGTGGTAATGAGTGTATTATATTACAATATATAATTAACAGTATATTATTGACAAAGTTTAATTAGTATTACACATATATACACTTACTGAATAAAAGGTCTTAGCTCATCACAGTTAAATAGAACATAATTGTGTGCTTGTTTGAACTCTATTTCTGACATATATCTTCCTCTTAAAACATTTTTATGTGTGGGTTGTCCAGGATTGGAGAATATTGACAAGTTTTCACTGGAAGATACTTCACCGCCATCATCATGCCGTGGAACGCGATTGATTCTCGTTCTCATATGAGGTTTGAAATAGTACGAGATAAATGTTGAGATCTCCTCAACAATATAGACCTCACATATCGAAGCCTCAACATGTGCATTGTTCTTAACCTTTTTCTTGAGATTGAACAAGTACCTGCATTGAATTAATCAAATATTTTCAATTAAAAAAAATAAAATACTTTTATATATGAATTACATTGTAACTGTAATATCTAATCGTTCGAATGGGTACATCCATCTATATTAGACTGGTCCTCCAACTTTTGCCTCGAACGATAGATGTATGGGGAGATGCTCCATTGAGTCAAAAAATAATAGAGGGAATATCATCTCAAGTTTGCATAATATCTCGACTATATTCGTTTCAAGCCTCTCAATGTGATCAATATTCAACTTGATGGAACATATATCTCTAAAGAAATGACTGATCTCCATGAGTGCATCCCATATCCCCTTTAGCAACAAATCACGAAAAGCTAATGGGATGAGTGTTTGCATAAACACGTGGCAGTCATGACTCTTCATTCCATACAATCTGCATTCCTCCATATTAACCAGCTTTTATATGTTCGAGGCATGTCCATCCAAAAAATGTAGACTCTTAAGCCATTTATAGACTAGTAGTTGTAAACCATCTGTACACAACCCAAGACGCACGTTCCTTGATTCAACTGAAAAGTGAGGATGCACACTGTTAAAGTGTTTCCATGCTTCGCCGTCAGAAGGATGCACCATCACTCCATCAACCGCATCATGTGATTGGTGCCATATCATGTGCTCAGCAGTCCTTGGTGACATGAATAACCTCTGCAGTCTAGATGTAATTGGGAAGTATCTAAGTTTTTTATATGCCACTAGAGTCTTTCCCTTACCAGTTCTGGATTTGTAACGGGAATGCCTGCATGTCATGCACTCGGTCATCTCAGCATTTTCAAAGTAGTATAACATGCAGAAGTTAGGGCATATGGTAATTTTCTGGTATCCTAAACCGAAGGGTTTCATCATGGACTTCGCAGCATATAAGTTCTCTTTCAGTTTGTTCCCTTCAGGTAAAATGCTTCTCGCTCATTCAATAATCTTGTCATACCCGGCCTCACTCAACCCGTGATCTGACTTGATGGTGAACACCTGTGCAACGGCCAATAATTTATTATGGTTCGTGCAGCCATCCCATAATGGTTCGTCAGAATCTTTCAACAAATCAAAAAACTTCTCATAATATTAAATATTCATTATCAATTATCAACGTCCATACAAATTAATACATATTTATCAATTTATGGAAATTACAACTCCGCAATACCATTGATGATAAAAATTAAAACGGACCCGTTAAACAAGCTATTAATTATTTCAAAACAACACATGTAAATCGGTAATTCAATAAAATTTCAACAATTTACAAACAAATAAAATCTTACAAAATCTAAAACAAACCATAACAAGTATAAAATTATACATCATATACTACAGGCTTGTTTGAGAAATAACAATAAAAATGTACATCTACTAACAAAATACATATATTAAAAAAACAATAAAAACCATGATATTTAAATGTTAAAATTTAAAAAGATAGTACTTACAAAAACTAATAAAAATCCGTTGGTAAATCAGAACACGGATGTTGTGACAAGAAGACTTTAAGATATATGACTTGTTGTGCTGATAAGAGGGAGATTTTTTTTTTGGGGGCGGGGCAGTGGTTTTTTGCAGTTGGGGAGAGTTGAGATGAGGAAGAAGAAGGAGAAATAGGGGAACATCTAGTCGAGTGAGAGGGGATATATTAACTTTTGTCGACGGCTTCACCGACGGACTATTCCGTCTGTGATTTCGTCGGCTCCTCTGACGGCAAACAGGGCACGTCACCGTACGGAGCTGCCGTTTTACATCCCTCTGTGATTCCGTCGGCATTTTCATCGATGAATCAGTCACATCACCGTACGTAGCTGACGTTTTGAATCCCTCGGTGATTCCATTGGTAAAAATACCCGCAATAACTTCCACGTCAGTGAACCGCCCTTATTTTTTAATTCTCAACATTCCGTCCATAATTTTATTGGTATATACCGATGGATTTTGGCCGTCGGTATCTACCGATGGAGTAAATTTTGTCGGTAATGGCGACCTCAAATTACCGATAGAATTATTCCGTTGGCAATTCCGTTGGTATTAAGCGAATTTCTGGTAGTGAATGTATAGTTTAAGGAGTTGCTACCTAATATTATGGTCACTAGGAACCCTAATTGGTTGACAGAGATTCTATGGTACGTGTTATTTTTTTATGCCTTTCTCGTTTGTTTACCCTTTTTATTTACTCTTTTTAGACAAGAAGGAAAAAAATGCATTGCTTAACAGGTTCGTATTTAACAGTAATGGTCAGTAGATTGAACATGTAACATAGAAAAACAATACGCAAAGAAAAAAAATAAAACAACGTGCAAGGGGACCATAAATAAATCAATGAAGATCCTTAAATATTTTTGGAATTTTGTAATATCAAAAAGGGGTTCGTTTGGCTAGATATCAACACAAAAGAAGAATAAAATACATGGGAAAGGTGCAAGGGTGTGTTTTGCCAAACACACCCTCAATAAACACAGTCTAGGCTGGGCCTGAGGCCCAGATCTGACCCACTCTTTTTTCTTTTTTTCTTTTGATTTGTTTTGAAAAAATGGTAAAGTTGTTCCAAACAACCTGCTCGATGGAGAAGAATTGTGAAGATTTTTCGCAAGTGGTCTAATTATTTGAGGCAACTTGCTCGATTGATGAAAAATACAGAGATTTGGTTTTTGAAATACACAAAGATTTTTTAGAAATGGTCTTATTGTAATGGGTGACTTACCTAGATGGAAAATGAAAATGTGAAAAAATATAAAGATTTTTTAGAACCGTTTCATTGTAATGGGTGACCTGCCCAGGTGAAAATGAAAAGTCTTAAAAGGACAATATGATAGGGCTCAAAGGCGCACTGTTCAGGAGATGGGAGCTTGAAGGCGCGTTCAAAAATAGATAGGGTTAGAAAATGCACTACCTTAGGGATGAGGGCTTTAAAACACACTCGAAAGAAGGTAGGGTTAGCAAACACACTACCTTAGAGATGGAAATGAAAAGGTGTAAAAAAACAAAGTCAAAAAGGGGTAGGCAAAGGTATTTAATGTCATGTGGGTGGCAAGGCAGATAAGAATTGTTTGATGCTTTTACTTCAATATTCTAGCTAATCCATATGTGATGAAAGCATATTTCATTTCATTTTCATTCAAAATATAATCCAAGATACGGCATAGAATTTGGATTAATAAAGAGTTCATGAATATATATATATATATTTGGATTAATAAAGAGTTCATGGATTAATAAAAGGAAGGAATTTATATTGTTAACTATCAATTTCTTTTCGTGGGATGCTTTTTATGTTTTTTAAAAATCCAATTATATGCAATTTTTCTATTATTAGAGGCGAGTCCATTTAAAACCTTTTGAGCTAATAGGATATTTTTTATTTACATTTCTTTTAAATTCATTTATAAATGCTGTATTATTATTTTATTTCAATAGTGAAACTATAGGATATTTAGATTTACATTTATTTTAAATTTATTTATATATCCATTAAAAATCATATCAAAATCTCTTGTATAAATTCAAAATCTGAAAAAAAAAAGAGAGAGAAAAGAATAACACTCATACTACAATGTTTTTTCTAAATATTCATTAATCCCCTATTTGTAGAACCTATTAATCATAAATTACAGCAACAATATACATATAAACATAAATCTCTTTAACAAATTCTTCCATATCCGTTCTCTTTGATAAAATCTCCCATTTTAGAAAATTCATTGATTATTTGGATCTACCAGCTTGAATAGTCTAACACCTCAAATTAGGTTTTTTTCAAGTCAAAATCTCTTTAACTAACTTCTCTCATATCCATTACTCTTTGACAGAATCTCCACTATTGAGGATCATCAATTCTACATGCATTTAGGCATTATTATAATTTTTTTTAATCTTTATTAATTAATTTGATATTTTTTAAAATCAAAGAACAAGGAAGTTTCTCAAAAAAAGCATGTGCATTTCACAAGATTTATTGTGTTTTGCTGGGGAAGAGTACATAACTTTCACATGTTGTTTAATATGGAATTAATGAACATATTCAAATGGAAGAAATGTGTTCTTTAAATCATTGTAATAAAACCCAGCTTGTTTTAATTTAGTAATTTGTCAATCTAGTATTTAGTTAGGGCTAGGTTATATGTCAAACTAGATCAGAAGTTAACTCGATCAAACCTGAGTAATCTAAAAAATCAACTTGTAATTTGGTTGATTTGGTTAAAATTCAAATGAGATCTGAGTTGAATATTTAATAATTTTGCCTTCTAAAACAATATTATTTCAACTTTTTATTATTATTTTTTTCAAAATAACACCATTTTAAAACAATCTGGATTAACTTGTCTTACTATAATTTTTTTGGGTCGAGTCATGGACCTAATCTGATCTTATATGCATGCTTTATATGCATAGACCGATTATTAGGCCCCTGTATTACTAGTGACCGTTTGTCATTCCGATCTCACGGTGCTGTTTTAATAAGTGGAGGGGGAAGAATTCTGATCTTTAGCTTTTTCAATCCATGAATTGGATTTTATTGTTTTCTTTTTCTTTTTCTTTTTCCACAACAAACATGAATGGCCTTCTCAGCACAAGGAATGGCCCTTCACCATCCTCAGGGCACAATTCTGTATGCAAAAAAGCAAAACTATATGCAGATCACCAAAGTACGTAATCCTTCATATGCTTTGGCTGTGAAGGACTAGCTGGGTTTGCATTCTTGCATTTATGCTTTCTGTTGATGGATATTGAAGGCTTTTCTTTTCTGTTTTTCATTTCCGTACGTATCTGAGCCAAATTGCACGTAACTCGACTAATCACACGGGTCCTAAAGTTAACGATTATATAAGTTTCCAGTGACCCTGAGGTTAGTGGGACTTTGTGAGCACGTGTACTTTAGCTATACGGGTAAGAGACCTGCAGATTCAAATACCATTCGTCTCAGATTTATATACTTCCATATATGACAAGAAGTACGTTTTGTAACTTATATTATATGAATCCTAATAAGCAGAACCTAATTGTTTCTTCCTACCATGCTCCACTATTACAAAGCCACCATAGTACTTGGCTGCCTCGTCGCTAGTGATAACAGGCTGTTTCTCCAGACCACAATAATTTTGAGCTGCCTCATTGCTGGCAATAATAGGCTCCTTCACCATGGCTCCACGGTATGGGATGGCTATAACAGGCTCCTTCACCATGGTTCCACGGTATGGAGCTACGTCATTACTAGTGATTTATGGCATCTGCACAGTGGAAATTTGAGGTCAATGGTAAATAAATATTTGCTGATGTTGGTATATATGATGTTGATGTACCTGAGTTAAGGGGAGTCTTCCAGGCCTTCTAGTAATGTAAGGCCGCCCACCATGGTATCCTCGATCAGAGCAGAGATTTGGATTCCTAGTGCCATAAGCGAAAACAACACTATATAATTGAAAGAACAATTAACACTGGAAAATTGTTTGCCTTGGTACAAAATAGATAATATCCGTCAACAAATTCAATTCAATCTTATCTCAACAACAAAAGCATTGCTTCAAATTTTAAAAATTACTGAACTTGATATTTTTCTTGTACATGTGCAATTTATTTACACATGATAAGAAATTAATGCACCTCATAAATGCTTCATATAAAGAGCTATAGGTTGTTCATGTCAGCAACAAGGATTGATGACAGTTTACTAACACTATCATTATAATATATTTAACTCAGCAATATATTTTTAGTTTGAAGAGTTGAATTCTACATTCAATGATAGGACAATAAAATTTCTTGTACTTAGCTTTGCTTTAGAATCTAAGGACAACTTTAAATCATTTAAAATTAATGTTATTTGCAAGCTTGTTGATAATTTTTATTCTGAAGATTTCAATAAATAAAAGATGCATTATTTAAAATCTTAGCTAGAGCATTATCATATTGATGTGATATCATGAGAGCTTTTAGAACATGTCTATCATTTTCAAATTATGTTGAGGATTAATCGAAACAAATAAGTCACAGAACAATAATTTGATTAACATGTTGAATCGTCTTATTTTGACTATACATGTTTTCACTGTCCCCAAAGAGTGAAAATCTTTAGCTATGAAGCATGTTAAAAATATGTTTCACAATAAAATAAAATAGGAGTTCTTAGCATATTTTATGATGATTTATATTGAATGGAGTTTGCTAAAGATATGGATTTAGATTCGATTATAGATGAATTTTATTTCACAAAACATCGAAGGATGTAAATTCAATAAAGAATTTATTTTTATTTTCATTTTAATTTTTTGAACTTTTAAATTTATTTTTTAATATTTTAAATAATATATTTAGATTAAGATTTTATTGTTAAGCCGGGGTCAAAAACATTTATGGCTCCACACTTATATATATATTGGGCTGGTAGTATTGATGATCGCATGTCTACGGGTGGCTACCTTGTCTTTTTTGGTCATGCGTCGATTTCTTGAAAATTCAGCAAGCAACGCACAGTTGTTCACTCCTCTACTGAAGCTGGGTATAAAGCCCTAGCTGACGGTACCGCTGAAGTCATTTTTCTTCAATACTTGTTAACAAATCTACAGGTTCCCTCAGTTTCTACTCCTATCATTTGGTGTGATAACCTTAGCGTGACCTATCTCTCAGCAAATCCTATCTTCCATGCCCGTACTAAGCATGTTGAAGTGGATTATCACTTTTTCTGCGACTGCGTTGCCAAGAAAGAGATTCAGATTCATTTTTTTCCTTCTCGGGATCAACTTGGAGATATCTTCACTAAACCACTTCCTGTTGCATCCTTTATTGCTTTTTAGTTCAAGCTTCGGGTCGATCCTCCACCCTCATCTTGATGGGAAATATTATAGAATGTATAGCATGTATATATCTGAATAGAAAATTAATGTAGGATTATTCCAATGTTGTAATCCCTACAATTACTGCCGTGTTCTGCCACATATATATAAATACGAAGGTTGGTTAAGGCACAACCCAAGAAATTCTATTATTCTCTACTTGTATAAAAGGCTATAGGTCGTTCTTGTTAGCAACAAGGATTGATAACAGTTTACTAACACTATCATTATAATATATTGAACTCAGCAATATATTTTCAATTTGAAGAGTTGAATTCTACATTCAATGATAGGACAATAAAAGTTCTTATACTTGGCTTTGCTTTAGAACCTAATGACAACTTTAAATTATTTAAAATTAATGTTATTTGCAAGCTTGTTGATAATTTTTATTCTGAAGATTTAAATAAATAAAAGATGTATTATTTAAGATCTTAGCTAGAGCATTATCATATTGATGTGATATCTTGAAAGCTTTCAGAAAATATCTACCATTTTCAAATTATGTCGAGGATTAATCAAAACAAATAAGTCACAACACAATAATTTGATTAACAGGTTAAACCGTTTTATTTTAACCATGCATGCTTTCACTGCCACCAAAGAGTGAAAATCTTTAGCTATGAAGCATGTTAAAAATATGTTTCACAGTAAAATGAAATAGGAGTTCTGAGCATATTTTATGATTATTTACATTAAACGAGAGTTTGCTGAAGATATCGATTCAGATTCGATTATAGATGAATTTTATTTCACAAAATATCAAATGGTGTAATTTCAATAAAGAATTTATTTTTACTTTTATTGTAATTTTATGTGCTTTTAAATTTATTTTTTAATATTTGAAATAATATATTTAAATTAAGATTTTATTGTTAAGCCGGGGCGAAAAACATTTATGGCTCCGCACTTTTATATATATATATATATATATATATATATATATATATATATATAGAGAGAGAGAGAGAGAGAGAGAGAGAGAGAGAGAGAGGCAGCTTGTAACTAGCTTCCTGCTTTCTGGACCCATCACAATCAACAGAGGCTTTCAAAAGATACGGGGTTCTCCACTTTGGATGCTTCCATGTTCACAAGCATACCAGTCTATCCAGACAGACACACACTGTTGTTACTTTGACTTTTGACGCAATACAAGCAATGGTATACAGATGTATCCTCCTCAATAAATTCTGTATTTCAAATGACAAGAACAAGTTATGTATTTTAAGTGCAATCCCACAAAATAGAATTATTATGAAATAACCAGTGCAGATGTGTCCTACTCAATAATGCAAAATAATCAATGAAGGCAGTTTATTCTAGCTTTGTTCTAGTTATTTAAGGATGTGCTAGATTCTGTAATAATGGACATCAATCGAGAACTTATGGATATGTACACATGGTTACCTTTGGAAGGCATTATTGACACTTTACCTTTCCATTCCATTATTGTAGTACAAACAGACGTGGCTTTCCCTTTTGTTAAGAACAAAAGAAAAAGGGGTTCTGATCATGTGCTAAGATTAAGATTTATCATTTTTATATTATGGGACAGGATATATTGTATATATGCCTCAGTTTCCTCGAAACTTTCCAAGAGAGATCATTTTCTTGGAGGGGTACTCTGATCGCGACATGTATATCTCATTTATATGCAGAACAGAGAAGGAAAACTCTCTGGGATAGGACCCATTTTTTTTCATGCCATCAAAACCTCACTGAAATCCGATGCTTCAATCTTTATGTTTCCGAAGCAATAATATTCTTGTTTATCTGTAGACAAGTGCAGTGAGATGCTGAGGAGGTAGGATAATCCTTCTAGGCTAAGATGAAACATGGAGAAAGTTAAAGAACATCTCATTACATTTAATAATAGAGGTTCACATGTAGGTAGATAAAGTTGATGAAAAGAATCCTCATCCTGTTAAGATGCGTTCTGTGGACTGGAAAAGAGCAAGAAAAGGTATATACCCAAAGCATTTCCCTCTTTCCTTCCTTCGTTTTTTAAAGGCATGTAAAGCATAGAAGGGATGCCTACGAATCTCATTATCACGGGAGATAAAGAACTTTCTTGACCATGAACTCTTGACCATGTGTTCAAGCAACTCTCAACAAATTAGATAATTGTAAAAGTTAAAAATCAAGTTTAATAGCACTTAGATCTAGATGTAACCTTATATCTAAAAATTAAAAGCTTGAACCTAGATATAACATTATATCTAAGAACCCTAATACATGAATGATGCCATAACTCCAGTTAATTTTTGATAAGTTATGAATCCAGTTAATTTTTTATAAGTTATTGTATGATCTCTTTCCCTGTAAATAAAATGTTGTTTTTACACAAATAAACAAAAAAAAACTCATGTTTATTCTTCAACTTGTTGCCCAAAATTTGCAGCTCAAAAAGACATAATATAATTTGTCATTAAACTATTTCGTATGCCATTTCATTATTTAATATGCATGATTTAATCCAACATTCTCATACCAAAAAAGACCTATCAATGTCTTATACCAATAATCTTGATCGAGTAATAAATTATGTTATATCCATTGAAATTATAAATTCTAAATTGGTTTAACACTCTAACAATTTACTCCATGCTCTTATAGCTGACTAAATTAAATTCATATAACGATGGCGCTCGCTCGTACGACCAACTCATTAGTTACATATTCGAATAATTCTCGTTCTTGAGACCAGCTTGTCCATGTATATATATTTACAGCCCTGCACCTACAGTCGGCTTATTATAATAATAGCCCCGCTCTTGTGGCTAGCTCATCATAACAATAGCCCTTGCTCTTATGGTCCGCTTATCATAGATTATATAAAATAAAATAGCCCCCGCTCATACAACCAGCTAATATCATATATTATATAAAAATAGCTCCCGCTTATGCGACTGACTTATATCTTATCAAATTATTTATTTATTTATTTGCCTTTTCATTTTTAAGATCCATTTGATAACAAACTTAATTCTAAAATAATAATTAACATCAAAGTGAAAAGATGAGATGATGAAGACCCATCTGCTTCTTTATTAGGTAGGTGTTCATCACCTCATCTTTCCTATAGATTTAAATTCGCTCATTGTGATCCCACTCTCGAAGCCTAGCTCCGCTCTCGAAGCCTCGCTTGTATCAATAAGATACATTTCATTGATAAATCATTTCATTCATCCCAGTAGGTTTAACTACTTTTAATTAAATAATATTCCTTGTTTTCTATCTTTAAACTTCAACATCAAATTTTTACATGTTCATCGAACACCCGCATGTAAATCAAAATCTTATTCTTCACAAGCATGCATCTCAAGCACTCATTTACACCTAAAGAGTGAAATCACAATTTACCTATTCGGTACATACACACAACCATTCATATTAATATTTTTCCACCCATATGAATCGTCATCCTTCTCTATTTATCCAATTTCAACTCATTGTATTTATAAACCCTTCTTATGAATATACTAACAATTCTTCGATTCCTACAAACAAGTTCCAAGATCATTTCCACATATTATCTATTCCCTTTACACGTGAACTCATTCAATTCATGCAATTATCCAATCAATTAACTAAACCTCCCTTAAAGTTCTTAGTCCAAGAACATTAATTGGAACTTAACTTCAATTAAATACAATAATTAGATTCATTTCAAAGCACCATTAACACACCATCACAAACCAAATACACATAAGTCAATAATTTGGTTTTCCACCCTTTCCTATTTTCCCCTTAATGTGGTCGGCCATTAATGCTCGCAAAACATCAAATTTTCTTTGTCAAGTATGCACCATTTAAAGTACTTTCTATTCTATCCCAAGAACATCACACTATGAATTTGTTATTTTTCTAATTTTCTCATCTAAGAACCCTAGTTTAAAATTTAGGAATTTTGCATAAATTTCATTAATCCTTTCTTAGACTTGTACAAACAAGTTTATAACATCTTATGTGACAATAATATGAACTTTGAATGCTAACTAGTCAAAGTTTTCAGCTCCTCGTTTCTTTCTTTCCTCTTTTCCATGAGCTTTCTCTCTTTATTCCTTTTTTCTCACTTAATTTTTCTAATCTTGTGTTGATTGTGTTTAAACCCTTACTCCCTCACTATCTTGCCTAAATTTTTGGTTTCTCTCAAGGTGTTTTAATGGTAGATGCTCTCATAATTTTTATTTTACTTCCTTCTTCTTTTTCATTTTTGGCTAGCAGTTATAGGAGAAGAAGAAGCTAAATTTCCAGTTTCTCTAGCTTATTTATGAAATTGTCATTAATGAACCTATATGTTACTTTCTATCTAGCTATTTTCATTCTTGTATAACCTTTCCGAACTCCGATTTCCCAACAATTTTAACCAAGATTGAGCAGTGTCAAAAGATTCTTTATAAAATTTCATCTCAATCAGGCAGTTGGATTGAGAATTATGCTGATAGAGTAAAACTAATCAATAGGTGATTTTACACTAAAAAACCAAGTTTTCTTGTTTCATCCTTCCATAGAATTTATTAATTATTCCACTAAATACTCATGACCATTTTCTTATTCCAATATATTTATTTTTCTTTTTCACCATTTAGTTTGTTTACGGGCTTATTACCGTTTCATAGTACCATTATTGATTTTTCAACCGAGGTTTATACCAATACTTTTTTCATGTCACTCATTTTAATTTTATTTACTCATTTACTATTTATTTTATTTTTAAATTTTTATAGGTTAACAATTTTGTCACATTAATACTCATTTAGACTAGTTAAAACATCTTCAACTTCTTAAAATTTTACCCTGAATTTTACACAAACTATTAAAAGATTTCATTCCTGTTCATAGGAATTTTCCCTTTGAATTTATTATTTTTTAGTGAAAGTACTTTATTTAACCTAAGTTGACAAAATTTCAAGCCGGGATTTACAATATTTATGTTACTAATGGAATAAACCAATGATAAATTCATCAGTGATTATATGCATATTTTCAAATGAAATAATTCGTTGAAGAATTATATTTATATATATGTTACCGACAAAACAAACTAATAGTAATTTTGTCGGTATTATATGTGGTCATGAAACCATGAATCTCCTTGATCTGGTTCTTTAAACTAGATTTTGATGGCTTTAAGAAATGCTAAGACGTCACATATTGGAGATAAGCATCCCAAATATCCTTCGTGATGTATGGAGGTTTGAAATTTTTCCACATGGCCATGTTTTCCCATCATGGAAAACCTTTATCTTTTGCATATTTTATTTTTTTAGGTATCATACCAGAAATCACACAACGTGATTCATACAAAAAATTGAATAAGATAAAAAAAATACAAAATTTTAATATTTTTTAAAATAATATCACAATTTGAATTCAATCTTACATAATGGCGCTGTGAATCTCCCACTCTCCTGGTCACACCATTGTCAATCTCCTCCCAATAAAAATTTTCCTTAAACGTCAATTTTATAAAATAATTAGTTTATTAAAATTAAAAACTAATTGAATTAAATTTTTAAAAAATAAATTGCTTATGTATGTACTAACTTTCAAAAACAAGCATCAATCATAGGAACCTGACTCTATTGAAACAAAAAGCACTTCCATCAACAATTTCATTGTCAATGTTATCATACAAGCAACCTCAATATTTGTAAATTTCAATTTTTTCATTAAAATTAATTATTCAAACTTTATCCATTGTTGTTTATTTTTTTATCGCACGGGAAAGAAAAACAAACTTACATGTTGTGGTTGGGCATCCACTGAACAATATAGTTCTCGTTGTAAACATTTCACCTAGGAGAGACACCCACTCTATAAGTGGCACTTGCACCCGACAAGCCTGCGTCGAGAGAGAGTATTTGAGGCGTAACATCATGGTCGGCACCTAGTAGCATTGCCTACTTATGCTCATTAAAAACGTTGTTTAAAGAACCAACAACGTTCTTTTCCATCCTTATCTCTACTAATCTTCTCTTCCTCATTTAAACAAATTTGATAAAAAAAAATATTAATAATATTATCATAATATCCTATTTAAAAAATAAAATGGTAGCAACTTTATATACGGGAGCCTATTTAAAATTTTAAAACAAGAAAATATGCATCAATAACTCATTCAAGTTGGATCAAATTCATGCATTAGAAGTCATAAATCTTGTAACTCATGATTATGTATCAAATGATACTATCTCAAAAGCCACATTCCCATCGTCCGTTTGGTTAATAATTAAAAAATAAAAAAGAAACACATAAATTCTTGCATGAACACCCATACCCTAATAATATTTGCCTGAGGTTTGTAATTCACACTTACCACTTGATTAAAACTTCTCAGCTAAAAAAAAAAGGAAATTTTTTATTATCTTACATCCGAAGATTGACTCCATTATTTGGTTTTCAACATGAAATCGAGCAAATGACCAAACTATCACATTTCTCCTAAATCACTCAATGTCTAAGCTCATATTGCTAATTAAAAAAAAAACTCAAATAAAAAAAACAAAAGTAATATAGCATACCATCAGCATCACGTGGCGGGCGGGATCCACTACCAGAAAACCAGAGAAAAGCAACGGAATTACCGATGGAATATTTTCGTCGGTAATATATACCGACGGAAATAATTCCGTCTCCAAATCTGTCGGTATATACCGATGGATTTATTCCGTCGGTACTTCCGTCGGTATATACCGACGGAATATGTCTGTCGGTATATACCGACGGTTTTGCCGACGGAGTATACAGTTCGTCTGGAAATACGCAACGGCATGGTGACGTCAGACGATTTTACCGACGGACATTATCGAGGGATTCAAACTAAGATAGCCGTACAGTGACGTGCCGCTTTCACCAATGGCATCACCGATGGAATCACTAACGAAAGTATTCCGTCGGTGATTCCGTCGGAAAAAACCATTATATACCCCCATCTGCCGACACTCTCTTCCTCTGTTTCTCCTTCTTCTTCTTTCCCATCCCACCTCTACCCTCCCAAACTGCAGCCAAACACCCATCCCAAACTCTCCACTATTCTTAACACGAGCACTCAAGTTTCTTATATCTTGTACGTGGTCACAATATCCGTTTTTTGTAGATTTTATCATTTTTTTGTAAGTAAATCTATCCTTTTTAGTTTTAATATTTAATTGTGAATTTTATTATTTTAGTATATGTATTTTGTTAACGTTTGTACTTGTTTAATTGTTATTTGTCAAAGAAACTTGTAATATGAATGCATAATTTTGTAGTTGTTATAGTTTGTTTTTGATTTTGTCAAATTATATTTGTTTGTAAATTGTTGAAATTTTGTTTGAATTACACCGAATTAAATGTGTCGTTGTGATGAAATAAATAATTAATAGCTTGTTTAAGTGTCTTGTTTAATTGTTATC
>Ga0325405_1001996_pt1 | contig 21026 bp, 17 predicted proteins | sample PopdelMetagenome_21_FD_205663 | JGI IMG/M metagenome (GOLD analysis project Ga0325405, IMG submission 205663) | Populus deltoides microbial communities from Bellville, Georgia, United States - Xylem-Control-R2 | ecosystem: Host-associated > Plants > Phyllosphere > Stem > Wood/Secondary xylem...
CTAAAGGCTACCTCAAACCCTTGTAGATGACGTTCCTAGAACTTTATATGTGGAGGACATCGAGTTTGTTTCTCGTCTATAGCTAAGAGATTACATAGCTCAGATGTCTAATCAAGCTAGGTGTATCCAAAAGACCTTAGACTCCACCTAGGGTTATTTTGAGATTACAACCCCTTTTTACATATATATGATGAGGTATTCCTTCCCTCTTCAAGGATTCATGAGGGAAATGTTTAGATATCACCAGCTAAGTCCAGGCTAGTTGTATCCTAATAAGCGGATCACTTTGTCCGTCTTTGATAAGTTCTATATGCTCATCGGGATCGAGCCTACAATCAATGTCTTTAGAAATTGTTATCATCTAGTTGTTGGCATCAATAATGGCAATGATGTACATTGGTTTTTCACCTTCATCAATAGACCAATGGGAAGCATGAAGGGAACTCTATGTGAAAAGCCTACACATGTCAAGAAATGGTGGGGATGATGGTTGATAGTAAGATATTGTAAATTAGTAAATCCTAGAGGTGGAATGCAGCGAATCTAGGGTTGTTTTCATAACTCGAATGTTCTTCCCCATGATATAAATAGCAATCCTTGTCTAAGCTCGAATGAGGAGAAAATGTGTATTGTGTTGGCCTCAACGTCAACTGAGTATGATGTTAATAGGATGGTCAAAAGATATTATTATTAGACCACATTGTAAAGTGTGCAACTTCCTTATTCTTTGTTATATTTGTAGCTACGTTTATTATTGATTTTTTTTTGTACGACTAATAGTTGAAGAAGAAACTCCAGTGAGGTCTATAGAAGAGAGTTCACAAAGGAAGTCTTCATCTCTTATCACGGGTGGAGGTAGAAGTGAAAAAGTCTTTATAGCCCATCATTCTTACTATTTAATGTGGGGAGGACTAAGAAGTTATCCTTTTCTAATATCATTAAAACCTCTATGTGTCAAAGATAAAAAATACCTCTCACTCATCATAATAGCATGGTTCAAAATGGAGCGTGACAAGATTGCCAAAGCTACTTGTATTTAGGCTTAACGCTTAGCTGAGTCCGAGGATGATGAGTTTGGCAACTCGCCAGACTGATATGTTTGTGGGCTATGCACTTGGCTGATCTCAAGGATACTAGGTCTGGCAACTCACCAGACTCGTATATACTTAGGCTCGGCACTTGGTTGAGCCCAAAGTTACTAGTTCTGGCAGCTTACCAAACACGTATAGGTTTGGGCTCAACATTTAACTAAGCCCAATAATATTAGGATATGATCTTGTCTTTTATTCATTTAAATAAGAATCCAAGTAAAAATAAAAACTTTACTAATCAAGAGATTTGAGATTTTCAATCAGCTCCTTTAAAAACAGATGGGAAGATCGGGGATTGAAACGGTGATGAAAAACATCGTGGCTATAAGGAAAACTACAAACTTATATTATTGTTATTATTATTATTACTACAAAAGGGGAGGCTTTATTGAGAAATAGATGGACACTTGGAAGAACATGGTAAGGCTTTCACCTCGCCTTCCATTTCAATACGTTGCTTGAGTCTCTTTTCATTGACTTAGTCAGCCGGGGGCTTCTTCCATTTCAAGGCCGTAAGAATGAAAATATGATCCTGTCAGTTGACGATATACTAAACTTAAAATTAATCAAACTGAAGGATTTTTTCAATTTATTAAATAATTTTTGTTATAATATCTTTTTAAAAATCAGATTTTAGAAATGAAAAACAACTTGCAAACAAAAATACTTGTCATAAAACATGTACACTGAACTAACCCGCGTGAGAATTTCATATAAAGAGATCACTTATATTTATGGAAAGTCTCACGTAACATTTGTGTAAGTGATCCTTAGACTTGAGATCACCAACTTATCTTGCATAAAAAATATTATACTTTGATTATGTTACAGATTATCTTAATCGAGGTAACGAAGAGGCAAACATTAGGTATAACATGAACTATATAAAGGTATTTGAGAGATTAAGAGAGGATTCATCACCCTATATGAATTAGAAAAACTATTTCATATGTTCTCAAATAGTATGGACTAGGAAATCCTTAGCCAAGATAGAATGAGATTTTGTTTATGTTTGGAATTTTGGACAGAGAAACTAAAACTGTTATTCTAAAACTAAAACCGTCAAGATTGTCAGCTTCTCCTCCTAATATTGACGACCTGGAATCGCAATCATCGCAACCCCAACCTTCTTCTTCTAATACCATCTCAGAATCACAATCTCCTCAAGCGCGGCCTCCACCCTCTCAACAATCACCAACAGTAGGGCGGCTGCCTCTTACCATCACCGAATCACAGCGAAACAATATTCTTGACGCGAAGCCAGACTTGGAAACGGAATTAAGGAAGACACTCCTGAATTTGTGCTTCACAGCAGCAATTCAAATCACGATTCAGTACGGACAGGTTGCTGAATCTGAAGCACACTACCCCATCATTTTGATCTCCTTAGCTGTTGTAGCTATCTTTGCTTCTCTATTCGTCTCACCGTTTATTGGAAAAAAGATTCCGACTGCATCCAAGGTGCTGGAGAAAGTTGCGTTCTTCCTAGCGGCCACAACGTTTTTCTTCGCCATAGCAACTCCATTCCCTCTTGGCATCAAATGTGCTATATGGGCAGTCTACATCATGTCGTTGATCACTATTGCCTTCTGCGCTTGCCTCTAGGTGGTTCTTGTAAAGATATCAAAGGAACTAATACTGCCACATCTCAAGATATTAGAGAATAAAATGGTTGGAATATTGTTAGTATTATTAGACAGTTAAGAAAGTCTGTTATTTTTTGTTAGTAAAATAACGTAAACAAGCTTCTAACCATAGTTTGATATAAAAAAAATGTAATAATGTTAGTAAAAACAACAAGAAAAAAAATAATAAAACAGCTTTTCTTCTTTCTCTGTTCAGCAGAAATTCTCTCTGCTTCTCTTCATTTATATTCTTGCCTCTGAAAATTTTGCTATCTTAACGGTTCTGAAATGCAAAATTTGACAGTTAATTGTGCCATAACTTCCACCGTCCTAGGTTGTATTAAATATAAATAAAACCACAACTGATCTGTCAACAATCACTTCAGCTCGATTATTTTTCAGTATTTTTGCTTTAAACTCTCCAGGTCTCTCTGTCTAGGCATTTTCAATTTTTTTTGTATATGATAGCTTGTTATTACTTTGTCAAGATTTTAGACGTTGACAATACTTTTTTTTTGTTTTTTTTATTGGTGAATATAATATAATTAAGATGGCGAATGGATAATACATGGAAGATTTGAAATTTTTTGAATGCATTGTAGAAGATGCCATTGCGTCATGCATGTTCAGAATCTTAGGTTGAGGAACAAAATTTTTAATATGATGCATATATTTACTCTTCTTCAGCTTAACAAATCGACTTTCATGTCGACAGTTCTCTTACATGTAGTCGATTAGATATCTTTGCTCAGCTTGGTTTTCTAATCATAGGAAATGAGAGAACAAAATTCTACATGTGGAGCAGCTTCAAATGAAATCACACCTACCTTGCAAAAGAACCCCTGGAAGTCATGGAAAGACTACTCCGAGGAATTAAGTGGGGCTAATTTTAGCTCTGAAGTTTGGATAGAGGAAGTTGGGATAAGTAAAGTCAGACCAGAGGGTATTTCAGACAGCAATTACAGTTTAAATTCAAGTGAAGTCAGGAAATTATGCAATATTTCTAACCCGGCAAGTGATGGTGTGGAAATACAGGACGCTCATGACCAGGTAGGTGCTCAACACCTTACATTTGCTGTTCTTGCAGCGCTGATTGGTTTTCATGTGGTCACTGTCTTACTACTTGGCTATCAACTGACAGGAAGTTGAGGAACAAGATTCTGCATTTGTACCTGCAGCTCCAAGCCCTGATAACGAGGAGGTCGGCAGGGATAGTTCTCGTTTGAATGCAAGCGGTAGAAACAAACGAAGGAGGACATCTGAGGTGTGGCAATACTTTGACGAAGTTACAGAAAATGGAGAAATATGGGCCAAATGCAAAAGTTGCAGTACTAGATATCGAGGGGAAAGCACAAGGGGAACTACAAATCTGCACAAACACCTAAAATCATGTACAGGAAAGAAATAAAAAGGCTGAAACAGAACAATCTGTCGCCTTTAAAACTTAACAAGTCCATGTATTCGAAAAAACATAGTTTGTTTTCAACTTTTGACTTGATATTGAAGTTGTGGTCAATGAGTCCCTATGAAATGTTCCTCAAGAATTGAAGTCGTCAATGCAATATTTAGCATCCTCTGCTGCTAGTGAAGTTATGAGATTTCCTGATAGTGAAGTTCCTTTTCCAGTTTTATTGAATTTCTTCCTCGATTTCTTACCCCCTTCAATTGTGCCATACTAACACTTTCTCGCTAATAAATCATTTAGAACATAGAAAATCAAGATTCCTATTCGGAAATACTTTTCTAATTTACATGTGTTCTAGTTTTATTGATATTTAATACAACTTAGGACAGTAGAAGTTATGACAGTTTCGCAGAGCATAAAATATAACAGACTCTGATCACACTAAATTTGAACACGAGGAATAGTGCATTTCAAAATACCAAATACAACCACTTAGAGGCAATTGCAGATCGCAATAGCGATCAAGGAAACGATATAGACTGCCCATATAGCACATTTGACGCCAAGAGGAAATGGAATTGCTATGGCGAAGAAAAACGTTGTGGCCGCGAGGAAGAAGGCAACTTTTTCCAACACTTTGGATGCAGTAGGAATCTTTTTCCCAATAAAGTGTGAGATGAATAGAGAAGCAAAAATAGTTGCAGTAGCTAAGGAGAGGAAATTGATGGAGTTATGGAGTGCAGATTATCAACAAAACTTGTATAAGAAACCTGAATAAATCAGACTTAATACCATCAGGTTATATTGGTAAGGTTGGATGAGATAAGAAATTCAGATACAAATACAAAGTAGTCCAAAATTTCTTACCCACGATCTTCATCTTGATTCCACCAATCTTGATCTTTCCTGAGCATCAACAAGAAGAAAACAAAGAAAAAGAATATCAGAGATTAATGACGGTCATCGTAGAGAAAAGTGGCAAATGTAAAAAAGAAACGATGGAACGGCAGAAACAAAGGATCACTTACCCATGATTTTAGAGGAACCGAGACACGCGGTAAGAGAGTTGGAGCAAGTAGAGAAGACAGCAAGTGAAGCTATTGCTTGTAGATGATGTGACATTTATGGTGCGCTTTTTTTGACATACACAGGTCCAAAAGGGCAGTTTGGGACCCACTTGGTGTTAACCCGAGTATAGTTGGTGTTCACCCGAGTATAGTTGGTGACTTGGTGGTGTAAAATAAATATAAGGGCAGTCCGAAGTTGGTGATAGCAGCATAACTAAAAATACTATTCTATTCTTATTAAATAAAATAAAATAAATATATTATTTAACATAAAAGGGCAGTCCGAAGTTGGTGATAGCAGCATAACTAAAAATACTATTTTATTCTTATAAAATAAAATAAAATAAATATATTATTTAACATAAAAAGGCAGTCTGAAGTTGGTGATAGCAGCATAACTAAGAATACTATTTTATTTTTATTAAATAAAATAAAATAATATAAATAAAAATATTATTTAACACAATATATCAATGAACTTCATCTTATGCTGGCTGAATGTTGGATTAATATATTAATCCTCATTTGTGACAGCTAGTGCCCGTTTATGTGAGCTGATTGATTGGCTGTGAGCTTTCAGGTTTGTCACAAACGGGCACTAGTTAACACAAAGGAGTTTTGACTGAAATGGTATCATTTGACCAGCAGTGCATTTCTTTTTAATTTTTGCTTTAAACTCTCCAAGTCTCTCTGTTTGAGCATTTTCATTTTTTGTATCTAATAGCTTGTTATTTCTTCGGCAAGGTTTTAGACGTTGACAATACTTTTTCTTGTTTTTTGGTGAATATAATTAAGATGGTGAATGGATAATACATCGAAGACCGAGTTTATGAGTTTTATAAAAGCAAAAAAAAGTTAATCAACTCCCCTTGTGAAATAAGGATCGGTGCTCTCAAGCAAAGTTATTAAAATCACAAGTTAACCAGTAAAATCTCATGATTTTATGAATCAACATGTATCTAACATGCTAAATCGGACTAAAAACTCAAAACCAGTAAAATCAGACTCAACTCATGCAAAATCGGTAAACTCGGTCTGATTTTTATGAATTTACTAAATTTGTGATATAAACCGAATGAGGTTCAAATTTGGCCTAAAATGACTATTGACTAGTTTTGTGAGATTCGGCGTATCTTTCAAACTGTATATTGGATAAAGCTAAAATTTTACAAGGAAATATTAGATACATGAAAATATATTAAGGTAAATTTTCAGGTCAAATGGAGTTAAGGAATATAATATTTCAGATGATCAAATTTAGTGAACTAATATTGTCAAATATGTCAAACAATATCTTCGTGTACTGTTTAGGACATATCTAGAACTATCGGTAAAATTTTGTTTCGATTAAAGTTGGGATAGAAACTAGACATCTGAAACTTTCCAACTACATATCGCAAGGGCAATAATTTATCCAAACGAGAGAGAACAACATGTTTGAAATCAAGACTCAAATCTACCAAGAATATACAAAAATTAGAGATTCAGGCTACATGGAGGAATTTGAATATGAAGACTTTTTTAATTATTCTATTTTATTTTTTCATTTAATTTTAAACAATTATTTTTAATTTAAATTTTTTTCTAGCGCATTAGACATTGTTTAGAGGTTTATTTCATTATTGAATTTATGTTAGTTAATTACTAATTTAAACTCATTACCTTGCGACCCAAAAGGGATCTATCAAGACTTATTATGATGGGAACAACCAGGTTGTCATTAGGTTTATGTATGCTTCCTACCTTTTAGTATTCCCCTGTATTGAGAAATTTTGTTCAGAAAATTTTTATTTCTCCATGTCATTAATTTATTAATTCATACTATCTATCTCTCTCATTTTATTTAGATCACTCATTGATTATAATATTGTTGACTCATTTTATCAAATTTTAATTTCCTGACTAGAATTATCAATATATAATTAGTTACAAAAAATTATTTATAATTTTATGATTTTACAATCCGACTTTATATTATATTTTTGTGTCATGTTAAAAAAATATTTTTTACATCCTTGCTCTTAAGTAACGATGTAATATAAGTATGTAATATTTATTCCTCTTCCTCGTGTACGGGTTTTTGGTTCTTTTTTTTTTTCTGCAATGATCAATCAAAATCATTCTTGCCAATCTCTCGGCTCTCCTCACTCGCTCCGCCTTCTTTGTTTCTGCTTATTGTCGTTATAAGATCTCATCATTAATAGATCTAATTAATAAAAATTTAATTTAAAAAAATTTAATTTTTTTTAAAGTCCGGTTCAGCCACCGGCCAAAAACCCTTAAGCATTTCAATATCACAAAATATTGATATGGGCCTTCAAGCTTTGATGGGGTATATGTTGGGCTAAGAATGAATTTCAAATAATAAACATATTATTATTGAATCTGATTCTGCCAATGTCATTAGCTGGATAAATAATCCTCATAATAGGTCTTGGATTCATCATAAACTCTTCTCTTCAACTCAGAGGCTAACTTTATGTTTTGATTCAATCACTTACACTCATTCTTAACGGGAAAGTAATTACATGGCAGATCAACTCGCTAAACAAGGAGTGCATGGAATATCTGATTTTGTTGCTTGGTTATGACCCCCTAGATAATCTGTCGGTACTATGTTTAGCCTCTGCAACTTGTAGTATTTTGGGACAATGTTTTGGTTACTATGCAGAGAATAGATAGTGGGAAGATCTTAACTGATCTGAAGATTATGTTTTTATATTTAGCTAATTAGTTCAGCGAATTTCTATTCCGTTTAATGTGATTGCATAACACAATTATGCCTTATTTAATCCTATCAACTTCTTAAAAAAAAAAAAAACCAACGCAGGAAAGAAAGTTGTCAAGATTGTATCATCTATGCTTAAAGCTTAAGTGCCTATCAATTGATGCAAACATTCTTAGTTCAAGGACTCCAACAACAATACCTCAAAATGATGCACTTACAATCAAGCCTACAAAGTAGGAAACTTGCACAAATTTTATATCTAGAACAACCAAACCTAAAGAGCTAGAGGAAGGAGAGAACATGAGAAGAAAGAAAAGAGGAAATTTTTCCATCTTCATCATTTTCAAATGAAATCCATCAACTCTTATTTATATAGGAAACTAGAGATGATTTGATAATTCATTAAATTTACATAAAAATAAATATGAAAAGATTTAATAAAACTGATCAAAAAATATGACAATTCATTAAATTTACAAAATCAATACTGAATCAGAACAAATTCAAATTAATTAATATAAAATTAATTAATTACAGTTAATTTCTAACAATTCATTGAATTTGTAAAATTAATAGATTAAAAAAGAATTTGATTACATCAATTTCTTATTCATTCATAAATTTTTCAATGCTCAAGAAACAATCCCAAAAGCAGCAAACAAATGTTAATGTGACCACTAAAGCAGTTTCATGCATACTTTCTTTCACATTGTCGGAATTTGGCATGTAAGAGTAAGTTAAGAGTATCTTAAGTCTCATCTGGCATTTAGAATGATTAAAATTCGTTCGTTTTCTTTGCCGGGTTATAAAAGAGAGTCAATTTGTTGTGTATCATGTTTGAAAACCTAATATTGTTACGAAAGAGATAATCCAGAGATTCTCTTATACAGTAGTGAGCTTATGTAATAACCTGTTTTTGAATTTGAAAGTGCTGAAATAACTGATACATTTACTTGACTAACTGCCCCTCCAAGCTTAGGGTCGCTTGAAGTGAAACTAAGCTTGATCCTTAGATAAGGAAGACGGTATTTGGATAAGGGTTTAATGCAAGCCAGTTGAACTTGTGTGAAAATGTAAGCAACATGCCATTAGACCTTGAGCAGCTTGTTTTATGTCGAAGTGATGATCCACCTCTATATGTCTGGTTCTTGCCTTAAATACTGAATTGCAAGCATGTGCAACTTGTATGAAAAAGTTAATGGTGTCAAAAAAAAAAAATCATATCAATCCAATAGCTTAAACTTTTAAGGATTAGTTTGTGCAATGTTAATGATTTGATCAATTTTACAGATAATTAAATATATTCATTTATAGCTTCTGCAAAGTCTTTAAATTGGTGTCCAGCGTGTAAAATAAGTTCCTATCCCTCGCTACTAAGTTTTGTAACCATAATATGCTGCATTTTGATCAAGAAAATGTTGTATAAATTACTAGTTGACTAGTTGAAAGGAGACGTCACACAAAGCCGCAACTAAATTAGCACAACATTTGCGCGCTATAAATTATTTTTTACACTCACAATAAAGAGCGCTATAAATATCAGATTATTTGCTTCGCTTGTTATTTGCTTTGCTACAGCTCTCTCACTTGTTTGTTGTTTCTACAACTCTCTCGATCGGTTGCTCTAAAATCATGGGTAAGTGATCCTTTGTTTCTGCCGTTCCATCGTTTCTTTCTTACATTTGCCGCTTTTCTCTATGTACGATGACCATCAGATCTGATATTCTTTATCTTTGTTTTCTTCTTGTTGATGCTCAGGAAAGATCAAGATTGGTGGAATCAAGATCAAGATCATGGGTAAGTCTGATTTATTCAGGTTTGTTATGTAAGTTCTGTTGATAATTAAATTTCAACGTATTTATTTTATGTAAGTGTATGTGCCAATCAAGTTTGATTTCTTTTATCATTTCTCTCTTTGGGTTGCAGAATCTCTGTCCCAACTCTTGCACCTCATACGATCACAACTGCCATCAAAACTGCCAGCTTCTCCTCCTATTATTGACGACCTGGAATCGCAATCATCTCAACCTCCACCTTCTCTAGAATCACAGCGAAACAATATTCTTGACGCGAAGCCGGACTTGGAAACGGAACTAAGGAAGACACTCCTGAATATGTGCTTCACAGCAGCACTTCAAATCACAATTCAGTAGATACAGGTTGCTGAATCTGAAATCCATAAATCCATCAATTTAAGTTCCTTAGCTATAGCAGCTATATTTGCTTCTCTATTCGTTTCACAGTTTATTGGAAAAAAGATTCCGACTGCATCCGAAGTGTTGGAGAAAGTTGCCTTCTTCCTAGCGGCCACAACGTTTTCCTTCGCCATAGCAACTCCATTCCTTCTTGGCATCAAATTTGCTATATGGGCAGTCTATTTCATGTCGTTGATCACTATTAATGCCATCTGCAATTGCCTCTAGGTGGTTGTATTTGGTACTCTGAAATGCAAAATTCCAAGCAATTAATAGATTTAATTTATGAACAACATTGCACCTATCAATTAATAGATTTCTCGATCATTGGGTTTTGCCAGCGTTACTTATTTTTTCCAAATTAACCCAAATTAGAGACACAGGCCAAACATAAAATTAATCAACAAAAGCACATGATAGTGATCGCAAGCCTCTATAAAGATAAAGAAGAGGAAATAATATATATCACTTCAATCACATTACTATTAAAAAAAATAATAATGATAAGCTTCTCGTCGAAAAAGATATAAAGAAGGCTCTAGCCGCTTTTGAATAAAAAAATAAGCCTATAATTAATGGACTTAAAGAGATTAATTTAGATACCGTTGAAACCTCATACCCAACCTTCATCAATGAAAACTTATCACCAAAAAAAGAAGGAGATTACATAGAGTATCGAAATATCTTTGCTTTCATTTCATCTTGAAACTCTTCTCACAAATTAGGACTGAGGTCAACAAACTTTTTCAAATTGGTTTCGTTCGTGTGGTATGTGAAAGAACCAATTTAACCTAATAACTTAAGTTTTTAGGTTGAGACGGTTCTTTGACATGGTGTCAAATCTTTGATAACCAAGCGGTCACGAGTTCGAATCTCACCATCCCTATTTATTTGATAAAAATTAAGCACAAGGTAAAGTGAGTCTGTGCAAGTTTTAAGCTCAAAGAGCTTTCACTTGAGTGGTGTATTAGAGAATAATACAATCATATCTTGAAACCTTACCTAAAAACTTAAATTTTTGGGTTAAATTGGTTCTTTGACATGATCAAACATCTTACAATTAAGGAGGTAAGGAATCAAAGATGAAATTAAATAGAACTAGAAAAGGAACTTCACTATCAGGAAATCTCAGTACTTCACTAGCAGCAGAGGATGCTAAATATTGCATTGAGGACTTCAATTCTTGAGGAACATTTGATAGGATCCATTGACCACAACTTCAATATCAAGTCAAAAGTTGAAAACAAACTATGTTTCTTCAAATACATGGACTTGTTAAGTTTTAAAGGCGACAAATAGTTCTGTTTCAGCCTTTTTATTTCCTTCCTGCACAATATTTTTCTAGGTGTCTGCGAAGATTTGTAGTTCCCCTTTTGCTTTCCCCTCGATATCTATTACTGCAACTTTTGCATTTGGCCCATATTTCTCCATTTTCTCTAACTTCGTCAAAGTATTGCCACACCTCAGATGTCCTCCTTCGTTTGTTTCTACCGCTTGCATTCAAACGAGAACTATCCCTGCCGACTTTCTCGTTATCAGGGCTTGGAGCTGCAGGTACAAATGCAGAATCTTGTTCCTCAACTTCCTGTCAGTTGATAGCCAAATAGTAAGACAGTGACCACATGAAAACCAATCAGCGCTGCAAGAACAGCAAATGTAAGGTGTTGAGCAAACTACCTGGTCACGAGCCTCCTGTACTTCCTCACCGTCACTTGCTGGGTTAGAAATAATGCATAATTCCATGAATTCACTGGAATTTAAATTGTAATAGCTGTCTGAAATAGCTGCTGGTCTGGCTTTACTTGTCCCGACTTCCTCTATCCTAACATCAGAGCTAAAATCAGCCCCACTTAATTCCCCAGAGTTGTCTTTCCATGACTTCCAGGGGTTCTTTTGCAAGGTAGATGTGATTTCATTTGAAGCGGCTCCACATGCAGAATTTTGTTCTCCCATTTCCTATTATTAGAAAACCAATCCGAGTAAAGACATCTAATCGACTACATGTAAGAGAACTGTCGACATGAAAGTCGATTTGTTAAGCTGAAGAAGAGTAAATATTTTGTTCCTCAACTTCCTGTCAAGTTATAGCCAAGTAGAAAGACAATGACCACAAAAGAAACAATCAGCGCTGCAAGAACAACAATCTTAAGGTGCGGAGTATGTACCTGGTCACGAGCCTCCTGTACTTCCACACCATCACTTGTTGGGTTAGAAATATTGCATAATTTCCTGACTTCACTTGAATTTAAACTATAATAGCTGTCTGAAATACCCGCTGGTCTGACGTCACTTGTCTCGAAATTCTCTATCCTAACTTCAGAGCTAAAATTAGCCCCACTTAATTGCTCTGAGAAATCTTTCCATGAATTCCTAGGTTTCTGTTGCAAGAAAGATGTGATTTCATTTGAAGCAGCTTCAAATGTAGAATTTTGTTCTTCCACATCCTATTAAGAGAAGACAATTATATTTCAGACAATGATTGGGTAAAGATATTTAATTGACTACGTGTAAGAGGATTGTCGACAAAAAAGTCGATTATGAACGACTCCCACATCCTATTAAGAGACGTTCATCTGATGAGATTCAAAACTTAAACTAAAACAATGATTGGGTTTAATCGGAATTATAAAACTAAAGTTCACCTCGACTGAGTAGGTCAATTCAGTAATCCAAAACCTGGCTCAAGAAAGATTTTACATTTATTTAGTCTTTTTTTTACTAAACCTATGTTGTTTTGGGTTATTTAACAAAAAAAAAAAATAACACATTTTATTTATTTTTTTAATCAGGTTTACAAGTAGACTCACAAGTCGATTTTCCTAACCCATTCCTAATCCACAACCTAGGCTAGGTTGTCTCTCGGATTGAGTCTTGTAACTATAAAACTATGTGTTTGATCATAAGGCCGGATGAATTATGTTTGAGTTTGATTACACCCCTTGCATAATAATTGGTACGTATAATCAATTATACCTTTGGATTCAAAAGCATCATAGCTGGAACCCCAAGGCAGCATTTACTGAAAGCCACAACTCAAATGCGACAGAGAGACAATCAATTAAGAAGACGATCACCTGTTCATGAGCTTCGACACCAATTTCTATTCCATGGTCTAATAACGTTGGTAGAGAGCGGTCAGTCATAGCCCCTTCAGATCTAACAACAGAGTCCATATTATCCTCAGATAATTCCATGCCAGAAATTGCCCATGAATTCCTACAGTTCTTCTGCAGGATAGAAGAGATCCCATCTATCAAAAGTTTATGTTCTGAAGCTTCCTTTGTTTCTGCAGGGAGAAAAAATTCTAAAACGTAATCAACTCTGCTCATGTGAGTGTTTTCTAGCTTGAATGAGACAGCAGCGTGAAGGCCAAATTCCCAGGCATCACAAACAAATGGATAAGCATCTGCACTAAGCTTGGAAACATCTGGGATAAAGTACATGCCATTTAATTGAAGTGCTTTTCCAGCTACACCTTGTCCTTTCTCAAGATGGTGTTGTCCACATGCCTCCACAAACCCATCCATTGTTATGTCATTCAGATAGCATGCACTTTCAACAATTCGAAGTTTCCCATTTGAATTTTCATTATAGTCTCTCCTATCTGAAATCCATGTGAGACCCAGAGGTAGATTATGTACATTACATGTATATTCCAAAATGTCATATATCTCAGCTGAAGCAGCAATTTGATTGATTGAGAAGCACTGTAGAAAACAAAATAGTACAATCACATTAAAACTAAATCTGCATGCATGAAATGTGGCAAATCCCTCCATGCATTTTACCTTTCAATATTCTTTCTTTTATAGTGTCTTGCATAAATCAATTTCAAGTTTTTTTCGCTAAATAATTAATTATATTCAGAAGTTTTTTTTTTTTTTTTATCGAAATGATGTACAAGTGTGTGTTACGATCCTATTTAATTTATTTTTGTTAGTTTTTTGAACTAAAGAAAAATATACAATGGATACCTTTTCAGACCACGTAACTTCTGTCATTATGCGAGGATCATCAGGCTGGTTTTCATGGAATTTAGAATAATTCTCTTTATCTAACTCCATAGTTGACCCTGCACGATGAAGATTTCACCCCAGCATGTTAGAATAACTAATTGATGGATCGAAATTATTGGAAAAAAAAATGCGTATTATGCTAATGAGATTAGTCACCACTATTGAGCTGAGTAGGATCAGGTTTCCAAGCTGAGCTGAAAATCAAGGGGATTCCCTTCCTTCTTAGCACTGGATGCCGATCCTTTTCTTCCCAGCTGTACTCGGGCATTTGTTCTCTACAGAAATTGTTAAAAGATTTGGGCTTGAAGCGATAATGGCGAAACCCAAAACGACGTAGCCGGTCTTGCCAATAAGCAAATGTCTCATGTCGCTCAATGTGGTCTGTGCCTCCCGGGGCCACTAATTTACAAATCTGACGCCTGAAGTACATCTCCCACAACACCTTGCGGCGGACTCCATTGGAGTTAATGTCTAAATTGTCCTTGTCTATGGAGTCAAAAACAATGGAGTAATACTGGAATGACTTGCTGAAACAGTCCAAGAGATTTTGACCATTATGGCTGGCTTCTTGTTCAACAATTATCATGATCTCTGGTTTCAGTTCTTTCAATTTTGACAAGACCTTCTCGATTGCACCTGTTAGTGTGAGCAATTTGTGGAGTTGAAATTTCCATTTCACAACAATCGTCTCATCCTCACTTGCTCTTGTGAGTTTGAGAACAGAATCAACAATATCAGCAGCACTATTAGCAACCAAATGTCTCACTTCAAAATCAATAGCAAACCTTTCGGCTTCTCCGTGAAGACTCTCAAGTGTCTTTTGGGTATGGTCAGCAACTATCGACAGAATTGGCCCGACAAACGTCAAGCGGAACGATATCGGGCCTGCTGACTGCGTGGTGATATCACGAAACAAATCGTAGTACCGCCAGAAACTTACCACAATTCCGAACTCAATAATGTGGACTCTTTGTTTTCCTTTTAAGGCATCCCTCGCTGGGTCGAGGGTTGTAAAATCACCGAAGCAGAAGAAGGGAGCAAATGGGTAGTCTGTTTCGGGAAGCCGATCTGTGCCGGAAGGTATTAACGGTGTAAGATTACGAGGATACAGTTTATAGAGTCGCCGAACCAGAGCTTCAGCATAGTATTTGACGAGTGATTTTGTTGCTCTTGATAAGGATTCGTTGGCAGCTATGATCTCCTTCAAGAGCAAATCTGCATCATTCAGGTTACCCCCTTCAATGGCCTTAGCACAATCCACCAATTTGTTGAGAGGAGAAATGTCCATCTTTGTTTTCGTTTTTTTACACAAAGTAAGCTATGAGTTGAATGATCCCTTCCAAGTTTGATGTTATAATAAGCTCCTAATCAAACTCTTGCAAGCAACTCTAACAGTTGGTTGAGAAGAAGACCCAATTACGAATCACATATGTGGAGTCGAATTGACTTGATGAATCTATATGGATAGATGTATCAGAATGATAAGAGAGAGAGAGAGAGAGAGAGAGAGAGAGAGAGAGAGAGAGAGAATTTGTGGAGAAGATGTGGAGAGGGAGAGTTGCAACTGGGGAGTCACCAGCAATAATTAGTTAGTTAACCCGCGCTTTAATTACTACTAATCAAAGTCTTGACTAAAATAAATAAATTTAAAAGCATTGTCAACAAGGTTATTTAATATATAAAAAATTATCAAGTCAAGAGGTTAGGAGAGACAAAGATAGATACATAACTTAGAGTGGAATTTATTACTGTGTTTTCGCTGGCTCCTTTTTTTTTTTTTTTTGTAAATTGTTTTCTTTGGTTCTGTGCTGTCATTTTCTTTTGTCAAGTTATCATCGTCCACATATTTCTCTGTCTATTCTATCCTTTGCAGTTGCACAAAATTAAAAATCGGGTATTTGAGTAAGTGACGGTTTTGAATTGAGATTTAACATGTTTTTTATTAAAAATTATTTTTTTATTTTAAATTATTTTTTAATATTTTTATATCGTTTTAATGCACCGATGTTAAAAATAAATTTTAAACAAAATATTATTTTGATATATTTTCAAGCGAAAAGCACTTTAAAAAGCAACTTCTACCACGCTTTAAAAAAATACTTTAAACACTCATCATTATCAAATTAAATAATTTTACCTATGAAATTTTATGTTGGCATTTACAGTAACAGTCCGTCAGTGATTATTTTACCGACAAAATCATGGAAGAAAAATAACCATAAGAAAAACAATCATCGTAATTTACCAATAGCTTTACAAACGAAACATGCGCTCCAAAAAATATTACCAACTTCATTCTGTTAATAATTCTCTTGGTAAAATTTAACATATCACCAACAATTGAACTATATATAATTCCATCAGTAAAACTACATATCACCAACAAAATATCATCAGTTAGGGAGGCGAGGTAATAGTTGCAGTCGCATTTGCAGTAATTCTTTTTCAACTCTCTGAAATATATCAATGGATTTATTTCATTAGTGTAACAGTCTCAACTTGTAAACTCAAAATATGTAATTTATATTCGTAGTTACCAAATATATATATATATATATATATATATATATATATATATATTTTCCTGAAATTTCGGCAGAGTTTCCTTTGTATTATTTAAATACCAAGTTATAGACTCAATTATTTCTCAACTTGTAACATCAATCACAATATTCATCTCATCATTTGGACTTTCAAACTCAAGCATATTTCAATATCTCAATTCTATTTTCTATAAAACACTATGATAAAAGCTAAGAAATTCATAACATGAATCGTCTCTTCCTTCTTTTTTTTCAAGTATTTGTGCTCATAATATATATTCAACCAACCATAATTCAACTTAATAATAATAACATTATAAATTACCTCATACACAAGATAATAAGTTAAACATTATAATTTTAGATATAAAAGTATATTACAATAAAATATTAATTCTTCCAATTACATTAATCACATAACAAAATTATTTATCCAAGCATCTACTTTCCAGATCAAGGGTGCGATGTACCTAATGCTAGTACCTCCTTAACTTTGTGGACATGCCAGTAATTAGTTGATGGGAAAATGAAGATGGTACGTAGGATAACCGTCTAGAGGCAATTGCAGATGGCAATAGCGATCAACGACATGATATAGACTGCCCCTATAGCACATTTGATGCCAAGAGGGAATGGAGTTGCTTTGGCGAAGAAAAACGTTGTGGCCGCTAGGAAGAACGCAACTTTCTCCAGAACCTTTGATGCAGTCGGAATCTTTTTTCCAATAAACGGTGAGACGAATAGAGAAGCAAAGATAGCTACAACAGCTAAGGAGATCAAAATGATGGGGTAGTGGTCTTCAGATTCAGCAACCTGTCCGTACTGAATCGTGATTTGAATTGCTGCTGTTAAGCACAAACTCAGGAGTGTCTTCCTTAATTCCATTTCCAAGTCCAGCTTCGCGTCAATAACATTGTTTCGCTGTGATTCGTTGATGGTAAGAGGCAGTCGCCCTTCTCGTGGTGATTCTGGAGAAGGTGGATGCAGCGCTTGTGGAGATTGTGATTCTGAGGTGGTATTAGAAGAGGAAGGTTGGGGTTGCGATGATTGCGATTCCAGGTCGTCAATTTTAGGAGGAGAAGCTGGCAAGTAGGCGTGATGTTATGAGGTGCAAGAGTTGAGACAGAGATTCTGCAACACAAAGATAGAAATGATAACATAAATCAGACTTAATTGGCACATGCACTTACATAAAATAAATACGTGGAAATTTAATTATCAACAAAACTTCCATAATAAACCTGAATAAATCAGACATAATACCATCAGGTGGTTGTATTGGTAAGGTTGGATGAGATACGAAATTCAGATACAGAGTAATATGTAAAATTTCTTTCCCATGATCTTCATCTTGATTCCACCAATCTTGATCTTTCCTGAGCAAACAAAGAAAAAGAATATCAGAAATTAATGACGGAGAAGGACGTTGCCGTTCGGTTTGGACCTTGAAGGAGATGAGCCATTTGAGGTTAGTGTGTAAACGGTATTTATAGCCGCAGCACTCAAGGAAGCATGAGCTGGTTCCTCTAATTCAGATGCCAGTCATGGTTCTGCTAGTAGAGTAGCATCACCCTATTTTGGTCCAAAATAATAGCCGTTTGCATTGATTTGATGAAGGAATAAAAGAGTAGCATTTAACCAAATATTCCTACAAAGGCTACTAATTGAGTTCTGTATATTCCAGAGAGACTTGTTTTACCAAGCCAAAAATGATGTGTGTACACTTTTTTCTCACTGAACAAGGGAGTTTTTGAAGGAGTTGAATTTTCAAGATTCGTATTAGAGTATTAGACCACTTACTCATTAAGTTATTGGCTGGTTAAGATGTAAACAATAATATTTGTGTCTTAGAGGTTTACATCCAGTATGATTTCTTGTTCTTTGTTGAATCTGCAGATATGTAGTTTTATTAATATTTCTCCCACTAATTAAGCCATCTATAATTTAGATCTCTTCTGCAAATTAAGTCCAATCAATGTCTTGAAAAGCCAAGAATATAGAGTTCAGCAAGTGAACTTCTCATATTACGAGAATCAGTAAAAAAATCAGTAGAGATATAAATCCTGGGATCTGTTGGAATAATAAAGGGATTGATTTTTTTATTAATTTTCGTTCGATCTTCATCTATCATTCATTATAAATATTATTTTTTATAGCAATACCATATACATTCATTCATTTTAGCTTCTTCGTCCGTAGAGTGGACTAGATGAACCGCGATAATTCCTTGTCTTTTCACTATTTGTTCATCAGTCCTGATGTCATGTCAAGTTTCAGAACCTATTCTTGAGTGAACTTGGAATCAAAGATTATTTACCTTCGACCACAGCTATTGTCCTGCGCACTTCAATAGGAGTTTTAATAAGGTGAGCCAGTTCTTCTTCTCTTGTTTTTCCTTGCTCTCTCTACTGATCATACTTTTCTTTGGAGTTTCTTCATTACAAAAAGTGCAGATACAGAGAAAGAGAGCCAGCCATATATAATAATGGGTGCTGTAGAATCTTCATATCATCTGTTTTTTGTATACTCTGTGCTTATCAATTCTGTATAAAATAATGCAACTCAAGTTTATGGTTTACCCATCATGAAGAAGAAGAAGAAAAGAAGTTAAAATCTATTGATCCCATTATTTATTTTTTCATGTTCAGAACAAATTTATTAATAGATAGCAAAGAGAAAACACACTCCAGTTCATGACTTGGTGTTTGTTTGGATTGGTGAGTTCAAGATGAACTTCATCTTTCTTGTGGCACTGCAATGAACTTTACCTTTATGAAACAAGAAAAACCAGATGAGAAGAAAGAAGAAAGTGGGAGGAAATAAAGACGAAGATAAAACGTTGATGTTTCTTGAGTTCATCACTTGTTTTGTAGGTGCAGTCTAGTACTGCGCAGCAGCCTTGAGAACACCATAATAATCCAGAGCTTTTCAGCATCCTCATAGACCTCAAATATTGAAGAACTCCTACACCTCAGATTTGTTTCCATTATTTATTTATAGATAAGATCCCCTTGGAACAGTCTAAGTTGACCATCTCCTTGTCAGCACTTGAAGCTGGTTCCATTATGGCTTTCGATTCTCCAGTTTCCTGTTAAGAGACAACCAAGAAAGATATATAATTTACTACATCAATGTTTAATCTGGGCTCAATTATAGGATAAATTTGCTGTTAAGAAAGGCACCTTTTCATCAGTCTCATATATTTCCACTAAGTCACCCACTGGGCTAAGCATATTCCATCCCATGATATTATTTGGATTTGAACCATCAACATTTGAAGCTGATGGAGAGCTGCCAGAATTTGGCATCAGTGTGATATCAGACATCTCAGCCGCGGTAACTTCAGAGACAACTTCAGCCACATTTAAATCCATTCCACAAACTATCCATGAATTCCTACAGCTCTTCTGCAAGGTTGATAGTATTTTATTCACCAAAAGTTGTTTTTCTGAAATTTCTCTCATTTTTGAAGGGAGAAAAAATTCTATTATGTAATCCACACTGCTCCTGTAAGTGCTTCTTAGCTTGATTGCAACAGCACCATGAAGGCCAAACTCCCATGCTTCATAAACAAATGGATAATCAGCTGGATCGAGTTCAGAGACATCGGGGACAAAGTAAATATCTGATAGAAGGGCTTTTCCAGCAACACCTTGCCCTTCCTCAAGATCAAATTCTGCACATATGTCAACAAATTCTGTTGCTCCTAAATCATTGACGTAGCAAGCAGTATCCTCAACGCGTAGAACATTTTTTCCCTCAGAATTTTTGGTAGGCTCTCTGCCATCCGATATCCATGTTAGTGCCAGGGGCAGCTTATATACATGACACACATATTCCAATATGTCAAATATCTCAGCTGAAGCAGCAATCTCATTGATTGAGGGGCACTGCAAAAACCGTAGAAGCAATCTCATTCATCGAGAAGAATTGTAAGAATTATAGCAGGACATAACAAAGAATTTAGAAAAATTAATAGACAATCAAACTCTTTATGTATGAAAGAAATACTAAATATTTGAGTATCCTATTAATTTCCCTAGACATCTATATAAACAAATAGCAATCTGATAAAAAGCATGCAGGCAAATACAGGACGGGGTACCTCTGAAGGCCACACATTTCCTTCTCTCATGATAGTAGGATCACCTTCTTCCTCGCCTTCATTTTGTATTATGCTAAGATCATTGAACTCGAGACCTAACAACATGGATTCTGGACTGCCCACGTGTTAGGATACTAGCATGCAAACCCGACAAGATAAAAGGCAATGGATATGATAAAATGAGAAATGAGACACACAAGAATTTACGTGGTTCACCCAATTTGGCTACGTCCACGGGCAAGTATAGAAGG
>Ga0325405_1001997_pt1 | contig 21023 bp, 9 predicted proteins | sample PopdelMetagenome_21_FD_205663 | JGI IMG/M metagenome (GOLD analysis project Ga0325405, IMG submission 205663) | Populus deltoides microbial communities from Bellville, Georgia, United States - Xylem-Control-R2 | ecosystem: Host-associated > Plants > Phyllosphere > Stem > Wood/Secondary xylem...
TTTTTTTTGCCAAAGATAAGATTTTTTATTAATAAACTAGTGATATAAATTAGGCTTTATAACCCCAGATGGTACCAAAAACAAATAAAAAAGGATTAAACTCTAGGTAAAAGAAGAGCTGCAAAATAATCTCGGATGAAATCTATACTTATTTTACTATTTCATAGATATTCATTCATCTTATTAAACACTATTGTTCATCACAACATGAAATGAACTTCCACTTAAAAATCTAATAATAATAAAAAAAAATCCATAAACTCTAAAAGAAAAGACCAAGAAGATAAAAAAAAATTATAAAACAAAAAATGTCAAAATGTAAAAATATAAAGCCGAAAATGAAAAAAAAATGCCATCTTAGCTAAGAAAAATATTAATACTTTCAAAATCTCAAAGAATAATTCTATTAATTTTTAATAAAAAAAAAGTTAATAATTAGAATCATAGAGGATTATTAGATTGGAACACGGCGTTATATTTCCAATCATGAATAAACCAAACATTGCTCGAAAGAAAAAAAATCAGAGGACAGCAAGGCAGCACGCTACGTAAACGCCGTCAACTTTGTAACCTCGATTTCCGTAGCTTTAGAAGTGGGTCCGGTGAGAGGAGGAGAAGGAGGAGGAGGAGGAGGAGGGGAGGGGACTGCGGAGAGGCCGGTGGTGTTGGTGCTCTTAAATGGAGGTTTTTTAAAATTTAAATCTTTTTATTGTTTAGAATTATTTTTTATGTATATTTCAAATTATTTTAATTTGTTAACATTAAAAATAAATTTTAAAAAATAAAAAATAATTATTTTAATATTTCTTAAAAAAAAACAATTACAGCTGCATTCCCATCACTAACGTCTGAATCGTTCACCATTGGATGTAATATCTCCACTTATCATGTGGGTCCTACTCCGAAGAATTAAAAAAATTGAAGTATAGATCATGTTGTTTTTCTACTCATCATGTGCTTGACGTGATCACACTTGCCTTGACAGAGAGCCACTTTGGCATGTAAAAAGACACTAAGCTTTCACTGATTGGACATTGATTGTTACTTCCTCGTGGGTGCGTTTGGTCCTAAAGTTGATCGGTGATACTCGTCCACGTGGTCATGGGAGTGGTAAAAGATGGTCTCCCCCACTTCCTTCTGGTGGGGGCGTGGGCGATTCTCTTCTCTCTCTTTTTTTTTTTCTTTTTGAAAATGACACAATTTCCCTCCTTTTTTTTTAATCAGAAGTTTTTAGTTTTGTAAATTATTTTTTATTAGATTGATTAGCTTACGAGTATTTACCAAAACAAACTAGATAAATTTATTCTACTATTTTATCTTTAATTTAATTTAATTTTTTTACTTTCAGAAATATTTTGATATTTTTATTGTGTATTTAAAACAATAAAATACTTATTTATTTCTGATTAATTTAATAAAAAATCTAAAAGCTCCCAGTAAGAATTAAGGTTTATTTTGGACAGAGACACAAGACAATAAAATCATTGTTTTAGTGAACAATGATTTCAGTCAGAAGCTACAATGATTCCTTCCCGAATAGTTCTTGTTAATTTTTCTTCCCTCTGTCACTTTTTGTTTTTCTTTTTTAAAAGATGATGTTATTTCATGTTTTTTTAATTAATTTTGATCTTATTAAATTTGAATTAAGTTTAGTTAAGTTAATCAATGGCTGGTTTTATAATTATGGATTAATTAGCAATGAGTGGCCATTCACGGGTTTGTAAACAGATAAGAAGCAGAGAAAAAGGAGATATTTTGAAGCGTACGGGCACCTGATTTATGTGGTGTGGTGTGGTGTATGTATATAATCATCACACGAGGCTGTGGACACAGGCACCCACCAGCACCGCCACCATCTCCTTTTCAGCGTTGCGGTGCTGCCACGGCTCTTTCCCTCTCCCACTTTCGTAATCATAAATAAAATTACTCCGCTGACCACTTGTTTAAAACAAGGATTTTACCATCTTCTAGATTCTTAATTTAATTTTGGACATTTTATTGTTTCAGGAGTATTTGATTTTAAGCATGGTTCTAAGATCTGATGCAATCGCGTCCAAGTGCTGATCTAGATTCTAGATTAATCAATCTGGAATTTCTATTTAAAAAAATAAAAAATTAAAACAATGTTAACTTATAAATTTTTTTTAAAAAAATAATTATTTTTTATTAGATTGATTAGATTATAAGTATTTATCAAAACAAACTAGATAAATTTATTTTAATTTTTTTTTGGTTGGGTTGCTGCATCAGCCAACTCAAATTTTAAAATAATAATTTTAAATGTACAATAAAGTAAAATAATTGCTTTGTGGATAAGGGTAGCGGTATAATTACATCATAAATAAATTTTAAAAAATAAAAAATTATATTATTTTAATATGTTTTTAAAATAAAAAAAATATTTTAAAAATAATGAATTAAACTATTGTACGTATTATAAAATATTTTAAAAGAAGTCATCCTAGTAAATTCTTAACACTGTAAACTATTGTACGTATTATAAAATCATGAATTAATTATTATTTTTAGTATTAAATAAGATCGGAAGAGCCAATAATACTAAAAAAAATAAAACGTACTACTGATTTTTTTTTATTAAAATATTAAATTTACAACTTTTACTACAAGTAAAATATATATATTTTTTAATTTTTTGATGAAAAAATCCCAAACAAAAACAGATTGGGAAACGCAAAATAAATAAATAAATAACACTTCTTGACAAATAAGATATCAAATTTACAAGTTTTACGAAGTCTAAAATAATTTTTAAAACTTTTTTCATGGAAAACAAAAAAAAAAAAGCAGACTGGGAAATGCAAAAAAAAAAAAAATATCATTAAATAAATAAGCAATTATTGACAATGAAGCCTTCACTATAAAATATTGGTCACTTTCACTAACACAAGAAATTAAATTAATTAAATTAAATTACTAATAACTAAAGATAGAAAGGAAGGGGGAGAATAAAATTCACCATCACTTTCACAAACCCAAAAATAAAAATAATAAAATAATAAAAATAATAATAATTCCCATTATTATGGCCTCCATTGTTCCTTATCTCTTCCACTTCCTGCCTCTCTTGTTATTTCACTGGACCTCTCCTCTACCTCACCTGCTGCCTATCATTACTTCACAAATCCTTTCATTTTTCCTTCAAGTGCTAAAACAGAGGAAATAAACTAATAATTCATCTCCCCATGTCACCACCATAACACAAAACAATGAAATGAAACCATAAAGAAACCATCCCTCTCTTCCTTGAACCCTTTTCTTTTGAAATCAAGAAAAAAAACCAAAAAAAATGAAGAGAGATCATCAAGAAACCATTGGTGGTGGTATTGGAAACAGAGCTGAATCTTCTTCTTCATCAATGGAAACTGGGAAAGGAAAATCATGGGTTGAAGATGATCAAGATGCGGGTGGCATGGATGAATTACTTGCTGTTTTGGGTTACAAAATTAAGTCTTCAGATATGGCTGATGTAGCTCAAAAGCTTGAACAACTAGAGATGGTTTTGGGTTCTGAAGATGGAATTTCTCATCTTGCTTCTGATACTGTTCACTATAACCCTTCAGATCTCTCTGGTTGGGTTCAAAGTATGCTTTCTGAATTCAACAATCTACCTTCTACTGATCTTGATTCATCTATTCTTCTTTCCAATAATCGAGATTCACTCCTTGGACAACCTTCCACTATCACCCCCTTAGATTTCCCCAGTAATTCTCAATCTAAAGTATTCGCTGACGACTCTGAATATGATCTCAGAGCAATACCTGGAGTTGCTGCCTATCCACAACAAGAACTCGATAAGAGTAACGACAGGAAGCGAATGAAGCTCACTCCAATTGGGTCTAATATTGCGCCGGCACCATCTGTGAATTCCTTACAATCTCCCACTGCATCTTCCACTTCTTCTTCATCTCCGCAAGCAATGGCAGTTTCAGGTACTTTGTCAGAGCCCACAAGACCTGTAGTCCTTGTTGACTCACAGGAAACTGGAGTCCGTCTTGTCCACACACTTTTGGCTTGTGCAGAGGCAATTCAGCAAGAAAATCTTAAACTTGCTGATGCCCTTGTTAAGCATATAGGACTACTTGCTGCATCTCAAACTGGGGCTATGAGAAAAGTTGCAACTTACTTCGCTGAAGCTTTAGCTCGTCGAATTTACAAGATTTTCCCTCAAGATTACTGTCTCGATTCTTCATGTTCAGATACTTTAGAGATGCATTTCTACGAAACTTGCCCTTATCTCAAGTTCGCACATTTCACTGCCAATCAAGCCATTCTTGAAGCTTTCGCGAATGCAAGTCGAGTCCACGTTATCGATTTTGGTTTAAAACAGGGAATGCAATGGCCGGCGTTAATGCAAGCTCTTGCATTAAGGCCTGGTGGTCCGCCAGCGTTTCGGTTGACGGGGATCGGGCCGCCGCAGCCTGATAACACAGATGCTTTGCAGCAAGTGGGGTGGAAGCTGGCACAATTGGCTCAAACTATTGGAGTAGAATTCGAGTTTCGCGGATTCGTAGCAAACTCTCTGGCGGATCTTGATGCGGAGATGCTTGGCCTCCTCCCTCCAGAGGTGGAGGCAGTGGCTGTTAACTCAGTTTTTGAGCTGCATCGCTTGTTGGGTCGGCCGGGTGGCATCGACAAGGTTCTCGGGTCTATCAAGGCCATGAGACCTAAAATTGTGACGATTGTTGAACAAGAAGCAAACCATAACGGTCCGGTTTTTCTAGACCGGTTCACAGAGGCCTTACATTATTACTCGAGTTTGTTTGACTCTCTCGAAGGGTCCGGTTTGACTCCACCGAGTCAGGACCTGGTTATGTCCGAGCTGTACTTAGGGAGGCATATTTGTAATGTGGTGGCATGCGAAGGGGCTGACCGAGTTGAGCGACACGAGACGTTGGCTCAGTGGAGAACTCGGTTTGATTCGGCTGGGTTTGACCCGGTTCATCTTGGGTCGAATGCCTTTAAACAAGCTAGTATGTTGTTGGCCCTCTTTGCTGGTGGTGACGGGTATAGGGTGGAGGAGAATAATGGCTGTCTCATGCTTGGGTGGCATACAAGGCCACTAATTGCCACCTCGGCGTGGCAGCTCGCCGCTGGTGATTCACAACAATGATTCAACTCAGCTGAGCTTGAGCTACCGAATCAATGAAAACTCAACTCAGGAAACCCTTGTGAATTTAGTAGAGTGAAGTGGTTGAGGGTGAGAGTGAGATCTTTACACTCGAGAGGTTTAAGAGATAAAATCCAACCCAAGTGTGTAATTGTAGTTTTGTTTTTTGAACACCTCTGTCAATTTTTTCTTCTTTTTGTTTAACTTGCTTTGGAAGGCCTTCTCAATGTAATTTCTTAGATTTTTTTAAAAAAAAATCCAGATGTGTATCTATATGTTAACTCTTTAATAAAATGGATCGATCTTTTTTCACATGGGATGCAGAGTTATTAAGAAAAAAATCCTATTTTTTTATTTGTAATTAATATAAATATTTAACCAGTTTACATAAATCTCATAAAATTCTTAATTTTTTCTTGAACCTACCTTTGTTTGCATGTCCTGATTCCTTCCTTCTGGCCTGCAAAATGTTCTTGGAATTTTTAGTAAGGAAACGGAGGCCACATGTGAAGGACACTTCTTCTCCCATGTCACCTCCGCCGTGAGAAAATTCTCGGCCACATGTGAAGGATACTTCTTCTCCCATGTCACCTCCGCCATGAGAAAATTCTCACAGCACTGTCTAGTAGTCGTCGCTAGACTCATGGGTGTGACTAGAAGAAAGAAAGATGGAAAACCTTCATGGCAATGGCACCTGGACCTTAGATTCTTAGGTTCGGTGTGGTTTTCTATGATGGCCTCATCCTCTTTTGACTGAATTGGAGGAGATATATTTTTGTTGCTATTCCACGGTTCCTTTGTGTAAAACTATGAAAGGTGAATTTTTTTTTCTTTTTTAATTATAATAGGTGCAAAAGAAGACTAATATTGCCCATGTAACATACAGGGGAAATGGGCGTTTCATGTCAAATTCTCATTATTTTTATAAGAAAATTAAGGTGGAATTTGAGATCGCGTTAGCAATTATTTTTTAAAGTGTTTCTTATTTAAAAATATATTAAAATAATATTTTTTTTATTTTTAAAATTTACACATCAAAACAATCCAAAATAAAAAAATATTTTAAAAATATTTTTCAAACATAAAAACAAACCCACATTTAAATAAATAAAGGGCAGTTTCAAGAATAATTAATAACATTCGTGTCGTACAAAGAGACTCCAATCACATTTATAATACATCCGAGGCTTAGAATATATTCGTAAATAAAATTAATCATATACTTGGGGATATAAATCTTATGATGGATGGCTTGAGCTAACCCTTGAAAAATACATAGAAAGGACGGCATTAATTTAGTCTTAAGATGGCAGAAATGTTTGGATTAACGATAGATTGACAAGCCATCGACGATGAGATATTTATTTAGCCTAATCAAGTGTCGAGAATCACATTCCGAGAAAATGAATAATTGTCCAGATAGGAAAAAAGAATTAGGTACCAAATTCATAACATGTATAGCTGTTTTCTATATATCTCTACGAGAAAGCCAATAGCGACCTCAGGTTTCCTTAATATATGCTTTGTTTTTTGTTTTTTTAATTTTAAATTTTGAAAATCTAAATCTAAATCTAAATCTAGCCCTTCATTCTTTGAGTTTTTCATATAGTTCAAACATTTTTCTGCCCCCTCTTGAGGAATTTAGTTCTACTATGCTTAGAGAAACAAAGAGTTGAGGTAAGAAAAAGATTCAAAGACATAATAATATAAAAGAACATCTCAATCCAACAGTTTAAGTTATAAGATGAGATTTCAGGATATGATTTATATTATTCTTTAACATATTCCTTCAAGTGAAAGCAATTTGAAACTTGCACAAACCCACAATATCATGTATTTAATTTTTATCAAATAAATTAATGAAGATGGTGGGATTTAAATTCGTGAACGCTTGGTTATCAAGGCTCTGATACCATGTTAAAAAATCATCTCAGTATAATAGCTTAAGCTATTGGATGAGGTATGAGGATATGATTTATATTATTCTCTAACAAATAAAATAAAAGTAAAATTCCACATTTAATTCCAAAGAAAAAAAAAAAACATTGCCAAGTTTTTTGACTTATTTTCTACGTACAATTTGAAACATGTATTGTATTTTTTTTTCCACCTTCATTATTACTTGAAAGCGATACGAAGAAAAGATATAAAATGCCTCTAAATGGATCGTAGCCGCGGTCTATAAACGGTTATTTGACCCTAGAAATCTAGAATTCCTTGGAGGATGGCTAATGGAGGGAGGGAGGGAGGGAGGGAGGGATAGCTTTCATCTTACTCCTTCCGTTGAAAATTGAGTCGAGATTGATTTCTTCTTATCCTTTTTGGATAACGGGATGGGTTAAGCATCTTTTCCGTTTTCTTTTTTTTTTAACCATCTAGTTTAATTCTAAAAAGACTTTATTATATTGCTATATGTTAAGAAAAAATAAAACTAGAAAATAAATTAACCAAGATTTTCTTAAAATCTTCATTTTCATTTTCATTTTGCTTATTTCTTTTTATTAATAGCTTGATGCTCTGCTCCATAATTGCCCTATTTCTTTTTATTAGATAAAAAGTGGTCAAACCAAAAACGAGTGAGATAGGCACTTTACTTCTTGGGTGGATATCACCATCCGGAGACCCTTAAAATCAACCATATGTTCTGATCTTCTGCTTGTTTCCTCTCTCTCTCTCTCTCTCTCTCTCTCTCTCTCTCTCTCTCTCTCTCTCTCTCTCTCTCTCTCTCTCTATATATATATATATATATATATATATATATATATATATATATATATATCCCTTTCTTTCTTTTTTATTCATGCAAGAGCCTGTTAACAGGAGCATAGTTAGAATTTATCATTAGCTGGGGAAGCTACAGGAACAAGAGACTATGGGACCATGCACTTTCGGTGACCAACATGAAGAAATACATGCGGCTAATATATATGAAAATTGTTAATATAAAGAAGGATGGGAAAAAAAGAAAGTTAAGAGAGCGCGGCATGGGATACATGCATTGGAAGAAAATTTTAAACCATGTGGTTAGATTGTACTTTTTTATAATTCAAAATACAAGTGTATGGGATTTGATTTATTACTCTTTTAGCTTTTATTTATAATTAAATTACTGTGGGGGTGAACATGATGTAATTATTGAATAATTATCTTATTTATTCTTTATTTAATCCATTTGCTAACTTATGCACACTTTTTATTTCTTTTAAAACATGACTAGATTATTGATGCATGCCATGAAAAAAGTTGTGTAAAGATATACATCAACTTGCATGATAATATCCTACATATTAGATTTCATACACAATTCCAAACATAGATAGAAAATGTCACTAAAAAAGGAGATAGAGTAAGAGATGAGTTAGGTTTAGAAAATTATTTACATGTATAATAAAATTTCCAAATCTAAAGTCCGACTATAATGTAACTATTAGATTCGCCGATACGAGAAGGTTCTGCAACAAAGAATTTATTAAGCATAAGTTTGTATTGTAATATAATTAGTCTTCTAACCATGAATGAAAGTGAAAGCACCCATCCTTTTTATCCAACTCTATTAGAAAAATTTTATAAGCAATAATCATTAATTTCATAACAATAACACATCAAGATATTCATACTCGACATGAGTAGCTTTACTCTTAATTTCAAGTCAATTAGTGTACTTTGATTAACATAGTTATCAAATATTTCGTAACAACTTATTATTGACCTTTGTCTTATTGAAAACAACTCAATTTACCATGGTTTTCAAATAACTTTGGCAATAACACAACATTGGCTTTTGAATTTGCAAAAGCAACCAAACATATTTGATCTTTGAACAATTTCAGAGACTCCATAACATTGGCTTTTGCCTAATCAAAAACAACTCAATAACCTTGGTTTCCAAACAACTTTAGAAATAATCACAATATTGGCTTTTACATTTACAAAAACAACCTGATCACATTGGTTTTTGAACAACTTCGGAAACAATCACAACATTGGTTTTCGCCGTAACGAAAACAACCCGATCGCATTGGTTTCTGAACAACTTCAAAACAATCACAACAGTTTTTTTCCTTAGCAAAAGCAACCAAATCACATTAGTGTCCAAACAACTTCAGAAACAATTACAATATTGGCTTTCGCCTTAGCGAAAACAACCCAATCACATAGTCATTTCACATAACTATTTACAATTCATTTCATACATAACATTTATAGTTACAACCAAAAATTTAATTGCCATGGCAAAATTGTAGGTAAAACTTTGCTTATTGCTTCTCGAGTCGAGTGAGCTCCTTCTATAGAAGATCATGCCCCTGGTGTCCCCCTGAACTAGACAAAATACTTTTCGTTAGTACATTATCTTTAAACCCATATACTCATTTTCTGTATAAGAAATACTTCTTTTAATTTCATACTTAAACTTACTATGTTTAACAATTTATAACAAGGCACTAAAATATTGTTTAGTGTTTTACTCCTCATCAAAGTTACAGAACTTAGTTTTAAATAGGTTTTATTTCTTTAGCAAGATATGACACAAATAAAAAACTTCGGTGAAGAAGTTTAAACCCAATTATGCTATTTGCACACCTAAACTCGTCCAAATATAATGGAATATGAACTTGCCCTATAACATACAACTTGACTTTTCTCTAGTGTTTTATTTATATTTGGATTCTATAACTTTAAATGGAGTAAGGTTTATTCCATACAGAATCTAACATCATTAACCACATTTTATATGAAGACATCAACCTCAAATATTATCATTTGCTAATCTATATTTCAGTTTAAAGTTTGATGATAATTCTGTCCATTAGCTTTCAGCCTAACATGTCTTCAGTTTTTTATTATATCTAGAGTTTTATAATTTTGATTTGGGAAAATTCAATCTTGTTTGAAAGTTAACACCTTTATCTACAACTTTCATAAAGAATAACATCCCAAATATTGTCCTTAACTAGCTTAATGTCAGGTCACAAATTAGCTTGTAACACTGTCCAAATTTTCAATTTATATGTTTTATACACAACCAAATATTTTCATGCATTTCTTTCACTCCTTTTTTTTAATCATAATTTCATAAAAAAAACATGTCATTTCCACAACAATAATCATTCATAAGATTTCAAACACGTAATTAAATTCGCAAAAGTATGTACCATATGAATTTCTTTAGATGTTTAGATGACAGCGTACAATAATTTCTTAATTGATCATAAACACGTGTCATTTTAACATGCACACAAATAATCAAATTAAAAAATATTTTCCTCTATTTTCTTGTTTGGCTAAAGGTTTTAAGGCCTCGGTACCCATCGTTTTCTTTAAATATTTTTTAACACCATCATATCTCCTTCACTTTTGTTACACAATCAAACCTTTATTTTCATTTACCCCAAAATTCTCTCTAAGAACCTTAATGTAAGAACTTAAATTTCTATATAAAACTTACCAAAAAATGTCAAAAATTGATCTAGAAATGTGTTAATTTGTTCCTAGCTATGTTTTTTTTTCTTCCCAAAAGTTCCTTCTCCCTCAAACCTTTTGGTCTCCCCTCATTTTCCTTCTGCTGCCTCCAACTTCAGCCTTCACTCTCTCTTTAATTTTTTTTTGGTGTTAAATACTCACTCAAGTCTCCTAACACTCTCAAGAATTGATTTGCATATGTTTCTCTCTATAATATCTTTGAAGGAAAGTGACAAGGAGAAAAAGTGACTCCCTTCCCTTTTGTTCTTCTTTTTTCTACCATCAGCCCCCCTTTTCTTCCTAGGGCTGACAAGTTTTCTCTTCTTCTTCTTTTGTTTGTTTTGTCCCTCACTTATTTATGTCCTACTAATTTAGTATTTAATTCTCTATGTTTATCACATTAAACCCTACTCTTATCGTTATAATCTTAGTCCTTTTTTTGTTTATATTTACTGTCACACTTCAAGTTAAGAATTTTATACGACTCTGACGAAACCCTATGATGTGAAGATAGTTGTCTTTAATTTCTTTAGCAAGCTGTACTCTTTTATAGATAGACCTAGAGCCTCCTGCAATAATCTGAATTTCTTAAAGCTTCAGCCCTCATCTTCGACTGCTTTAGAACTTCCATTCTCTGCAGATGAGGTCAAAACTGCTGTGTGAGATTGTGAAGGAAACAAAGCTCCAAGCCCCGATGGTATCAACTTCTTCTTCATCAAGAAAGCTTGGAACATCATAGGCAGGGACATTGTTCAAATGGTGGATGAATTCTACCGGACTAACCTTCTTCCTCCAGGCATCAACAGCTCTTTTGTTACCCTTATCCCAAAAGGAGCCAATAAGTTGCAAGATTTTAGGCCTATTAGCTTGGTGGGCAGCCTCTACAAGATTATTTCAAAACTGCTAGCATCCAGAGTAAAGCAAGTTATGTCAGAAGTCATCAGTGATCACCAAAATGCTTTCATCAAAGGAAGGCAAATACTGGATAGTGTGTTAATTGCCAGCGAGGCAATTAATTTCATGAAGAAGAAAAAAAGCAAAGGATATCTATTCAAACTAGACTTCCACAAAGCATTTGATTCAGTGTTATAGGACTATGTTAATGAAGCCATGACTAGTATGGGTTTTGGGAGTCGATGGCGAGGCTGGATCATGCAATGTATATCAACAGCCAAGATGTCTGTGTTGGTAAACGGTTCCCCCCACGAAGGAATTCAAGTTAGAAAAAAGGCTACGTCAAGGAGACCTTCTTTCTCCTTTTCTCTTCAACATTGCGGTGCAGGGGCTGAGCTGCATGCTGCAGCGAGGGTGTAACCTGGGGCTGATTGAGGGAGTGAGCATCGGGCAGGCTGGTCTTGCATTATCTCATCTACAGTTTGCAGATGACACACTTATTTTCAGTTCAACCTCTTTAGAAAGCATGCAGAATGTTAAGCGCATACTCTTGTGCTTTGAGCTCATGTCGGGTTTGAAAGTTAACTTCTCCAAAAGCAGTATCTTTGGTGTGGGTATAGAAGATCATGTGTGTGACTACACTACACAGACCCCTATGATGTAAACAAGGGCACCTCCCTTTCAAATATCTTGGCCTACCCATTGGTGCAAATTCTTGCAGTTCTTTGAAGTGGAATCTTATCATTCATAATATCAGCTCTAGGCTGGCTGCATGGAAAGGTAAGCTATTATCGATAGGGGGAGTTTATGTTTAATTAAATCTGTTCTCAGCAACTTGCCCATCTACTTTCTCTATTTGTTCTCTATACCTGTTGCGGTAGCAACAGAAATTGAAAAGAAGTCCAGATGCTTTTTGTGGTCTGGAAAAGAGGAAGGCAGGTCTCTATGCAATGTTGGTTGGTCAACTGTTTCGTTGCCAAAAAGTGCTGGTGGACTTGGAATTGGATCTCTGGGGAATAAAAATACAACTCTATTGTTCAAATGGCTATGGAGGTATGACTCTAAGGAGTCAAGCATGTGGAAGGATGTGATTAAAAGCGTTTACAATACTAAATACTCCAGCCTTATACCGCAGGATCATATCTCAGGTGCTGGAAGCACATGGTCTCGGCTTGTTAATCACTGTGGCAAAGATACTAGATTGCGGAATATTGTGAATAATCACACTGTGATGCTAGTTGGCAATGGGAAAAGGATTAAGTTTTGGCTTCATAACTGGACAGAAAATTGTAGCTTGGCAGAGAAGTTTCCTACACTATTTCAATTATCCAATGATAAAGAATCCAGCCTAGACAAGATGGGAATGTGGGACGGTCATGCATGGTGCTGGGTTTTTTCCTGAAACAGAGTTTTGAGAGGCAGGAATATTGGACTTCTTGCTAAAATGTACGTTATTCTGTCAAGGGTGCAATTGGACAAAGAAACAGAGGATAGGCTTGTCTGGAAAGTAAATAACATAGGAAGATTCTCGGTTAAATCTCTCTGTGGGCTTTTAAATCCCAGTCCTCCATTGAACACTGTCTTCTTCTTTAGAGGGATTTGGAAAGGTCTTGTCCCCCCTAAAGTAGAGGTTTTTTGTTGGATGGCTATCATCAACAAAATCAACACCCATAGCATGTTAGTTAAAAGAGGCATTTTGGATACCTCAGCTGCAAACTGTCCTATCTGCCTAGTTGAGGAAGAAATGGTCGACCACCTTTTTATCCATTGCTACAAGCACTGGCTCATTTGGTCCAAAATCATCAACTAGTGGGGCTTAGCTTGGTGTTGTCCAAGGAAATTGGCAAATCTCTTCTCTCAGTGGGACTCTTTGGTTTATGGCAAATTTTAGAAAAAAGCATGGGTGATGTTGTTCTTCTTTATGGCATGGTCTATGTGGCTTCTCCGCAATGATGTGATATTTAAGCAGAAGATCCCAAACTATGATACTCTGTTCTTCCTTATTGTTATTCGACTTTGCTTATGGTTAAAGGCTATAAAGCCAGATTTTCCCTACTCCTTTTTAGATTTGCTAAGATCCACTGAAGGTCTGATTCGATGGACTAATTCTCAAACTTTGAGGTCTGGTGTTATGTGGTCTCCCCCTATGACTAATAGATTCAAATAGAATGTTGACGGATCCTTTATTGGAAAACCTGGCCCCTCCGGAATAGGTAATGTTTTGCGGAATCACTATGGAATACTTTTAGATATTTTTTCTTTGTCGGTTGGGATCTTAGACTCCAATGTAGTTGAGCTGAGAGCAGTAGTTAAAGCTATCAAATTATCAACCTCTAATTGCTTCCTATATCATAAACATATTATTATTGAATCTGATTCTGCCAATGTCATTAGCTGAATGAATAACCCTCATAATAGGCCTTGGATTCATCATAAACTCTTCTCTTCAGCTCAGAGGCTAGCTTCATGTTTTGATTCAATCACCTACACTCATTCTTACCGGGAAAGTAATCACATAACAAATCACCTCGCTAAACAAGGAGTGCACAGAATATCTAATTTTGTTGCTTAGCTATGTACCCTCTAGATAATCTGTCGGTACTATGTTTAGCCTCTGCAGATTGTGGTATTTTAGGGAAATATTTTGGTTACCATGCAGGGAACAGATAGTGGAAAGATCTTAATTGATTTGAAGATTATGTTTCTTTATTTAGCTAGTTAGTTCAGCTAATTTATTTTCTGTGTAATGTGATTGCATAACACAGTTATGCCTTATTTAATCCTATCAGCTTCTTTCAAAAAAAAAAAGACCCCTTCTTCAATTATTAACTAAATTCATTCATTCATTTTCTTCTTCCTTTTGTTTTTGGTCTCTTCCTTCTAGGGGCTTACACATTTGACTTGATCGGGATCTTATTTTTTGAACAACATATACATATATAATAGGAAGGGTTTTTTTTTTATTGTGTAACTTAAAATTCAAAACAACTCTAAATAAATAAGAAAAAAATAGCATAAATGCATGTATTAAAAACTTTAATATCATATTTTGTACTAGTAATTCATTTATAAAAGACTATAATTAGAGTATAACATGCAGTAGAGATTATAGTTATAAAACATGATTTGACCTGAAAAATTGATATGAAAAACGTAGGTTTAGAGCTTCATATAAATCTAGTTACTAATTGAAATGATTAAGATTTTAACCTAGCAAAATTCATTTGGTCTGATCAGGATTTTAGTATTCAGAGTGGCCTAGCCAAACATGGTTCAAGCCTAATTAGGTGTAAGTTAATTTCTTTTCTCATTTAGTTATCTAAGAGCTTAATATATTTATTTAACCAAATTATATTATCTAAAAACAAGGAAACTTTTGTTTTTCTAATTATGGATTATAGTCATTGTGATGTGACTATTTGAGACTTTAAATTTGATTTGTAATTTGGATATTTGAATTACATTTTTTAATTTAAACTTCTAAATTTTTAAATTGTTATTTATTTTTTGGATTAATTAAAAATTGAAATTAAGGTAAAAAAATTGTGTTGTAATTAAGTTATGCTTAAGCTTTATTGCTAAATAATTATATATATCTGGTTCATCTAGTGATCCATGAGTTAATTCGATGACTCAATAATCTAGATATTTTCCGAGTAATTGTAATTTTCCTGGCAGCGAGCAGAAATTTTCTGTGTTATTAATGCAAGGTGTCACAACAGCCAATCACATATCAAAAATAAAATAATATATATTCCCTTTCTAGACAGTGACTGCGTATTACAATATGATATGACTTCATTCCACCATTTCTGCTCTCAATTTTTTATTTGGTATTTACAATTATTTAAATAGCTAATTAATGCTATAAAAAAATGCCAGGTGGCATTTGTTTTTTTTTTAAAAATGCAAAAATTAATGTGGGCCTTGACCTGGGAAGCATTTACTCTAGATAGATAATATGTAGTACAGACAAGAAAATACATTCTGAATTATTGATAATCCTTAAATTTTGCACTTGTTAATGTTTTTAGCCTATTTATTGATCACAAGTGCAAGAAACCTCCATCAAAATCTTGGGTTTTTAAAATGAAAGAGATTAATTAACTAAAAATTAGAAGAAAAAAAAGACCACTAATCAATATTAATTAGAAAAAATCGATGGGCTTTAAAACTAAAAAATAGCCAATTTAAACCATTTGACTTGCCAATTAAACATGTTTTTATATATTCAGTAACAAAGATAATTTTAGACCAATTTATGTCTTAATAAGTGGTTGATTTCTCGCACCATTAAGGAGAAGCCAAGTCAACAAAAGATGGTGACTGAAGCCGTTCACATCATAATTAATTACTGTGAAATAGTGCTAGCATTAGCCATTTTAAACTTTATATCTAAATATAATTATAATTAAAGGGCTCTTGGGTCAATATCTCATTGAAATAAGATGAGCCACCAATTTCATGGTGTTGGGAGTTTGATATTGTCCGGAGGCTCCATGTGTGATCTTGACAATCTCCACCAACAAGCACTCCTCCACCTCTTAGACCAACACAAGGGACCCTCATTGCATGAGACTAACTTTACACCTCCACACATTAAGTGCTAGGGCTTTTCAACATCTTGTAAAATCTTCCTTTTTTCTCGATTGTTGAGGAGAACACTATTCACCAATCTTTGCGAAGATTGCCCACTTTGATTAAAAGATGGGATTAGTTTTTTTTTCAATGATGTTTTAGAATTCAAGTGATTATATTTTCTTTTTAATTTAAGGAATTTCATGTTAATAATAGAAGTTTGAATACCTGAAAAAAACAGTCTGAATCAAAAAACTTAAAGACACTCTGATAATAAGTCAATACATTTATAAAAAAGATATAAAATGACTTGAGACAATAAATAATGTAAAATAATCTTAAATTTAAAGAACAAAGATGTTTATTCTTAAGTTTTAAGTTGATTAATGCTTTGAAACCTATGTATCTTTTATCTTAAGAGATGAAAAGTTATAAACTTTTTAACTGCATGGTTCAAGGAATATTTATACCCCCTGAACCTTGTAGTTTTCAAAGAAGATAAAGATTGGAAAGTTCTCTACTTTCAACAATATTAAAGGAGACATATATATCTCTTATATATAATTAATGAAATGGTAAGTAATGAAATGGTAAGTATGGTAGGACCCTTAGAAGACCTTGTATACACCTATAAGTATAGGAAAATTATTATCATAATATGAACGATTATTCTAGATGGAGAGGCATGATAGTTTATCACGTCTTTAATACTTATATTGTAGAGAATCGTCCAGGATCGTGTATATATATATATATAGTCTTAAAACTTGGTAAAATCAAAGTTTTTTGGATCTAGCAGGTTTACTAAACCCACGTTATCTTGAGTTTGACTGACTATCAAGTCCAAGTTCTTTGGGTTTTGCATGTGTACTAAATTCACGTTACCTTGAACTTAGCTGACTGTCAAGTTCAAGTTTTTTTGGTTTAGTATGATTGTTAGACCCATATTATCTTGACCAAGTTCAAGTTCTTTGATTTTGACATGTTCGTTAAATCTATATTAACTTAAAATTAGTTGATTATAAAGTTCAAATTTTTTAAATCTGACATATTTGATACATTCATTTTATTTTAATTTTTATAATAAAAATCTTAATAAAAAAAATATCTCATTAGTTTTCTCCTTATAAATCTGGTAATCATTACCAATAAGCATAAGAAATCAAACATGCCATGTAGTGTAAGGAATCTATATGTAATTAAAAATGAAAAAAAATAATGATGAAGATGGTTGGTTATGACAATTGCCAACTATTTGATTGCGCAATAGCGATATCACACAATTAATAGAATTGAGCTGTTATTATTAAAATCCGAAACTTGTATGGAAACAATGAAGAGTCAAAATCAAAGTTATTTAACCCCGGCTTGTTCCATGAACTAGGACTTGGGTTAGGTTATGAGATGGACATACCAACCATGATTGATTATTGCCAATTTAAAATGGTATTGTTTGTTTCTAGATTATTATTTTGTAAAATTAAAATGATGTTATTTTTAAAAAATTAAAAATCTAACCAAGTTTTTACAGAATTCATCTAATAATAAATTAACTTATCAGATCAATTAAGTTAACTCCTAACTAATTTAATTTGAAATATAATCTAAATTATTGAGTTAATAAGTTGATCGAAGACCAAACCAAGATTCATAACACTTGTAATTGATATTTACACATTATTTTTAAAGTTAGTAATAACTTGGAAGTTGGTAGTAAATTATTTTCTAATTTTTTTTTACACAAGTGTGTTTATTATTGATATAAAAAAAAAAGAGAACACGAAAAAATTTGTCCCTTATCAGTGTCCTGAGAGTCATAAGTGCGTGACATGTGCCTTTTTCCATAAGTCATATATGTGTACGTATTTTCTATTATTGATGAAAAAAATATCGAATATATATGTTCTTAAAACTATATACTATCTCACACTAAAAAATCTATATAATATGCTTCCCTTCATTAGTCCCTCAAACTTTTTTAATCAAAGAGGAGGTATACACTCGAAGAATTTTGTTGCTTTTAATTAAGATTCAACACTAAACCCAGCCTCTACGTATATGACTGAAGCTCCCGGTTGTGCTTTAGCAAAACTGAAAAGGATTTATTTTATTACGATTCCAAATAGCGTTTTGTTTTATATATTATTTTTACTTGAAATTATTATTTTTATTTTTTGAGATCGTTTTAAAATGTTGATATATAAAATAACTTTTAAAAAATAATAATAAAATATTATTTTTATGTATTTTTTTAACAAAAAAATACTTTAAAAAATAATTATTACCACACTTTAAAATAACCCTTAAAATCACTCAATTGTTTCATGATATAGTGATGTAGTGTTTAAGTTATAAGTACAATTAAAAACAAAAGTTAGCCAACCAAATCCGCTACCCAATCGTGGGACTATGATAAAGCAAATTGAACAAAATTATATAGCTTAATTTTCAAATAAACCCAATATTAATGGAAAAAAATAAAAATAAATCATTTAAAAAAAATGAAAAAAATAACTTGAGTAAACTCAAATTAACCTATCAAGCCAGCGATTTGGTATATGACACCAAGATAACCTTAAAGAGAGAAAAGTGAAAAACATCATTAAGCCCAATATCTAATCAATCATGTTCCTTTATTTTTTTTGCCCAAAAACTTATTTTTAACTTTTTTTTTGCCCAAAACACATAGAAAACACTTTAGAGACCTTGTTAAACCAATCTATAGCCACAAAAAACATAAAAAACCGCCTGAAATCCACTCGAAACAAAAAAAAATTCCGAGCTTAGATATGAACTCTCATCATCATATCGAACCATTTGACATAAAAAATAAAAAATGAAAAAAAAACCCTATTTTATAGGTGTTTTGGTGGTCGGGTTCCTCACTAACTGATATTTTCTCTTTCTAAGCCGGAATCTAGCAACCTCTTCTCTCTCGTCCAACCAAAAAAGAACTGAAAAATAAGTGAAATGAAGTTCGGTATCAAAATTAAATTTTGTAAAATTTTAGGAACTGGTCACCTAATAGATAAAAAAAAAAATGAGGGACTCAAATGATTTTTTGATAGAAATTTTCAATCTGCCACCTATGTTACCTGTTTTTTTTCACTTCGGTCCCTTTTCTTTTAATTCAACCATCCCTTTTAACAAAAAAAAAAATGAGCTTTAATTTGGTCTCAAAATGACTCAATTTTGTAAAAAAAAAGTTTAATGATCAAATTGAAAATTTTAAAATTTTCACTATTGTAATCCACAATAAAATATAAAGGTGAACAATAATTTTGTGAATAGTAAAAAACACCACACATTTTAGTTTTATGTATAATAAACATTGTACAGGTCTATCACTCAAATCCACAGTTATTAAACTGAATTGGACATGTTAACCTAGATGACTCAACCCCTAACCCTAGTCGGTTTTTAAAAAAAATCAAATCAGAATTGACTTAATATAATCTAATTAACTCGAACAAAACTCAACTTGACTTTTTTTTTCCATCAAAATATCGTTTTAATTTTTTTTAATAAAACTATACTATTTTACTTGATCTGGGTTAATCTATTCAATTCTTGACCAGTAACTCAAACCGGGTCATGAATCGGCCTCGGTTTAATCACTTTGATCAAAGCAATTGCACCTCCATGTGGGCCTCAATTTCTTTAGGAATAGTTCAATAATCCTGGACTGGACCTAATTAACCCTAATGTGAAGCACCTTATACGATAGGTTCCAAAGAAAGCATAATATTAATACATCAAGCATCCAAATATGCCTTAGCCGTGACAAATAAATAGCAAAAGGGAAACTTTTTTTTATGAATATATGAATTTAAATATGGATATGAATGAGTTATCTAACTTGAAAACACGGCAAACTATGGCAGATGTTTGGTGGGTGGCCTTTGCTGAGGCAGTGACAAATAATTGCTATTTAGCACACACAACACCTCAAATATTATCACCATAATTACTTCTACCAAGAGTGAGTCTCATTAAAGCACTTACGTTGCCGGGCAGGGAGGGAGGGATGGTTTTGGATAACAAGGTCCAAGGATTTGAACACCTTCCTCCATTCTTTTTATTGTACTTTAATTTTTAGTAATTTTCAATCAGACCCATTTTAGATTATTACTTGGGTTTGTCTCCAAATAGTTTGGATTTGAAGGTTATGTCAGAATCAAAAATCTAATTAATAATAATAATAATAATAATAATAAAAATAATAATATAACAACCCTTTCCAAATACAAATAAACGCAAATAACTTGGACTGACTGTCCTATGAGACCGAAGAAGTATCTAATAATAATAAAAAAAAATTATTTATAATATTAATAATAATATCAAATTTGCATCACCCTAATACTTATAGTTTTTAATCTCTTAAATTAAATTTATGGTTTTTCTTTAATAATTATAATATTTTTTAAAAACTTTATTAATAATAATAATAATTTTTAATTTTATCATTTGAATTAAATATATGGTTGTTTTTACCCTTCTGTCATAACAACAATAGGTTAAAGTAGGATAAAAATATATATGGTTAAAAAACAAAGAAAAATACCCTGTAAGAACAAGGATATTTTTGCTTGGTGGAAAAAATAGAGAGGCAAATTTATGGAATGAAATTGGAAAATAACAGATAAATGCAAAAATGTTAAATAATATTATTCGACTGGTAAATTTTCTAATTAGTCCTTCTAAGAAGACCCATCTTAATAGTCAATGACGAACATGTTAGGTCATAGCTCTTAATTACTTGTAGAATCATTAATTTGCATCGCAAGATTTCATCAGTTGTAAATCATTATCCCCTGTCAATTTTAATTAAGTTGATTTGGAAATTAATCTCTGTCTCACTGGGAAATTTGTTATAGAATTCAATCGACGCATCAGTTAATCAAGTTTGCGGCAAATAAATTAATTGATTGTTTCCCCGTCAATTCATCAAATGAAAAGA
>Ga0325405_1002001_pt1 | contig 21005 bp, 11 predicted proteins | sample PopdelMetagenome_21_FD_205663 | JGI IMG/M metagenome (GOLD analysis project Ga0325405, IMG submission 205663) | Populus deltoides microbial communities from Bellville, Georgia, United States - Xylem-Control-R2 | ecosystem: Host-associated > Plants > Phyllosphere > Stem > Wood/Secondary xylem...
TGTGGGTCCGCTCGGTGGTGAGTTGTATTTAGTCATTTATTTATTTATTTTATTACAGCATTTTTTTAGTTAGATTTTGTCTGCAAAATTACGGCTAAGACTAGATATTCCGCATCTTGTAGGAAACAGGATAGATTATTAATGGAATTAAATATTATTTTGCTTTTATGCCCCTACGGTTTTTTTTATATTTTTTTTTTATTTTTAATTACTTTATACTGTTGGTTATAACATTTCAAATATATTTATAGAAAAAATTTTAAAAATATTATTTTTTTAAAATTAATCTTTTTTTTCATATCATTTTAATAAATGATATGTTGATATTAAAAATTAAAAAAAAATTATTTTAATTTATTTTAAAAAATAACTAATTTCCAAATCAAAAGAACCAGCGCCTACACAACTGGCAGCTTTTCATTTTGGAATTTAAACGAAATTGAATTAAGGAAATAACATGAAAGGTTATGAGTTGAGTAAAAATAATAATTTTAATACATTAAAAATAAATAAAATATTTTTTATTAAAAGAATATATCATATTAAAAGAAATTTAGTGAATAAATCATTGAGAGTCTATTAATATATAGAGAATCTAATCAAAATATAAAATAAAATAAATAGATTGGTGACCTAATTGTGATATTCTTGTGAAAATCTATTGATAAATTAAAGACCTAGTCAAAATAATAATAAAAAAAATAGATGGAATACCTACCTGTCATTTTCTTATAGGTAGAGGAGTTCAAAAACAATTTCTTCCTTTTAGAGACATTCTTTTAGTGCAACCGGACAAAGGATGAGGGCAAATCCAAATTGCCGAAGTAAGCAACAAAACAAGGAAGGAAAATCAGCATGCATTAAATATATTTAAAATTTAATCAAAGAATTTATTAGTCGATATTATGGGATTAAAACCAAGATGTTATTAAATATATTAAACTTGGTTCGGTTTAAATTTTAAAAGCTAACCAGTTTCTATATCATAACTCTTGGCTTTATTTTATTTTCATGAAAGGGACAAGAAATATATAACAAACCTTTTTGGCTTTCTAGGAAAATTACAAATTTATTTAAATATTTTAATAAAAATATTTAAATAAAAATATTTAAAATTAGTGGTGGAGTCAATGGATGGATGCTAACTACTAGTGATAGTACGAATAATTTACTAATTATTTCAAAGTTAAGTATTTGAGGGCATGGATTCAATCTAATTAAAAAAAGTTTAGAAATTTAATTCTCAATCAATTTAATTTTAAACAATGAAATCATTGAAAAATATTAATAAAAAAACTTGCAAAGATAAAAAAAATATAGCAAAAAAGGAACGAAGAAAAAATTTGAGAGAAAAAAAATGTAAGGAATATTAAATTAAAAAAAAAGAAGCAATTTTAAAAATGATTCAAACCAAATTAAGTAGCAGTTAAAAAAATGAAGATCAAATTTGAAAATTCAAAAAATCATAGGGGTGAAATTGAAAAACAAAATGCACTTTTATAGATTATTTTTAGATTAAGAAATAACAGGGGATAGAATTGAAAGAAAAAATTACAGAGGGCTAACCCAATAAAATTAAACTGCAAAAAAATAAAAACAAAAACCAAGAAAAAATATTAAAAAATAAGAAAATATCAGCTTAAAAAAGAAAGAAAAGAAATTAAGTAAACTTTGATGAACCTTCTAAACCTGATCTAATCTTTAAAACCTGCAACTTGTGAAATTTTAGACCTAGGTTTAATTAAGAAGCTTCACTCTCAATAAATATAACTTTGAATGATAAAATCGTAGAAAAATATTAATAAAAAAACTTGCAAGAAAAAGCAACAAAAATAATGGAGATAAAATTTGATAGGAAAAAAAAACCAATGAGGATGAAATTTGTAAAAAAACAATAATTAAAAAAATAATCCCAAGCAAAATAAATAGCAATTAAAATAATGAGGATCAAATTTAAAAAAAAATCAAATGGAGAAATATTGAAAAATATTTGTAATTTGATAGATTATTTATATATTTAAAAATGATAGATGGTGAAATTATATAAAAAAAAATGTAACATGATAGATTATTTATAAATTAAAAAATAACGGGGTGAAATTGAAAAACATTTGTAATTTTATAACTTATTCTAAAATAAAATAAAAGTAATCAAAAAGATATGGACCAAATATGAAGAATTGTTTTTTGAAGGGGCAGCTCTGAAATTTTACAAGGGTGGCGCAAATTTCAAGGTGAGGAGAGAGAAGACAAAGTAAAGAAAAAAACGATCTTTAACATTAAACCAACGACATTTCTAATATATGCGTCACACCACCGTGTAGAGAGTGCTGAGATATTTCAAACACCACTCTAGAAAGCGGTGTTTGGTGACTAGACGACTATGCATGTACCGTTTGAAAGGCACAGAGGAGCGTCCATATTTTCTTAAATAATATATAATATATGTTAATTACAATAATACCTTTGAGTAACTTTAAAATCTACAATAGAACCAATCTATAATGATTAAAAAACTCTTACGAGAGAGTTATGTTCTTTCTGTCTCAAATGACATCAAAGTAATTGTACTATTATGAGGAAAAAAGAAGAAGATGAAATGACAAAAATACCTATAAGATAAAAAAAATCATAATTTTTTATTCCAAAATTAAAGTAGTAATTTTATTATGCATAGAAAAAAGAGATGACAAATAATCTCATATAATATGTCAAAAATAATTATATCTTGATAAAAAAAAACAATTTTATTCCAAAATCTTAGAGCTTTGCCTTTTTTTCAAGAGCAAACTTATAATTATATTATTACAATGAATAACTTTCTTAGTAGATTTAGTTTTTTCTGTTAATATTTTGTAGTTATAACTTTGATGACCAAAATTGACATGAATAAAATAAGAAGGATAAATAATGCATGTAATGTTTGTTTCAATAAATAAATAAAACAAAACAAACAACAATTGTACTTGGATCCAAAAACATAAAGACGGCTTTGTCCTTTATAACATGGACGTAAATTAGAGGCATTTTAGGAGGTTTTTATTACCATTTTTTAAAAAAATAAAAAAATCATTTGACTCCTTTCCTTTACATGAATTTAACCTTAAAAAAAATAAAACAAATCTTGGCATGTACTTGGTAATGTTTGTGACTAGATATAAAAATAGAGAGATAAGAATATATTTTTTTATATTTTAGATTTTTTTTAGATTTTAATATATTAATATTAAAAATAAATTTTTTAAAAAAATTATTTTAATATATTTACAATAAAAAAAATACTTTAAAAATGCGTTATCACAGTATTAAATACTGCGCTAAAGGTGGACACAACCCAGCATCAGCAATTTTGTTCGGACTTTCCAATGATTAAAGTTATTGCTCTGCTAGTCGCCGCGTGGCAGAAGGAGGGCATCAGAGTAATTGGAGATGTCAGCTAATCACTAAACTACCCCTTATTCCGTGGAGTAAAGGGAACCTTTTAGTGAGGGATGATTTGGCATGCTGTGATTGGAGGAGAGAGTAGACCATCGAAGGCGGGTCCGTGTATTAAACGTAACGCAATAATTGCCTCTCCATAGTGATTTCACTTAAATTTCAAACTTTCAAAAACAAAAAAACAAAAAATAAAAAGATATAGTGAAATTTCATTATTCATTATCCTTCCCGCTCGGAATTCAAATTTTTTTTTAAAATAAATTATATTTTTTTATTGGATTAATGATTCTAAATATGTTATGATTTCTCTTCAAAATTAACTTTTCAATTAATTTTTTAAAATAAATTATATTTTTTATTAGATAACCTATCACACTAAAATAATTATAAAAATATGAAATAATATAAAAGATTGAGAATGAGTTGTTTGTTATAAAATCTGGTGCAATGTTTGTTTTTGCAAGAATATCACCCTTTTGAAAAATATTATATTTTTTTATTTTAAATTAACTTTTTATATTTTTAAATTGTTTTAATGTGATGGTACCAAAAATAAATTTAAAAAAATAAAAAATATAAATTATTTTAACGTGTTTTAAATAAAAATATTTTTAAAAATAACAGTGTAAAACATCATCTCAGCCTCTATAATGATACTGAAATTCAACTATTTAATGTAATATTTTTATAGTGAATTAACTATATAATCTAATTCATAAATACTTGATTGAAATCTTTGTTTTGTTGTTCAAATTTGCTTGTCCCATCGAAGACCCCCAAATGTCTCAAAATTGGAGAGCATATCCATCAAGAGGCTAAACTTTTATTTTCTTGGTATATTCTCATTTGTTTTACGTCCATTAGTGTTTCCTACTTTGTTTGGCATAATTTGTTTTTACAATGTAAAAGTATTTTTTTTTCTTTAAATTAAAGTTTTTTTTTATATATTTTTAGATTATTTTGGTAAAAAACAAAAAAAATATTATTTTGATATATTTCCAAGAAAAAACATTTTAAAAAACATCAATTAACACAATATTAAATGAAAGCATGTAAGCTGATCCAATTTGTTATTTAGCTAGTGTATGAAAATGCGATTGAAATAATGTTTTTTTTAAATTTAATTTTTTTGTTTAAAATTTATTTTTTTATATTTTCAGATCTTTTTGATGTATTGATATCAAAAATGATTTTTTTAAAATAAAAATATATTATTTTAATATATTTTTAAATAAAAAATACTTTAAACTATAACCATAACTACATTTTTAAACACCCCGAGAAAATCTTTAAACTCGCAGTCTTTTTATGCAAGTTTCAACACAAAAATCTATTAAAGGATAATATAATATAAACATTTGGAGTGGCTAAGAGCAAATGATTGAGCTTCATAATTATAAATTCATGGCGTCTTATACATCAATAACACGAAGAGAAATTATTTACTCTCTATAATTTTTTTCAAATTGGATATAATAATATTTGTTTGATATTTGAATTGTCGTTTTCACTTCCAGCTGTGGATTGCCGACTTCGGAATTCGTCCATTTGGAGCAATGCACAATTAATAATTCTCTCTCATGGAACATCGAAGAGCACCATCCAAATCATTTTAATGTACAAAATAATAATAATAATGAATTTAATTCGGACCTATAAATAAGTTAAACGTGGTCAATTGAATATCATATTCTTATTTGTCAAATGTCAACAAGGATAAGCTCATTTTCTCCCATTCCCGTTTAGAATTGTGTTCAAAAGTGTGTTTCTAAAATATCTGACTTTTTTTAATTTTATTTTTAGTTTTTTAAATTGTTTTAATATATTGATGTTATAAATAAAAAAAATATTATTTTGATATATTTTAAAAAATAATCGATACCATATTCTCAAACAGTAAAATAACATTCACTAATGACCAGTCTATGACTTTTTAAACTTAAAAGTAAGAACAACCACCAATGAACCATAATTACAAAATTATTCATGATCTTAATTTTGAGGGGTGTAAATTAACTAGTCAGGTTTTAAATTTATTCTCTAAAAATCAATGTAGAGTAAATATATAAAAATCTTGACAGAGGAAAAATATATAGATGGGATATTTCCTTGCAAACACAAAAGATCCAAAACATTGAGCTGAACAAACGTAATTTGTCAGTAGAAAATGTTATGAGATTTGATCATATTGAAAACTTTGATCCAAAACTACTTTTTGGTGGTGGGATTTACTTGCAGCCAGATTTTTATTATTGTTTTGTAGTATAGTGTGGCCAGACTCTCTATTTTGCACTGTTCATCACAAGCTTCACCATCACCATGCATGGATGGAAATAACTTTCCTCACAATTCTTCCTTTTCCCTCCCATTTTCTTTCCTTCCAAGGAGTAATATTAAACTCGTGGTTTCTATCACACAAGGAATTTAATTGGTGGGCAAAGTAAACTTTAGTTGTGAAAGAAGAACATGGCTAACACCTGCCATACGAGCATTTGAACATGGTAGATTCTTAACCTAATATTTGGTGTTTTAGAGAGAGGTGTTCTCGAAGAGTAATAAGCAGCCAAGGACATGAAATAAAGAAAACGTTCCAAGTCTTTTTTTTTTTTTGGACCAGCTTGCGCGTACCATGATTAATCTCATGGTTCACTGAACATCCTACAAGTTCAGGGAGCAGGTAAGGCACCGCTGGAGTAACAGACATGCATATAAAAAATCAAACTCGAAACAGGAACAAGACAAGCCTCGCGATTGACCACTGAACTCGATTCTCAAGTGCAAAACCTTCAAAGTCTTTATCGTTCAGTCGGTACATCTTTTGCATAGACCAACATTCATGCATTCATGCATGCTTGGTATCATTCTTGGTTTGAAAATTAGCTCGGCAGCCTCACTTTGAATCGGCTAGCTGTAAAATAGCTAGCATGTATAAAACTCTTAAAGAAGAGACAACAACATCCTCTTAAAATTTTGAGATTTGAGATTATGAGAAAAATTAAAGGTGTTTATGAAGTTTTGAATTAGGCTTTCAATGGTATGCAATCGTGGACTTTAGTGTTTGTGCTTAATTATACCTAGAAAATAAGTTTTTTAGAACAAAAGACTTTTCAATACTTGAGTTAATAAAGATACGAGTGAAATAAATAAAAAATATATAGTAACAAGAGTAAACTAAAGAAAATAAAGTATCAATTTTATTATTTTTGGAATAAAAAACAATGTGATAATTCCTTGAATTCAAAAGAGAGTATTCTTCTTTTCATATTTAAAGATTTATTTTTAATTTTATTTTCAAGATTTAAAAATTTAATTCCATAAAAAGAAATCAATCAAGTTGGAGATTACTGATGTTGAGTGTATTTAAATCATTTTATTAATTTTATATACAAAACATGAAGGAAATTTTGTAAAAAAAAGATAAGAAAAGAACTTTATTTTAAATATATCAAAATACAAGGAGGTAAAAGTCAGAATTGAGAATACATGGATTAATGTTCATTAGAGATTTTAAAAATTTAGCCTTTTTAGTTAACAATAAATTAAAATTGCTTAGTGTTTCACTGTGCAAGTTCATAGTGAAACGCTGAGCAGTCTTCTTTTTTTCTTTTTATTTTTTATTTTTTATTTTTATTATTTTTGTTTTTGTTTTATTTTATTTTATTTTTTTTCTTTTTCTATGCTTTTATGGGTTTTGTTTTTGCTTTTTTCTTTGTGTTTTTTTCTTTTAATGAATTTTTTTTTGTTTAATTTAGTTTGTTAATGTTAATTTTTTATTTAGTTATCAGATTTTCATGACACGGATCCCTGGTTTGACAGGTTAACCTGATTTGACGAGTTAACTTGAATTTTTTTTTGCTTTTTTTCTTTTTAATTAATAACATATACTAAAACTGTTCAGTGTTTCACTGTGCAGTACAACGTGAAACGCTAATCTGTTTTTTTAATTTTTTTGTTTTTTGTTTTTTATGCTTTTATGGGTTTTTTTTTTGCTTTTTTTGGTGTTTTTATTAATGAATTTTTTTTTTTATTTTAGTTTGTTAATGTTAATTTTTTTTTAGTTATCAAACTTTCATGACACGGATCCCGGGTTTGACGGGTTAACCTAGTTTGACGAGTTAACCCGGAATTTTTTTTTGCTTTTTTTCTTTTTAATTAATTTTTTTCCTTTAGTTTAGTTTTTTAATGTTAAATTTCTTTTCTATTTAATTATCAGATTTTCATGATACGTATCTCGGGCTTGACGAGTTAACCCGTCAATTTGTTTTTATATTTAGTTATCAAACTTTCATGACACGAATCCTAGATTTGACGGGTTAACTTGGTTTGAAGGGTTAACCCAATTAATTCAGATTCTTTTCTTTTACTTCATTAGTTTTTTTCTTCCTGTTGGTTTTTTTTCTTTGTTTTTTTAATTAATTTATTTAATCATCACACTTTTATGACACAACCTTGCAGCCAGACTCACATTCAAGGCTCTTGGGTCCAATGTTGCAGCCATACTCACTTAAACTTGAGTCATATAAGTTTAATATTATAATTAATATTATAAATATTACTCTTGAGTCAAGCGTTGCAACTAAACTAAAGGTTTTTGGGCATATCTTTCAGAAAAACCTAACACTCTTAGATCTTAGCATTTTTTGATATTTTCTATTCAAGAAAAAAAAATTTAACCTGTGGCGTGTGCCTTTGTTTTTTTTTTTTCGCTTTTCCTTTCTAAGCCTTTTATTGTGATTGCACAGTACAGTCCACAGTGAAAAAACTTATGCCTTTAGTTTTTTTTGTCTTTTTTTTTTATTTAGTTTATTAATATTAATTTTTTTCTATTTAATCATCAGACTTTCATGTCATGGATCTCAGGTTTGACTGGTTAACCCAGTTTATTCAGATTTTTTTTTCCTTTTCTTGATTAGTTTTTTTTTCTTCCTATAGGTTTTTTTTCTCTTTGCTTTTTCCTTTTTAATTAATTTTTTAAATTTATTTCATTAATAATAATTTTTTTTTCAATTTAGTTATCACACTTTCATGACACGAATTCCAGGTTTGACATGTTAACCTGATTTGGCGGGTTAACCCGGTTGATTTAGATTTTTTTCTTTTTTCTTATTAGTTTTGTTCTTCCGATTTCATCTTTTAATATTATATGCAGTCCACAGTGAAAAGGCTGAAGTCTTTAGTTTTTGTTTTTTTTTGCTTTTTTTATACCTTTCACTGTGGACTGCACAGTGCAGTCCACGGTGAAAAGGCTGGTACCTTCTTTTTTTAATTAATTTTTTTATTTAGTTTGTTGATATTAATTTTTTTATTTAGTTATCAGACTTTCATGACACAGATCTAAGGTTTGACGGGTTAACCCAGTTAATTTAGATTCTTTTTCTTTTTCTTCATTAGTTTTTTTCTTCTTATAAGTTTTTTTTTATTTTTTCTTTTTATTTAATATATTTTTTTAATTTAGTTCATCAATATTAAATTTTTTTCTATTTAGTTATCAACTGATACTTTTAGTTTTTTTTTTTGCTGTTTTTATGTTTTTAACTGTAGACTGTATATTGAGTCCACAGTGAAAAGGCTGATGCCTTTTTGTTTGTTTGTTTTTCTTTTTTATTAATTTTTTTCGTTTAATTTAGTTATCAAACTTTCATGACACGGATCCCGGGTTTGACGGGTTAACCTGGTTTGACGGATTAGCCCAGTTAATTTTATGTTAACCTGTCAATTTTTTTTCTATTTAGTTATCAAACTTTTACGACACGAATCCCGGGTTTGACGGGTTAACCTGGTTTGACGGATTAGCCCAGTTAATTTTATGTTAACCTGTCAATTTTTTTTTTCTATTTAGTTATCAAACTTTTACAACACGAATTCAAGGTTTGATTGGTTAACCTGGTTTGAAGGGTTAACCCAGTTAATTCATATTTTTTTCTTTTTCTTCATTAATTTTTTTCTTCCTTTTGGTTTTTTTATTTGTTTTTTTTTCTTTTTAATTAATCTATTTAATTAACACACTTTTATGACACGACCTTGCAGCCAAACCCACATCCAAAACTATTGGGTCTGGTATTGCAGTCAGACATACTTAAACTTGGGTCATGCAAGTTTAATATTATTATTAATATTATAAATATTACTTTTGGGTCAAACGTTGCAGCTACATCCAAGACTCTTGGGTATATCTTCGCAAAAAAACCTAATACTTTTAAATCTTAACTTTTTTTTGATATTTTTTATGCAAAAACCATTGACCCGCGGCATCATGCGGGTCATGTAACTAGTTTATAACTAAAACTTCAGCATGTAACAATTATCAATCATATTTTTCAATTAATTGAATTTTAATTAGCTCAATGCTTTATGTTTTATTTTTATATATATACATCTTTCAGCTATATGCTTTATATTATAAATTTATCTATGACTTTATTTCTAATTTTCTTTTTTGACATGATAAAATATATAAAAAGACGTAGTTAATTACAGATGGAAAAATTAACCCCTTGGATTCGAATCAAGAACACTATTTTCCATTACTGCATTATTTTCCACACCTTATTTTCGTTCATTTGAGCTTGAGAAAATGTTTTATTTCAAAATATAAGAAAAACGTGCTCCATTTCAAACTCATTCAACAGTGCTATTATCCATTCTTCCCGAAAAGTCTTGGACAGAAAAGATTCAAAGTGCAACGATGTGGAAATTTCATAGACGTAAAAGAAAGCACTCGACGCCTGCCTCTAGGCCCTCAGAATTCTAGCAAAGCAAATTGCAAATCTCCCATGCAATTTCCAGATATTCAAGAACTTGACCTTTCGCTACCGAATACCCTCTTTTCAACATGCTCAGATGGGAGGGAGGTTCACTCCTGTAAGCCATCTACAAAGCAAAATGTGAAACAAGGCAGGCTCAATGGGAACGGCAGCAGCCCACCTTCAACACCATTCACACCTTTCACGTAAAATATTTATTTGAAAATGTATTAAAATAATATATTTTTTTATTTTTTAAAATTATTTTTAATATACCATATCAAAACAATTAAAAAATATAAAACAAAATTAATTTCAAATTTTATCTACTCTATTTGAAATGCAAAACTGAACGGTGGAGAAACCTCAAGGCAAGCAGCCGGCACTGCTGACAAGGTCCAAGCTTTGCTGCAGGATGGGATAGGGTGTCTTTGCCGTCTGTTTAAAGTCAATGGTGGGCAATAATAACGTTTTGAAGAGCTCATGAGGCATTCATATCGTTGGACATATCTGTGTCTAGCGATTGGATTCGCATCCCATCGTTCTTTGAAAATTAAAATCACTTCTGTGTATGAGAAATAAATCATGACAAGATCCAAAAGTCAAGATGTAATCCATGAAAAAGTGGATCTAAAAGTAGTGCTTGTAACTATCAAGAAAACCCAATTGAAAATAGGAGGTGGACTGTGTGTTTTGCTTCATGGGCTAGGCAGATATAGCATCTATAAGCTGTACTGTTGACCCAAAATGTTCAAGAGAATTTTGTGTTGTTTCCTGCAAAATTAATTGATCTTGTTTTTATCGAATACATATAAAAAGAATATTTTTTTAATATAATTGTCATATATGTGTGTGTGTGTGTGTGTGTAATCATTGCCAATTTGCCTTGGGTAGCTTGTGATTTTTCCTGCAAGTGGAGAAACCCAAGGAAGGTGAAGGAGCAGGCCTCGTACAGCTAAGGCCACTCTAAAACACTGGATTGCCTGTCCAAGTGGTTGGCCCAGCGTAGGCCTTCCTTTCTTTTTTCTTTTTGTTGATTCCCTGCAGGCTGCAGCAACAATGTGTGCCGGCATCTAAACAAGTAATACGATAGAGTGGGAAAATGGAAAATCTTTTTTTTATATATATAATTTTTTTTCTTGACATTTAACTAGCATATCAAACTGCAATGAATAAAGAAAATCAAAGCATTGACTACAATAACAATGGCATTGTAATGCTCATCAACTGAGTTGTTTTTATCCAACTAGTGTCCTCCCGAGAACATCTATATATATATATATATATATAATAAATCTTTCAAAACCAAGAGAACATCTATATATATATAATAAATCTTTCAAAACTAAGAACATCATCCAAGAACACCATATCAGACTGTAGAAGTGTGAATTTAAGAGAAAAAAAAGGAATTGTCAACCCTGTTGCTTATTGATTGAGTCTATCTCAGCTACATTATATACAAGATTATTTTCCTATATTGTGCTAAGCTAATTCTGGAATAAGAGTTACAATAGGAATACATATCTTTAACAGCATATGTTTTCTAATACATTACGTAAACATGAGATTTTATTGATTCTTTCTTAACACTCCCCCTCAAGTTGGAGAGTGGATGTCAAGAACTCCCAACTTGCGAATCATGGTGGAGAAGCTCTCTTTTCCCAATGGTTTAGTGAAGACATCCGCAAGTTGTTCTGCTGAAGTAACAAATTCAGTCGTGATCGAACCATCCTGTATTTTGTCCCGAATGAAGTGACAATCCATTTCTATATGTCTGGTTCTCTCATGGAAAACTGGATTAGCTGCTATGTGTAAAACTGTTTTGTTATCGCAGTGTAGTAATGCTGGTTTCGGGTGCAATATCTATAGGTCTTTCAACAATGATCGTAACCAAGGTAACTCACAGCATGTACCTGTCATAGCTCTGTATTCGGCTTCTGCTGAGGAGAGTGACACTGTTTTCTGTCTTTTTGTCCGCCAAGAAACAAGCGACAAAAAAACACAATAACCTGTAGTTGATCTCCGAGTCATTGGGCAACCAGTCCAATCTGAATCACAAAAAGCTCGCAGAGACATACCATTTTGACAAGAGAAAAACAAACCCTGACCTAGAGCACCTTTCAGGTAACGCAACACACGCAAGGCAGCCTTCATGTGCGGTTTGCGTGGGGCATGCATAAACTGACTTAGCACATGTACAGAATACATGATATCCGGTCGTGTAATAGTCAAGTAGATTAGGCGCCCCACAAGTCTTCTATACTGAGATGGATCTTTAAGCAAGTCACCTGCATCAGAGAGTTTTGTGTTTTGTTTCATAGGAAAATTCACGGGTTTAGCACCCAAAACCTCACTATCCTTCAGAATTTCCAAAGCGTATTTCCGTTGTGAGATAGAAATACCTTTTTTTGATCGAGAGACCTCAATGCCTAAAAAATACTTCAAATCACCCAAATCCTTAATGCGAAAATGACTGTGCAAAAAGTTCTTGAGAGTGGATATAGCCTTAAGGTCATTACCTGTGATGAGAATGTCGTCAACATATATCAATAATGCGGTAAAAGATTTACCATTGCGACATGTGAACAATGAATAATCTGCTTTAGACTGAACATATCCGGCAACTTGAATAGCTGCAGAGAATTTGGCAAACCATTGACGAGACGCTTGCTTTAATCCATACAACGACTTGTTGAGGCGACATACCAAATTCTCCCCCTGTCGCTGAAGACCAGGAGGTGGACACATATAAATTTCTTCATGAAGATCACCATGAAGGAAAGCATTGTGTACATCTAGCTGATGGAGGGACCAATTCTGTGCTGCTGCTAAAGCCAATATACAGCGGACGGTAATCATTTTGGCAGTAGGAGAGAATGTGTCATGGAAATCAATACCTTTCAGCTGTGTGTAACCTTTGGCCACTAACCGAGCTTTATGACGCTCAATGGTGCCATCTGAATGGCGTTTGATTTTGTATATCCAGCGACATCCAATGGCAGTCTTGCCAGGAGGGAGAGATGTGAGGGACCAAGTCTGGTTAGCTTCCAATATTGCGAGCTCAGATTGCATGGCATTATGCCATTGTGGAAGGGAGGCGGCTTCAGTGTATGAGCGAGGCTCAATGTCTTGACTAATGGTGGCAACAAAGGACCTGTGCTGTGGTGAGTAGCGGTGATAAGAAAGGAAATTACAAAGAGGATACCTTGTACCTGTGGTGGGACTGGACGATGAAGGCAGTGATGGTTTGGGAGACGTTACTTGGTTGTAAACATAATCACACAGAGCACGGGGAGGGCTGTAATGCCGCTGGGAACAACGCAGAGGCTGCATAGGAAAAATAGGTGGTGACAAGGGCACATTGAAGGGAGATGACGAAGGGACTGGAGTGGAAGACGCTGAAGAGGGGACTGGGAAGTCTGCTGAAGGAAGATCGGAGATGGAAAAGGGAATGACTGGTGTGGCAGCTGTGGATTCAGTTGAGGTATGAGAGGTGCAGGAATGATAGAGGGTAATTGATAGGGAAAAATATGTTCATGAAAGACAATGTCACGGCTGGTGAGAAATTTATGGGTGGTAAGGTTGTAGAGTTTATAAGCTTTTTGGCCGACTGGGTACCCGAGAAAAACACAACGTGCAGCTTGAGGAGCATATATGTAGCGTGCACTTCAGTAGCATATGCAAGGCAACCGAAAACTTTGAGATGAGAGTAATTTGGAACCTTGTTGTAAAGTTTTTCAAAAGGGGTTTTATAAGAAAGAAGTGGTGTGGGCAAACGATTGATTAAATGGACAGCAGTAAGGACGCATTCTGCCTAAAAATGCAAGGGGAGGTGAGCTTGAAAATGAAGAGCACGTGCAGACTCAAGGATATGACGATGTTTACGCTCGACGACCCCATTTTGTTGGGGCGTATAAACGCAAGAGTGTTGATAAGTTGTGCCATGTTAGCGGAAAAAATCCTGCATAGAAAAAAATTTCCCCCCATTATTGACGCGAATATTTGCGATGGATGCATTAAATTGAGTTTTGACGAAGGAAAAGAAATTGATGAGTAAATTTTGTGTTTCATGTTTGTGATGCATAAAAAATACCCATGTAAATCGAGAGTAATCATCCACAATTGTCAAAAAATATTTAGCACTAGAAAGAGAAGGAATTTTATAAGGCCCCCTAATATCGCAATGAATTAATTCAAATGGTCGAATAAAGGAAATTGAACTAGCAGAAAAAGAAAGACGACATTGTTTTGAAAGTGCACAAATATCACAAGAGCCTTGGAATTTAAAAGGAAAATTGAGTAAAGTTTTTGCCATAAAATGTAATCTAGAGGAAGATAAATGCCCTAATCGGCAATGCCACAAATCAGTGGAGGAGATGACATGAGAACGGGATGATTGGGTAGCAATGGCAGCAGATGCGGAGGGTTGGTATTTTGGTGTTGGTGGTGTTGATGCTAATGCAACCAAGTAATAAAGTCCGCCTCGTTGTTTACCCAAACCAATCGTCGTCTTCATCGCCAAGTCCTGTAAAACACACCAATAGGGAAAAAAAGGTTACTGAACAATTAAGTCCTCTTGTAATTCGACTTATAGACATCAAATCCACCTTAAAAGATGACACACCAAGCATATTTTTTAGAGAAATAACAGAATTCAAATGTAAAGTTCCAGTATACATAATTGGAGCTTGTTCTCCACTTGACATAATAACTGGTGGCAAAATAGTGTTCTGCTGACTATCGACAAACAGATTCGGAGAAGAAGTGATATGGTCAGTGGCACCACTGTCGAGAATCAATCGACTTGGCATAATAACTGGTGTTTGTAACAAACCTGGAGTGGTGACCGCAGCATTGGCTTGAGGAACAGTGGTTTGAGCATTTCCGGTATTGTTCATGATAGACAATATTTGCTGGAACTGTAAATCAGAGAGTTCATTCATCACTAAATGCTTCTCTTCCATCATGGGACCTTCCTTGATGTAATTAACTGAAGGTTGTGCAGGTTTGTTGTAATGTTGACGACTTTCAAACTTGTTGAATCTGCTGGCTTTGTGCTTTGGGTGACTTGGTGGATATCCATGTAATTCCAACATGTATCTCGCACATGATGATCACTGTCACAATATGTGCAGTGCAGTGGCTTACGATTAAAAGAATTGGAGCGGGAGGAAACCCCTTGACCTGATCGAAAAGCCAAAGCTGTGGGTGCATTTCGTTGAACCACCATGGCTGTAGTTTCTGTTGCATCATGTGTATCACCTAAGTTGCGTTGATTTTCTTCTTGAACAATGGAAGCATAAGCCTGACGAACATCAGGTAAAGGATTCAACAGTAGAATCTGCCCCCGAATTGCCTTGTAAGATTCATTTAATCCCATGAGAAATTGCATCAATTGTCGTCGCTTATAATCTGCTCCACAAGAGCAAACAGTTCCGTTATAAGATCTCAATTCATCCCACAATCCTTTCAGCTTTGTATAATATGCCGCAACTATCATCTGAGCTTGAGAAACACAAGCTATGTCTCTCTAAATCTGAAAAATACAAGGAGCGTTACTTTGAGAAAAACGATCTCGAAGATCCTCCCAAACTTCTTCTGCTGTAGTCGAATATATAACACTGTCGGCAAGTTCTGGAGTAATTGAGTTGAGAATCCATGATAAAATCATGTCATTGCATCTTTTCCATAAAACATGATCGTCCGGTTGGTTGGTGGCTGATGGTATTTATACTGTCCCATCTATAAATCCTAATTTATTTTTAGCATTTAAAGAGATTGTCATAGATCTGCACCAAGTAGAGTAGTTATCACCATTGAGAGGTTTGGAAACAAGCACCAATCCCGGATGATCGGAATGGTAGAGAAAAAAAGGATCAAAGGCATTATTCCTACCTTCTTTAGAAAATTGCTCACGTTCCATGGTAGTGAACAATCGGCAAAAAATATTGAAGCAGGAGTTTGAGGCAGAGGCAGAGAAAGAGAAGGAGAAGGAGAGCTAGGGTAAATCGAGCTCTGATACCATGTGAATTTCAGAGGAAAAAAAAGGAATTGCCAACCCTATTGCTTATTGATTGAGACTATCTCAGCTACATTATATACAAGATTATTTTCCTATATTGTGCTAAGCTAATTCTAGAATAAGAGTTACAATAGAAATATATATCTTTTACAGCATATGTTTCCTAATACATTACGTAAACATGAGATTTTATTTATTTTTTCTTAACAAGTTCTGCTCTCTTCATCATGGCCTCAGCTTCTTCCACCCTCGTTTTTTTCTCATTGCTAGTAATCCCATTTGTCGTTGTCCAAATAGCAATGGCGGGAGACCCAGACATTGTTTCAGACTTCTTAATCCCACCAAATGTAACCACATTTGATGGATCATTCTTCACGTTCACTGGCATGCGTGCCCTTGTGGGTGCACAGCCACCTTCATCTCTCAAGGTCTCGAAAGTAAGCGCAGCAGAGTTCCCTGCTCTTATAGGTCAGAGTGTCTCGTATGCAGTTCTTCAATTCCCGGCTGGCACTACTAATACACCTCACGTTCACCCTCGCTCAGCTGAGCTCCTTTTCCTTGCTGGTGATTCTCTTCAAGTAGGGTTCGTTGACAAAACCAACAAGCTCTTCACGCAGACTCTACAAGCTGGAGACATGTTCATATTCCCGAAGGGGCTCGTCCACTTCCAATACAACGCGGATGCTCAGAATACAGCTCTGGCGTTTTCTGCTTTTGGAAGTGCTAGTGCAGGGACCGTATCACTTCCTACCACCCTTTTTGCCACGAGCATTGATGATAACATCTTGGCCTTGGCCTTCAAGACTGATGTTGCCACCATTCAAGCTCTCAAGGCTGGTCTTGCACCCAAGATTTGAGGATGGGCTTCATTACCATTCTTTCCTTGTTATTCCTCTTATATATTGTACTGGTGATTTGTATTGAATAATCGCCCCAATAGTCCAGGAGGCCGGTGCATGTTGTTCCTTTGTTCTTTGCTATAGTATATCGTTTGTCTTAATTTCTTGTTTAATTGTAATAATTATTCTCCATAACCCATATTTTGAATCTTCACTGGAAATGTAAAGTTCGTATCTTAGAAAATATTAACCAAAGACGTAATGATGCTGCTAATGATCACGATATTAACCAGATATCCTTTCTTTAATGCCCATGTCATTCACTCCTTCACCTTCACAATCACCACTAGTGATTGGAATCGACAACTTAAATTGGTCCATAACAGTCTCCACCCATTGTTCCTCTACTATTAACAGTTCCAACATCAATAGACCCGACGACAGCTAAAAAGGAAGAAACAAAATCGGCCCAGCCGTGGTGGAGAGAATCAAATCTAAAGAGGGGAAATTAATTAAACCGATTATGTTTGGGTGTTTTCTTTTATTTGCATGTAACAGGTAACACCCATAACTGGTATAGGAGTGACAAGGAGAAGAAGAGCAGTTTGATCCAGCCAACCATCATCTTCTCTAGCCGCCAGAGCGTCGGTTCATGGCCCACCAGCCACGGCGGCGTCTGATCTCCATGCGCCAGTACTATTTCAATAGTCTCATTATATCTTAGTAGTTATTTTGAACACGGTACAAAGAATATTAAATAAATTCAAATTGTAAAATTATAAAAAAAAAAAATTTCATGAACAGTTTAAATAAAAATCCATAGTTTAAACATAATTCAAATATAAATTTACATATAATTTAAATAATTTTTTATTAACTAATAATTAATAAATTTAAAATAAATAAAATAAATAATTTACTGGAAGCAATTCAAAAACCAACTCAAATCAATCCTATAAAAAAACTTGGCCATTTAAAAAGCATCGGTGCCAAATTTCACTTCATCTAATATAGAGTTGGTAGTGGCACTTTTACCAGCACCTGTCTTTCCAAGAACCATAATAGTACAAGAGAAATAAAGGGGTTCCTGCCCGGCAACCTCAAGATGCTCTGCCATGGCAATGGCACGATCAAAACCAGCAACCCAACCACCATTTCTACCTCGCAGTTGCTCAGCTAATCCTAGTCTGTATAAAACCTGTGCAACAACAACATTATGGGGAGTCTGCCCAAGTCTATGTGCAAGCAGCAAAAATTTCACCCTAATCATCTGAAGTTTTTCACGCGTCTCATCAAACTCTTCTAATTCCCCGTTGTAGGATCTTCAATCTGTTGGGATTGCGTATGAGAAACAGTTCCATTAGCATGAAGTTGCAGGGTTGCCCTGGGTGCAGGTTCCAATAGTGGTGCAGCGCGCCTAAAGCCAACTGGACGAGAAGGTGAGGGGGTTGCACTCAGAGACTTTGCAGATGAAGATGCAATCTCAAGTGTTACTAGTGTTAGTCTGCTATTGCTAGGGTTGAGATTTGAGAATCAGAGAATGTGAGATAAAGAGTTAATAATTTTTGTTAATTTTTTTAAACTTGGTAAACTCGATCCGAGTTTACCGAGTTTGACCGATTTTAACCGAGTTTGATCGAATTTGTTGGTTTTCGAGTTTTATACTCGATTTCACACGTTATATTTGTATATGATTTTTTATGAGTCAACTTGCGAATTTAACAACCATGATTCAGACGCTTTTCAAAAGCTGGTGTAATATGAATTTGGATGATTTTGTGTTTGTTATTATACAAATTAAATAGGGATAATTGTAAATATGTGTGAGTGATTAGTGAAAAGGATGTTGTGTGTGTGATACATGCTTTTATTTTTAGCAAGTGTTAAAATGAATAAAAAAACCAAAAAAATTTAACCATTAAAAAATTTGCATTATGGCGAAGAAAAAGAACACTAAAAAAATGTGTCTTTTGCATAATTTAATTTTTTTGGTTAAATATTATGTGCTGTAAAAATAAATCATTTTGTGTGTTTTAACATAAAAATATATATTTGTGTTTTTGGCATTGAAATAAAAAAAATTATGTTTTTATTTGTATATTATCAAACCCATTAAAAATTTGACTCAAATAAAATGATTTATTAGGCCTTTCATTAACACACACACATATATATATATATATAAAAAAAAAGAGCCAAAGCAAGCCTTTTCCTGTGGGGGTACAATGTTTGTTTGTGATATTTTTGGGCAAAACTCAATTCAAGATTGTTTGATATAAGTGAATTGACGATGAATATTAATTTTTGATATTTATTAACACTAGAGTTATTAATATCAATCATAATACTTACCAACGCTAGAGTCATAAATATCAATTCTAGTATTTATTAATATTATAATCGGAAATATCACTTCTAATATTTAATGATGACAAAGTCAGGAATATTAACCTAAAATTTATTAACATCAAAGTTAGAAATATTATAGACAAACCATACCATGATAGCATAAAACATTTTTTTAAATAGAATATTTTAAGAATGGTAATATATGTTTTTTTAGTGTGACCAATGTCGGTTGTGAGAGAACAATTTGCTGAACTATTAGTGAACCAAGAGGGTTGGAAGCTTATGCCATGATGTGAGAAAAGTACTTCTTTAATGTCAAAACAGCTCTACAACACACACGCGCACACCAAGGTAATTCATGTGGAGATGTTAGAACTTAGAACCAGATCAAGCCAGGATTGAACAGTTCTTTAATGTCAAAGCAGGAATAATGAATGTTGTTCTGTAAGAGTTAATAATTACTGCCTGATGAACACAATTGTTGCAAGGTGAATTATTTTGTCCAGGTTGTGGCATTCAATGCCGTTCTGGAGTGCCCCAGTTCAAATGGAAGAGGCTGACGCGGTTCCTCTCGAGATCCCCAATGAACAGTCTATTCCTAACTTCTTTTCTTTTTTTTTTCTTTTTTTTTTAATGTTCGTCCATTTAAGTCCAATGGACAAAAAATACTAGTTAAAAAATTATTTTAATTCAATCATTTAAATTGTTAAATAAAATTTTATAATAGAATTTATATTATTTTTTAATACATTTTAAGTAAAAGTTATTTGAACTTGAAATTTATACAGATTTATATTATTTTATGTTTAATTTTTATCAAATGAATAAAGATAGTGAGATTCAAACTCGTAATTGCTTGGCCATTAAAGTTTTAATATTATATCAAAGATTAATTATTTTAATTTAATAATTTAAAATGTTAGGTGAGATTTTATAATATAATTTATATTATTATTTAAGATAAAGAATTATTAAATTGCTACAAGGAAGGTGTCTCATGTGTTTTTCTTTTCGTTTTTAAGAGGATTAATGAAAATCCTAAAATCTTCCCTGTTTAGGGCTGATTACGGCCCAGGAAGTTCAAAATATTCTTCATCCATAATTAAATTCTGTAGAAAATATATGAGTAGTAATTTCTCAATTTGTCACCTTTTCTTCCTCCAATATCACCTTTACTATAAGAGAGAGAGAGAACTGATACGGGTATTAATTGAAATTTGGATAATGTTTGAGAATGCAGCTGAAATTGTGTTTTTTTAAAATTTTAATTTTTTTATTTTAAATTAATTTTTTTTTATATTTTCAAATTGTTTTCACATGTTAATATTAAAAATTATTTTTAAAAAATAAAAAATATATTTTAAATCATAATCACTAAAACAATACATACGCTAGCACTGCTTTGCATTAATCGCGACAAATTATACATTTGAGTTGCATAATATTATGCATACACACATGTAAACATAGAGAGACGAAAGGATAGCAACCAAAACACAATTCCACTAGTCGATTGTTGAGGAGAAAACACATAACAAAATCTGAAATATTCTACCATTCAAGCTAGCAAAACCTCATGAGATTCCACTATTTACACATCTTTCTCCTCCT
>Ga0325405_1002002_pt1 | contig 20999 bp, 11 predicted proteins | sample PopdelMetagenome_21_FD_205663 | JGI IMG/M metagenome (GOLD analysis project Ga0325405, IMG submission 205663) | Populus deltoides microbial communities from Bellville, Georgia, United States - Xylem-Control-R2 | ecosystem: Host-associated > Plants > Phyllosphere > Stem > Wood/Secondary xylem...
TTTCTTTTTTCTATGTTTATTGCTATCTCTTTTTTTCTTGTCGGTATGATCTATTTATTTCTTCTATCTTTTGATCAAATGTGCTGTTCATTAATGTTGTTGTCGATATTATTATTTATCAGGTAAATAATTAATTTTATTACTGGCAAAGAAAGTGGATAATATAATAAGTAGGAGATTAATATATATATATAATTATAAATATGTTTATTGTAAGTACTGAATGAAAGCTTGTTAGGGTGAAAATGGATATGAATATTGACTGCAATCTTTATTAGTATATTTCCACTCGTTTAAATTGTCAAATCTAACGGGGCCGTGAACTTTAGTTTCTGGGTAAGAATGGGAACATAACTACGCAAACTGGTTTATTTGTTTGTGTAACGGAAAGAAAAGTAGATAATTACCTTTTTTAAAAGAAATAATTATTCTCTTATATGTAGTAATGTCACGTGTAGAAGTTCGAAAATATTTCTCCCAATTTGATTGTCATGGAGGCTTGCATTAGGCCACGGGTTATTTTTTTTAATAAAAAAAATTATAAATCCAAGAGCTGGCTCTATTTACCGAGAAAGATCTAAGAGTTTGGAGTTTAACATTGTAATCAGATATAAGGCTGTTGGACATGGAGTTGCAGCTAGACTCAATATTCTTGAGTTTGATGTTGCAGTCAGACTCAAGCTTTAGCCGGGCCGGGCTGCAAGACTAAAGGGACTTCGATCTATGCTCTAGTCACTCCCAAGTAACTTGGGTCAGGTGATCATTTTCAACCCCAAGTTTCTTTCTAGTACAGGATGTCAGATCCAAGTTAATAATAATTGATTTTATCTTTCAAATCAAATTTATATTTTTTCAATGGTAATAAAATTTATTTTAAATTTACTAATATAAATGAAATTAATAATATCTATAATATTAATAATATTATTAAATTTGTATAGCCCAAGTTTTTAATCCCTTCAAATAAAATTTATTGTTTTTTCTTGATAGTAATAATATTTTTTTTCAAATTTAATAATAATAATAATAATAATTTCTCTTTACCATTTTGAAAAATAATAAATAAGAGAAAAGAAAAACAATTATAGTATTGGGTCCTGTTGGGAGCATGACCCAACGCTGTTTGATGGGTCTTACTGACTGCAGGACCTAACGCTGATGGGTCCTGTTGCCTGTATGACCCAATGCCATGTAGTCCTGCTGGCACCACGACCTAACGCTATTGGATCCTGGTGGCAACAGGACCCAACGACCCAACCGCAATTTTTTACTTACAAATAGCAAAAACAACGCCCCCCGAGCGCTACAATATTTATAATACAAATAATAATATTTTTAATATCAATAACAATATTAAACTTACTCATGTTTAAGTGAGTTTGGCTACAATACTAGGCTCAAGAGCTTTGGATCCATCTTAAATGCTAAACCCATGAGCCCTCGGTCTAACTGTAATGCCAAACCTATTAGACTTGAGTCTGGATATCGGGCCCAAGTGTCTTGGGTTAGGAAGTGCTGCAAGACCTAAGAAACTTGGGTCTACGCTCCTGCCACTCTCAAGCACCTTAGGTTAGGTGCACATTTCCAGCCCCAAGTTTCTTTGGTCTGAAAGGAGATGTCAGACTCAAGTTAATAATAATAATAATAATTGAATTTACCCTTAAAATGAAATCTATATTTTTTCGATAGTAAAATTATTTATTGTAAATTTAATAATATTTATAATATTAATAATAATATTTAAATTGTATGTCCAAGTTCTTATATTTTTTAATCTTTTTTAAAAAAATATATATATGGTTTTTCTTCTATGGTAATAATAATTTTTTTTCAATTTACTAATGATAACAATAAATAATAATACTAATAATAATAATTTTAAATTTTACCCTTCAAATCAAATCTATTATTGTTTTTCAATATTAATAATATTTTTTCAAATTTATTAATTATTAATACTTTTAATTATAATAATTATAATAATATTTATAATACAAATAATAGGATTTTAATATCAATAAAATTAATTATAACAAAAAAAATAATATTTATAATACAAATAATAATATTTTTAATATTAATAATAATATTAAACTTACTCATATTTAAGTGGATCTGATTGCAACACCAGGCCCAAGAGCTTTGGACCCATCTTAAATGATAGACCTAAGACCCCTGGATCTGGCTGCAACGTCGAATCCATTAGACGTGAGTCAGGATCCCGGATCCATTTGCCTTGGGTCCACACGCTTGGGTCAGGCAGTGCTGCAAAACCCACGAGACTTTGGTCTACACTCATGCCACTCCCAAGTAACTTGAGTTAGGTGTACCTTTCCAACCCCAAGTTTTTTGGGTCTGGAAGGGGATGTCAGACCCAAGTTGATAATAATAATAATTTATTTTACCCTTAAAATCAAATCTATTTTTTTTTATAGTAATAATATTTTTTGTAAATTTAATAATATTTATAATATTAATAATAATATTTAACTTATTTGTCCAAGTTCTTATATTTTTTATTTAAAAAAATATATGGTTTTTCTCTTATGCTAATAATAATTTATTTTTTTCAATTTACTAATGATAACAATAAATACTAATACAAATAATAATAATTCTTAATTTTACCATTCAAATCAAATCTACTATTATTTTTCAATATTAATAATATTTTTTAAATTTTTTATTAATTATTAGTACTTTTAATTATAATAAAAATAATATTATTTATAATACAAATAATAGTACTTTTAATATCAATAAAATTAATTATAATAAAAAAATATTTTTAATTCAAATAATAATATTTTTAATATTAATAATAATATTAAACTTAGCCATGTTTAAGTGAGTCTAGTGTAATAATATTAAACTTAGTCATGTTTAAGTGGAGATGACTGCAACATCAGACCCAGGAGTTTTGGGCCCATCTTAAATGCTAGAGTCAAGAGCTTTGGGTACGTGGACTTGGCTGCTGACCAAGTCTACGGGAGTCTTGGACTTGGCAGGCGACCAAGTCCAGTGTACCTGGCCTTGGTAAGGGACCAAGTTTAGGGTACATGGACTTGTTGCAGAACCCTGGCGCAGGTCAAAAGAGACCTGGTAGGCGGGTTTGCAAACCCTAGGCGCGCTGTTTTGCAGCCCGCTCGTGCTGGTCTGCATCCACCGCCTGGGTATGCAAACATTGCGCGCGGGTTTGCAAACCTTGGGGCGCAGGCATGCAGACCCACTCGCCTTTGTCTCCAACCAAGCGCGCAGGCCAGTCTCTATCGCTCAAGGCTGGGCATACCCAACACCAGGTGTCTGCAACCCAAGGTCGCGGCCAGACGCACGGGTCTAACCTGACAGCCCTAACATCAAGTGTTTGTATCCAAGTTATATTTTTCAATCTTTTTCTTAAAAAAAAATTATGGTTTTTCTTCAATGGCAATAGTATTTTTTTAAAATTGTTTTTACTAATGATGATAACAATAACAATAATAGTAATATTAATTCTTAATTTTACCTTACAAATAAAATCTATTTTTCCTTTTTAATATTTAAAATATTTTCTACAAATTTATTAATTATTATATGAATAATATTAATTATAATCAACATTATAATATTTATAATAAAAATCATAATATTTATATCACAATAATAATATTCTTAATATTAATACTTTTAATTATAATAAAGATAATAATATTTAGAATACAAATAATAATATTTATCATATTATTAATAATATTAAACTTCTCTGTCAAAATTTTTTATAATAATAATTTTTTTTTAAAAAATTATTAACTATTAACAATAACAACAACAACAACAACAATAATTATTATTATGTATATTTTTTTAATTTTTCTTATCTATAAGGTCTGCAGACCCAGCCACAAAGGTCTTCAAACCCTAGGGGGTCTGCAGCAGTTGGGGGCAGGTTAGAAAAGACCTCGGGGGGCAGGACTACACCCAACGTGCGGGTTTGCACACCTAGTCGAACGGGTCTGCACCTAGCACCTGGGGTCTGCAGCCTTACTATGCCCCCACCAAAAAAATTTGTTATTCTTTAATGCGGGGTTTGCAGACCCAAGGAAGCAAGTCTGCAGCCAGGCGCCTGGTGTCTGTAGCCTCACCATGCCCCATCAAACAGTGCAATCCACAGTGAAATCACTCACAGTCCACAGTAATTCACTCTACAATTCCAAACAGTGCAATCCACAGTAAAAACACTCACAGTCAATAGTAATTCAATCTACAGTAAAACACTGATCCCTTTTAGTTATAGTTAATTAAAAAACATTAATGAAGTGTTTAGATTGGAATGTAAGTGGTGTTCTTTAGTGAAAGGTAGATTTCGATCTCAAGCTTGGAATTTTCTTGTTTTGGCAGAGCATGAAGTGTTTGGCTTATAAAAAATGATATGGTTTTTAACAAGGTACAATCGGTTAGGATTCTAATTTCACTTTAATCTTGCATAGACTATCAGTTTGGCTAAAGTGTAGTGAACCTAATTTTAGTTACACTAGTAACAACCTCATTCGTAGTGCAGACAATTTTCAGATGTGAACAAATACACATCACTAATTTAATTACTCTTTCATATTATGTTTCTTTTTGTTCCTCTTATCTCATATGTAACACCGTCATTTTATTTTCCTGTAATCAAACATTTAACTTTTCAGGTGTCATTTTCTATTAATTAATACACTCAATTATTATATATATATAAAAAACTAATTTAAGTAAATGAACTATGAACTATATGATATCATGAAGTGGTGGAATTATAGGATGTTGGTGGCTGGAAACATTATAAAGTGGTGAAGATGCTAAAAGTCTCGTTTGATATTGTAATATCTTTTACTTTTACCTCAATCACTTTTTCTAGTTTCATTAATTGATTAGTTAACCTGCTCTGTGGTTTTGCACTGGATCCTATATATAAGTTGTTTCAAACAAAAGCTTTGCACAAGCTAAAATAACATCTTTTTTCATTCATAACACCTACTTTCTATTTATTACCATTACAAACCCTATTGAAATTTGACAAAAATAACCTTATCTCCTCCAATCTTACATTCAAGATTGAAAATTTCAAGCCTAACACAATTTGTCTTCTTAACCTATTCATAGGATCGATTCACAACATTGAGGTCCTAATTCACCCTTTCAGAACACAAGACCTTGTTGTTATCTACAAAAACCATGGCATAGCAAGGGGAGATCAGATAAATCAAGCGTTTGGTTGACATAATTTGCTTATACATCATCTTTACTTGAAGATCTTGGTAAGTTCTTCGTAGGTCTAACTTCTTGTTAGCTTTTTTAATTTTTTTTCTTGTTAATTACCACGTATCATTTTGGGTTTAGTTGTTTATTATAAAGTTTTGATTTTGCTTGATATTCATTTCAAGATTAGTGTGGTATCGTATGTTAAGGCTTGTGGGCTGGTGTGATTTTGGTGTTTTGCTATAGTGTTTTGATTTATTTTTTTTTAGAATTTTTATGAATTGATTTAAGCAATTTTGAGGTATTTCTCATTCTTGGTGAGTGTTATGTTACATTTTGCACATGTTATAATCATAATAAAAAAAAAAGTTGATGATGGGATGGGATGGGCATGAGTGAATTTTATCCAAAATTTCAATTTTAATGGAGAAAAAACAAAAACAAAGATGGTTCGTAACTAATGTGGCTTAAAGGTATTGATGAATTCTTAATTGATGGTTCGTCTATGACTTGAAATAAAGATTTACGCTCATAAATAAATATAGTATTTTGAATTTATTATGGGATCGTATATACAAATAAATTATTGTGGAAAAAATTCATATAGGTGACCTGACAAGGTTCACCTTTCATGGAAGGCGAAAGGGTTTTCCACAACTCGTATATCATGGTGAAAAATACTTTCAATTAAAATTGGTAAATGTCTGAAAAAATTCTCAAAATTTTCTAATCAACTCCTGGTATTTAAATACCAGCTTCCTTGTAAGTTTAGTATTCATATCAAAATGTTAATCATTAATTCTTAAAAAAAAAAATTAGGGTTTTGAAATATTGTCTAAGTTCTCATAGATATACATCAATTATTAAATCCAAAAAAATACAAGTAAAAATATTTTTGAATTTTCTAATCAACTCCTGGTATTTAAATACCAGCTTACTTGTAAGTCTAGTATTAATATCAAAATGTTAACCATTAATTTTTAGAAAACAAATTAGGGTTTTGAAATATTGTCTAAATTCTCATTGATTCAATACATCAGTTATTAAATCCAAAAAATACATGTAAAGATATTTTTGAATTTTTGTGTATATAAAAAAAATATTAAAACATACCATGTATTTTTTTTATATTTTTTAATCGAAAATATGATTTTTATTTTTTGAGAGATTTGTTTATATGCACACCAAATAAAACACATTTTTTGTATTTTTTTAAATGAGAAATTTATTAGAAATTGTGCAATTTTTTTGAGATTTTGACGAAAAGCATGTATTTTAATACTAAGACAACATTTTACAGTATAAGTTTAGAGTCCCAATATTAAATAAAATTGCTAAAAAAACATGTGAAGGGCCCATAAATAATTTTAAATCGGTTTTTGAAAATTTGTAAAAGTATTTTGAAATTTATTTGGAGACTATTTGGAAAAAAACCATTTTTTATTCAATGCAAATTTGTCAAAAATAGGTTCAAGGGTGTGTTTGCCGTATTTTCCAAACAACTCCTTAGGCCAAAAATTCTTCATCAAAAAAAGTAAACAACCAAACAAAACCTTAGTACCTGACCGAGAATAAAATCAATCGGGTTAACTCGAAAACACTGGTTTAACCCTGAATTGAATAGAAAACCATGGTTTGACCCGAAACTAAAGCAAAACAAACAATTAAACCAAAAACATATCAAAATTCAAAAAAACCAAAAACATAAAATTTTCTAACAAAAACAAATCAAACACCAAGAACATGAAAAACACGATGAACATTCAAATCGAAACCCAGCAAACACAAATCACAAATCAAAAAAGTTTTCATACAATCAAAGGCAAGGTTTTGTTTGTAATCATGCGTAGATAAAAAAATCAAGACTCTATTTTCTTCGATTAACACTCAAATGCCACAATTTGATCAAAATATATTTAGTTAATCGAAAGAACCCTGAAATCTAAATGCATGAATACAAGTTATTGATGTGTTTTAACCCTAGATTATTTGCTAAAATGACAAAGTAACATGTATGTGCCAGGAATTAACCCAAAACAGCTCAAAAACAAGAGGGGCAAAGTTCACGCGAAGAACATAAACCTAAAGTCTGGACAATTTCTAGAAATTAAAGAACTAATGCCAAAAACCCAAATTTGGCCTTCTAGGCCTTTAAACACACTACTTTTGGTCCTCACAAACTACATTATCAATACCAAGCATAGTTGAATCCAAAGAACGAACAAAAAATATCAAATCATCACAAACATGAATTAAATTTCAACTTCATAACTGCAACTTCAATGACAACCAACAAAAACCTCGAATTTCAATTCAAAACTGACTCTTTAAAAACTTGGAACCTAAATCATGCTCAGAAACCAAGAACATACACTAACAAAAATAGAAAAAGGCATCGAACACTCACTGTCAACTTTTAGCAGAATCCAAAACTACCATATTTTATCAAAATTAGTCATAAACATATAGTCTTGACACTCAGTAACATCAACAGCAACTCCAAACAAGATTTAAACAATAAAAGTTTTTTATATATTAATCAAAATAAAACTCGAAAACATTATAACACTAAAACAAGTTTAAAAAACATCAAAAGATGTTTAAATATTAATAAAGCATGAATGAACATGTCACATGGACTTCACCTTTGAGTTGTTACATGACTATACCTTTTTCAAGCTTATTGACTATAAGCTGATATTTTTTTCTTCTTTTTTCCTTCATTCTTTTCTTTTCACTCCTTTTTTTTCCAAAGCTTATTAGACCTTTTATATTAGGCTTTTGAACCTTCACAATAGGTTCTATTAATAGAGTATTTCCCCATGTTTTTCCTCTCTCTTTTTTCTCCTCTAATTTTCAGGGGTATTTATTGGGTTTTTCTAGGTTTTTTGGTGGATTCTCTCAAAGATTGACCCTTTCGCACTTTGATCAAAGTGAGAGGGTTCTGGACAAAAACTAATAGTTAAAAGCTCTTATACTAGGCTGATTTTAAAATGATGGTTTTGGTTTTAAGGGTACTTGGTGGTTTTGCTAGACTTGGAGGGCAAGAAGCTATTTCTGGCCTTTCGATCTTAAGAGGAAGGTTTTAAAGCCATTGATAAGAACCTTTTTTTTTATTCTTACCCGGGTATCCTCACACCCTTTTAAAGGGTGAGACTAGTCTCATTCAGGGTTCGTGACTACCCCTCTCAATAAGTGCGCTTCCTAGGGATCGAACTTGTGTTCTCACCCTTGCAGGGATATAGCAGTGCCTTAACCGCTAGATCAACACTTCATTGGTATTGATAAGAACCCTTTGAGAAGCTTTAAGTGTGAACACATGAAAAAAATAGTGGTTTTTGAAAAACAAGTATCACAGTCAAGGCTGGCTAGGTTGATCATTTTTTAGGTTTCGTTGGAGCAACTCTAATGTGAACGTAATCGGAAACCACATGAAGTTGGTAGAAGAGATGCACACCTTTCATTTGGATCTAACGTTACTTAATTTAGAGGTCTGTATCTTCATATTCATTCATTTAAAGGTGCTAACCCGATCAACTCTGAATCTAAAAATATAAGGAAGCTGATCAGGGACAAGATATTGGAGACTTCTTTGGAAGTATTAGGGTGTATACGTCCAATTTAATAAGCATGTGGTTCTAAATATGGTGTTTGCCAATTAAATGGTGGTGGTTATAGCCCCTAAGGTGGTCGGAGATGCCACATTTATTTGCCAAAAGATGTTCACTCGATTATCCAAAATTGCCAAGAAATGAGATGAACAATGGGTGAACAACATGTCGTCTAGGTTAAACCATAGAAATTAGGGCTTTTTAATTTTATATTTGGCCAATTTTAATTGGTCCTTGCTCTTCAAATTTCTTTTAATTGCACCCATAATTGTCTCCTAACTTTTAATTTCATGGAATTACACCCCTTCCAAATACAAATATCAACCTCAAAGATCAGTGCCTTTTATAAACGAGTCCTTGTTTTTTAATTTTTTTAATTTCATCTTTAATTGACCATCAAAATTTCAATTCTTTTCAATTTGGCCCATGATTTGATTAATTTCTACCCTAGAAAATTACGTGCCATTTATAGGTTGGCCCTTGATCTAGGGAATCTACAAATCCTTAATTGGCTTCCAAAATTTATTTTTTTCACAATAATTTGACCAATTAAAACATCCAAAGTCTAATTTCAATCCCCAAACTTTAATTTCTTCCAATCAATACCCAAATTGACTCTAAAAACTGATTTTTCTTACAAACAAGTCCTCAATAAAATTATTTAAGCCTTCTAAAATTCTAATTAAGTCCTTAACCATCCAAATTTGTATTTCTTTACCCCAAATAAAAATATTTTCACCAATTAGGCCTTTTGTCAGTTAAAATTAGGTTGTTAATTTTGTTAATCTTATACATTTTAGTCCTTCAATTTTTTCACTTGTCATCTTGGTCCTCCACTGCCAATATTGAATTATCTTCTAGGCTTTCTTCATGTATATCCTATTATGTGTGTGTGTGTGTGTGTGTGTGTGTGTGTGTGTATTATGTGGTCAAAAGTGGGTAACAACAATAATAATTATAATCTAAATAGTATTCTTGAATGAATAGTCTAGATGGACTAAAAATTGGTAAATTTCTACCTTGCTTGAAAAGTTATTTTGATGGGAGACTTGAGCCGGTAATGATTACAAGAAGGAAATTTGAATGTGCATATTTGTGCGGGTGAGTTATTAAAATTTGCTCTTGTTTAGAGAACAAAGGAAAATGAATAGAAAAAAAGAAGTAAAACAAGAATTTAATTGAAATGAATGTTAAATTGATGAAAGTAAACTTAAAATAATATCATGTGGAATGAGCATGAAAAGGAAGAATAATGTGGTATACTTGTTGATACAGGAGAGGCTACGAGAGCTATGTAGCAGCAAGGAGGTACTACTCGAGCTCTAACAATAGGTAGGTGTCATACACCTTATCATTTTCTTCCTTAGTCTGTCATTGTATTATGCTGGAAATGTTCTATTATATCATATTTAAATTATGGTTTTTGACAAAGAAATTAGTTTCCTAGTAACGGGACTAATGTTTGGTAATGGGACTCATGCCCAATAATGGGTGGAGGAATTAGTTTCCAAGTAATAGGATTAATGTCTGATAAGGGGAGAATAAATTAGTTTTCTGATGATGGGACTAACACCAATACTAGGCATAAGGGGTTAGTTTTCCTGGTATTAGGAACAACGTCTAGTACTAAGAGATAGGACTAGACTCTTAGAAATGGAATTAATACTCAGTAATAGAAGAAAGAGTTTAGATTGCTAGAAGCAAAAATAATGTTTGGACATAGGCAAAAAAAGGAATTATATGGTGTTGGGTATTATTTGGAAAGATTGAGTTTTAGAGAATAAATTTTCAGGAAAAGAATGATTTATCAAACTAATGACAAACAAGAAACCTCGATGTGGTGAATGAATAATGTAGATGAATAGATGGATTATGTTGATAAATAATTGAGGAATAATTGACAATGACGAGCTATAATTTAAATGCAATATTTTATTTGTTCTATTTGCTTTAGTAATGTGCATGTCATAAGGTTAATTGATATTTATAAATTAACTATAGGTACCTTACAGCCTTGAATTGGATGACAAATATGTATAGGACGGCCTGTGATCAAAACTTGTATTAAAGCACCTTTTGTTTTGTAATGAGTTATGTATTAAAGTATTAATTATACCAAGGTTTATGTAATTTGAACTCAACTTAATCAAGTAAACTTATAGTGCCATATTAGTTCTTTTATCATGTCCTAGATAATTAGTGTGTGATTGGGTTTCTTTTAATTGTTAAAGATTTGAACATTTTATATTGATAATTGTATGCATATGGTGAACCATAATGAAATATGATGAATGTGATGTGTGAAGTTGTGATGAGATGAGTTCAGGATGATTGAAATGTGAATTGGTTGAATATTGAAGTGTAATAAGTCTTTGTCGATAACTTCGAATCTCCCATTATAAAGGAAACTGCTGAAATTTCAATAGATATCCAAAGAAAAACAAATTACTCTAAAAATTGTAATATTCATGAGAAATTAAGTAATGATTGCATGTGTTTATGAAGAATGTTATAGTTGGTATCAGAGCCTTGGTATGGGTTCAGGAACTATTATGAAAATTTTTATATGTTGAATTGTTTAAAGATAGTTCGTATGAGACATGGCACTAGGATAGACCCCTCTTGAGTGAGGATGAGAGATCAGGATGTAGATCTTGAGGAGAGTCAGATGAGGATCCCCTAGCTGATATTGCCTCTTATACGCCATCGACTTCCATTTAGAAGAGATGGGATGGATTAGTTGGACTCCTAGATGATACCATTTCTAGACAAGTTTGGGTATCACTTATGAGAGCCCCTGCTTTGTATACTGACCCTATTTTTATTGCACAAATAGTGAGGACAATAATGGAAAATATGAGTAATGTCCTAACCCTTACAGCTCAGTAGCCTTAGTAGTGCCACCGGCTTCATTGGTCACGACATCTACAGACAATGTAGTTGCCTTGATACAAATTGTAAAGACCATGAAAGAGATGAGCTATGAGCCTTTCCTAGGGGATTAAGATGTAAAAATTACTGGCAGATGAATCAGAAATATTGAGAAAACTCTAATTTAGATAAAGGTGCCAGATGAATTGAAGGTAGATATGTCAATTATCTTTCATACTGACATTAATTGTCTCTAATTCTTTCTTTTTTTTAGTTTCCAAGCTCGTTCTGATTGTTCTACTAGCTTAGTGGATTCTTTTACATCATCCTCTTCCCATTCATTTTCTTCCATTGCAATTGTGTAGTCATCAAAATTTGGCCATTCATTCTCAGTGAAATATGCTCGTGATTTTATGGATGATCCGCTTTCAGATTTCATGAAAGCGGAAGGTGTTTTAGTGTAAGTATGTATTTTACAAAGATAAAAGGATGGAAAAATTTACAAAAATATATGATCTCGTTGATAAAAAAGAAAGGCTCAACTACAACAAAAATCATATATTGACATCTTGAGCTAAAATTGCCAACTTGGTACGAAAGCAAAGACAAACATAAAAAGCACACTAGAACAACATTGTCATTTACTTTTTAAAGACTATAGGAGCTTTTAGGTCACCTAATTTTGAAACATTTCACCACTCACCAATTTCCCATGAAAGTCTTTACAGATGTTTCTTCTACAATGTGAATAATTACTAATAGTAACAACTCTTCTCCTTTCATAGTCTCTCCTTTCTCACTACAGTTCTTGACCTTACTATCATCATGTTCCAATGTGTTGATGCCTGTAATAGTCAAGCCTTGGGTAGAGACATTCATCATATCTTTAGAGTGAATTACATAAGCAGCCTTGGGGAATGATACTTAAATTAGAGGGATGGCAATTTCTTCCTCTTTTCTCGTTTAATATTGGCAACTCTTTAATAGTCTCTCTTTTAAGGTTTAAAGTCAAACCCAAATCTCTTATTTGCAGTCTTCAACCTTATTAGACTTATCCTCTCAAGATTTTAAGAGATAGAATCATACTAGAAAAGAAGTATGTGCCTTAAGAAATATTTAGCCACCATTCTTGTGGCTTCAGATATTACCAGTTTTCTCAATACGGTGTCTTTTGGCACCCATTTTGTATTAGCAATTTCAAAAGCATGAAAATTTCCATCTTTGCTTCGCTCCCTTTGACTTTATATGGGGAACCGTCGCGTTCTACACCATTGATAAGGTCTTTTCGGCTTTAATTATTATTAATGTTCCATTCATAATATACTCCAAACACTGATGCAAGGATGATGTCATGGTGCCAGCGGCGTGTATTCAAGGTCTTCCTAATGACATGTTGTATAATGTTTATCACTTGTAAGGTTACTAAAAACACTTGCGGGGATAACTCTATTTCAATGATCCCCATCATTTGCCTTAAGAAACCATCATAAGCCCTAACTATTATGGTGTTTGGTAGTATATGCGTTGAACCAACTGACATTTCATCTAGCATATGCTTTGGGAGTACATTTAAAGCTGAATTGTTGTCCACCAATACTTTGCCAATGGTGTATTCCTTGCACCTCGTAGTGATGTACAAAGGTTTATTATGACCCGTTCCTCCAGTATCGAGCTTGTCTTTAGTAATTTATAAGTAATTTATCGCATTGATTCTTTTGACTAGATACTCCATAGTTCTTTGGGTCATATCCTGGGGCACATATGCCTCGTTCAATACTTTCTGCAGTGCATTGCAGTGTGGCTCGGAACTTAGGATAAGAGACATCAGGGATATCCTCGCAGAGATTTTCTTCAGCTGCTTTACCACACTATACTCACTATGCTTCATCAGCTTCAGGAGTTCACCGATTTCTTTCTCACTCGTAAGTTTTTTTTTCCATCTCTTTGATGGCATTTATAACCTCTTTGCCTTTAGCATTTCGTTTCCTTTCTAGTTCTTTATGTGTAAAGCACTTGCCATTTCAAGTTAATCCATCAATCTTAGTCTAAAACATATGAGCATGACCCTCAATATTGGGAGAATTTTTGTAATTATAAGGCAATACATTATAGTTCCCATTGTAGGTAACGATATGTCTTGTTAGGATGAGCTTCGATGGATTATTCTCGGTATGTTGAAGCCTACACATTTATGCTTTCTTCCCTTGAAAACTTATCATGCCTATGGTATCATCATTTTCCTAATTCTTTATTTGTAACAGATCACAAGTCATCATTTGTATTACCTTATGGTGAAACTATTCACATTCATCAATGTCATGTCCCATTACTCCGTAGAACCTATAAAAATTATCACTCTTTCTTGAACCTGATTCTTTATTGGCAAATACCCTACTTGTATTAACATGTCATACAACTTATCCATGGTTACCCTTAGAAGCTTCTCTTTTTTTCTTCCAAACTTCATATCATTTACTCCATTATTGGAAGCATAATTAGGCAAGGGATTGGAATTAATGTTAGGGTTATCTTCAAAGGTTATTCATCTTGCTTTGAATAATTACAAGAGCTTTCTTTTGAATGCTGAACAAGTATCAATATTGTGGCTAGGGTTTTTGGTATGGAACTCATAGGTTAGGTTTGGTTTATACCAATTTGGAAAATGAGACTTCAGTGGTGAACATAGACGAGGGGCCACATGACCCATGCTTAGTAATTTTGTATAGATTTCTCCTAAGGGCATAAGTAGAGGTGAGAGTTATTCCTGGTTTCTTTGGTATGCTCTCGTTGGATTGTTTTCTACTTGGTTTTCTAGCGGGTTAGTAGGCTGGTTGATCAAAAGAGGCTTAGCAGAGTTAATATTGGATATTTGAGAAGACGAGGTTTGATAGCTTTGGGTTTGGTAATTCTTCTTACCTTTATACCCTACTTCCACATTACTCACTTTAACATTCTTTTTCCTCCTACTAAACCCCTTCTTCTTGGTAGGTTTCAATATTCCACAAAAGGATATTCTATTCTCTCAGCAATAACAACAACATCATAAAAATGTTGAGTAGAGATACCCATCATATGCTCATAATATGAGAACTTTAAAGTATTGGTAAATAGAGTCATCATCTCTTTCTCCAAGATGGTTGTACATGCATTGCCTTGTTTTTCCGCCTATAGGTGTATTTTTTTATGGTTTCCTTATTGTTTTTGTCCATCACCATTAAACTCGTTTGATATGGAGCGATGTTAATATTGAAAATGTTATTTCAATAAAGCATTAGCAAGATCATTTTATTTCTTGACCCTTGTGTTATCCAAGGTTATATACCAGCTTAACACATAACCAATCAAGTTGTCTTGGAAGAAATGGATGAGCAACTTCTTATCGCATATGACTTCTGCCATTTTTTTATAGGTGACCTCATGTGCACATTAGAGCATTTTAGTCTTATATATATGACAAATTCTAACACCCTAAACTTCTTGAACACCACTACATTTAGCATCAAGAATATCCCAACTGCTCTAATAGGATCATAGACGTCAAATCCCTCAACAACCCTCAATATTTCTTCTCGGGCAACCCATTTTTCTTGTTCGAGAAGATTAGAGGATTCAACCCGTAGGATCCCTCAATTGTTAAATCTATTATAGTCGACACTTGAGTAAGTTTAATCAAGTGAGTCATTAGAATGCTCGTTGTTCCTTGTGGTCTAGTAGCAGTATTTGCCCTCAAGTTTTGTGAATCGAGGATAACTAGAGTTGTTGGCGACGGTAACATGGTTGGCTACCGACTGGATGTCCCTTCCCTAGACTACGCTCGTAGGAATTACTCGAGTAAACTGGTTATATAAGCCATATTATTTTTAACATCTTCCAACTCTTTTTGGTAATGGGCTTTAAGGTGAGCCTCGTTTTCATTTTCTATATTTTTACGAAGCCTAGTATTATAGACTCTAGTAAAGGAACCTATATTTTAAATATCTACCATTCACATTCTATAATTTATAAATGCATATGGATATATGATTATGCATGATGATGTATATTTGATATTGAATAGCTATACCCTAGGCTAATATATGGCCCACCATTCCTATATAAACGGGTAGAGTTCTGATCCTTTCGTAGTTGTCGAGACAATTTAATCCGAGTCAATGCTTAATAAAAATATATTCATCATAAAGAAATATTGCTCAAAAGGTTAGGTTTAAGACCTTTTTATTAATACTTGATGAAAACTTTTACATTTAAAAGCTAGTTTACTCATCATCATCGTTTATAGGAAGAAATGTAAAACCTTTATTTTCTATATCCCTAAGAAAAGCATTATTCCCAACCATACTGTATTGATATCGATTGACATCCCTTTCAACCTGTTAGGCATTGTGGTGGATTCTTCAGGCATATACAGAGGCTTGGTTAACTACTCATCCATATTTCTCATGTTCTCCAAGAGTAACACGTTCCTATTCAGTTGATTATTGTTGGTGTCAATCATCTGGTTATGGCACTTGAGCAGTCCGTTCTTCTCTTCCAAATGTTTTGCCTTGGCTTTTTTTTTTCCTATTGAGCTTCTTCTCTAGTAGGTTGATCTCATTTTTCTTATTATCCAAATCAGTTTTAAAGACCTCGACAGCTTTTTCTTTAGCTTTAGCTTCAGCCAGCTCACTTTCCAGCATCACATGCTTCTTGTATAGCATTTCATACTGCTCAACCTGACTTTTTAACTCAGCTTGGGTCCTTGAAGACATATTAGCCTTTTCTTGGCAATCATTGAAATTGGTTTTCAAAGCCTCTAGCTCAGTAGTGGTTTGCATCCAATGTGTTCTCAATTCTCCTCGCTCTTCCTCAGCTTGGTTTCTAGTTGTCTTTTCTTCTTTCAATTGCTTTTTAAGAACATGATTTTCTTGTCCTTTTCCTCTAATTATTGCTCTACAAACTTTCTCAATTTATCTTAGTAAGGAGTTGCTCCTTCAGGGATATCTTGAGGGCTTTATTGGCATCTACCTCTATTTAGAGCTTTTCCAATTGTTCTATTAACTCTTCTTCCTTGTTAATCCTCTTTCTTTTAATTGGTTAATAACTTGTGAAGTCTCAGCTTCAAATCCAAGAGTCATAAGGATGGTGACTAATGATGGATTTATCCATTTTGGATAGTTTTCACTAGTAATTGGATCTCTCAAACCATTTGATTCCTTTTTTACTAATATCAGAAGGTTCCAAACTTGGTTGATGTTCTCCACAACTTCCAAAATAGATTGGTCCTTGAATGACGTGGAGAATTAGGATAACTCAGTTGTCCTTGACACATGTTATATGCCTTTAAGTTGCCTTACAACCAAAGCGGACGTCTAGCTGACATATCTAGTCACTCCAATTAGAGGCACCGATTGTCTTTGCCCACAACTTATCAAGCAATTTGTTGCTCTCATCCACAGGGCTTTCCACTTCACTTCTTTTTATAGGGTTCCTTGCAATTTTACTTTCTAATTTTCCTCGCTCAGGTCCTTCGAATCCTTTTCTTTAAATATCTCTAGTGGTTTTTAACTAAACCATTAGAAGTTGTTTAATACTGGCTTCTTGGTTTCAATATGGCTAATCAGCCGTATGTACAATAGTTTATTCATAACATCTCATCGATCCCTTGTTGACCCTCCTACAATGGTTGAGCACTAAGATAGTTTCTACTAGTATCACCACAATGAGATTTGTCCGAGTGTTTTCATATACAATAAAAACTGTGGTTGCCTCTAAACTGATTATTCTAGTGAGGTTTGAAAATAAAACCAACCCAAAGATTCCTAAAACATGTATTATGTTCTTTTCTTTAACATATCTAGAGTCATTCTTTTTCCTTACGAGCACATCTTCAATCATCTTCCATTTCTAACCATTAGGATTTTTCTCTAATATCTTATTATGATCTAGAACTTTGATCAATTTGGTCAATTCAATTAGCACTTTGTCATGCCTTTGTTTGGAGTAAACTTTGTATATATTTTAAAGGAATTCAGTCAGTAAACCATACTCTTACAAAATAGAACACACGTCTACATTTCTAAAAGTGAAACACCGGTACTCATGGTTTTAAAAATTATCAAGGCTTTAGTTATTGAATTCTACATAGACACTTTTGTGATTTCCACCATCCTTTCATATTTCTTCAAAAACCCATCCTCACGGATGCTTTTCATGTGTGATATGAGCTTCTTCAAGTCATTTCCGGAGCAACTCATATTTCTGATGGATAGCGATTTAATATCATTCAATATCAAACAATCATCTTCTAATAGCTATAAGGATTCATAATCCAACCCGTATTCAACAAAGATAATCTCTTTAATAGTAGCCATTTTATCAGTCCCATGTCCTATAATTCAAAATGTTTTTTAGGGTTGAGCATGTCTTAATGCAACAATGTTTAATTGTGAAATATACATCATACAAACAAGTTTTATGTCTTTTATGTGAGACATTGATGTAAGTACTATCTAGTCTTAAAAGAGTCTCTTGTTGTCCCAATGATTACTCTCGTGAAGGTAATATAGGGGTTCAGTAGGTAGTAGGATGGTACGTATACCAATCATTATCAGTTCAAGCACTCAACAAAAAATTGAATGGTTTCACGAACTTAAACCCTGATTGAAAGTCATAGGGTAAGTCATTACTCCCACACCGAACCTAGAGTTTCCAAATGTGTGTATTCCAAAGCAATATATCACAAATGGACTAGTGATGCATAAAGATATTCATCCATATCCAATATACATGCATAAATAGGATAAAATATGCTAAAACGTAAATAAGTGTATAAAAAAGTAAGCCAAATGTGAAAATTTCAACATATCAAATCACATAAACCACATGAGCACTCAAAGCCTTGTCTAATATTATAAAAAATAGAAGATCCCCATTGGAGTCATCATTCTGTCGCACATGCGAGCACGGTATAGCAAGACATAAGGGGTTCAAGGAGTTGCCACCTAGTTTGGTTTAGGGTTTCTAGGAGACCCGAGTGGACTGGTCTTATTTGAAATTCCTGGGTAAGGGGCTAGTTATACCAATGGAAGGTATTAGCACCTCCAATGTACGTTACCTGAGATAAGCTGCATTGTATGTTCTGAATGTGGCTTAAAGGCGTTGAAGAATTCCTAACTGGTGGTTCATCTATGGCTCGGAACAAAGATTTACGCTCATGAACAAAACTAGCATTTCAAATTTATTATGGGCTCGTATGCTCAAATAAATCCTTATAGGAATAATCCATGTAGATGCCCTGACAGGATTCACCTATCCTAGAAGGTAAAAGCATTTTCCACAACTCGTATATTATGGTAAAAAATACTTCCAATTAAAATGATTGAATATTAAAAAAATATCTAAGAATTTTGTAATCAATTCTTGATATTTAAATACCAGCCTACTTATAAATAATATTTAAACCAAAATGTTGACCATTAATTTTCATATGAAAAAAATTTAGAGTTATTGAAATAGTAACCAAATTCTTACAAAATCTCACAAACATATTTAAATTCCCAAAAAAATATAAAGAAATAAATTCTAAAACAATGCCAAAAAAATTATATTTTTTATGAATAAAATGCAATTTTTTTGTAAGGATTAGATCGTATGCAACAAGTAGAATTTTTAATTTTTTTTTAAAGGCCATGTTTTGCAAAACTCATTTTTTTCTGAAACTAAAATTGTTAAAATAGGCTTATGAGTTATTTGCCAAACACACTCTTAAACCAAAAGAAAACCTTTAGCAAAAACACTGTCAGCCAAATAAGGTCTTAACCTTTTACCTGATTTTGACTTGACTGTGTTAACCCAAAACTTTTAGTTCGACTATAATCCGAACCAAAGTCCACTGGTTTGACCTAAAAAACAAACCAAAACCTATACCAGAATCCAAAATGAAATTAAACTTAAAAAAACATAAAAACTCGAACTTTTTATCAAAACAAACAAAAACCCAAAAAAAGAAAGAACACTGAAGAACATTCATCATGAACCCAGTAATGTAGATTTAAAATGAGACCATATATAAACAAACCAAGGACATAGGCATGTTAGAAAGCATGCAAGCATCAATAATCTAACATTCATGCACTTCAATTATCACTCAAACACCGTGATTTTGTCAAAATAAATTTTAATTCAAAACTAAAACCCTAGGGTTAAAACCTACTGAAAACATGTTATTGATGCAAATAAACCCAAGATTATTGACTACTAAAGTCTCCCAAAGGATTTCGTGCAAAGAATCTGACCAAAACTAGTCAAATCATGGAGCTAAAACAATGTTTTTTCTAGAAACACGAAGAACACCGCCCAACAGCCCAAAAATAGCCCAGAAACCCAGCACAATATCAAGCCTCCAAAACTAGAATTTTTTACTTCTAAAACATGCTTTATTTGTTCTAACAAGTTACATAACCATACCTAAACAAGTTTGAATAAAAAAAACTAATAAATAACATCAAAATCATGGAAAAGGTTTCAAATTTCAAAACTACCAACTTAAAATAGCCTAAGAAACATCAAATTTTAATTCAAAACTGACTCTTTAAATACTTGGAATCCAAAACATGCCCTGAAACCAAAATCACATTAACCAGCCAAAATAAAATAAAGTCAATAACCCTATTATCAATCTTTCATATCACTATATTTTGTTTAATATAAATATCCAAGCATATTTTAAACATCTAACAACATTAACAAATAACTCCAAATAGAATGAAATAAATAAAAAAATGACATTTTGTGTATTAATTAAAATCAAAGCTAAAACTCAAACAATGATTGTGTTACTCTTTATTTTTTTCTTTTCTAAGTTCGTTACTTTCTAAGTTGTGGAAATTCTTGTGCTACGTTCTTAAATATTCATTTCAGAATTTTTTTTATCAATCTTTTCTTCACCTCTTTTTTTCCTCCTGCTTTTATTTTCTAGGAGTATTTATAAAAATTGTTAGGGTTTTTGATAATATATATTTACAAACTTTGATTTACAAATCCATTATACATATTAAGATAACACCAGACAAAAACTAGAGTAATCGGATTCCCTATAAATATTTGTGAACAGAATAATGTTCATATTAGATGGAAGAAAAAACATTGAACGTCAACATCTCAACTTGCAGCAGTATCATGCGTAGGGCACAGGATGTACGGATATCAATGCAACTAAAGGCCTCAAATAAATCCAAAACGAGGCTTAAACATATACGCCACCTAAATTAGAGGCAGTTCTAAATATCAATACTATAACAATGATGACAACATAGGAATATA
>Ga0325405_1002003_pt1 | contig 20994 bp, 15 predicted proteins | sample PopdelMetagenome_21_FD_205663 | JGI IMG/M metagenome (GOLD analysis project Ga0325405, IMG submission 205663) | Populus deltoides microbial communities from Bellville, Georgia, United States - Xylem-Control-R2 | ecosystem: Host-associated > Plants > Phyllosphere > Stem > Wood/Secondary xylem...
CGCAATGCAAAACATACATAAATTGCATCAATTGAAAACTTCTAGCATATTTGAGACTCAAGTAAAATCTATAAAATAGTTTGATGGCTCAGATGTAGTTTACCCTCTTACTCTTATAAACTAATATTTATATAGTGTTTCTGTTCCGAAACACAAAATTTCCCAATCCCATGTTTGGTTTCTAAGAAAATCCAGATACAGAAAGGGAAAAGGAAAGAAAAAAAAAATCCCACTTGACAAATTTTTACTCAAACAAGCAGAGATAAAAACAATCCAAAGAAGGAAGAGAAAATGGAGGGCAATTCAAATCCCATATCACCAGTAACACCACAACACTCAAAAACAACACAAGAACTAGCCATAGAAGGCCAAAAACACTTGGAAGAAACAATCCAAGCTGCTTACCAGATCCTCTCTTCTATGAATGATGAACTTTGCAACCCCACTTTATGGTCCACCACCTCCACCTCTACAAGTACTGTCACTTCCCCTATCACTTCTAGCAATGCCCAAAACGGTGATGCTAATGCTGCTGTCTCTGATTCCACTCTTGAATTGAATGGCGGTGGCTCTGGTGGTGGCGGGGTGGGTAATGGGGCTCTTGATGAAGCTCGGTTCCGGTACAAGAACTCGGTTGCTGCTCTTCGTGATGTTCTTGCGGCAATTCCTAATTCTCACAAGGTTTATTTTTTTTTGAAAAACCCTAACCCTAGTTTTTTTTCTTTATATTGTGAATTTTCTTGTTTGGGTATAAATTGTGCTTGATTAAAAGGGGCAATTTTTATGCTAAATGTATGAGGCTTTCTGAGATTAGATAGTAGCTGATTTATAACGGAAGATTTTTATGGAGTGTTGAATTTCGAGGCATTTTGTGTCTGTGATTGGAATATTGCTTAATTAGTTGAATGATCAGGAGCAAGTTTTTCACAAATTTTTAGAATTATTCTTCTTTCTGCAGTTGGAATGTTGCTTTAATCTGAGGTATATAATAATATGGGAGTCAAGAAGATATTGCTGTTAGTAATGTTTAAGTTTCAATACTTCATAAGTTAGTATTCTAGCCAATTGAATGTTTTGGGCTAACTGGAAATGTCTAGGGCTTCCAATTGGGGTAAAATTTTGTCTTTGGAAACTGGTGACGAAGCTAATTGTGTGTTTTTTTTTTTCATTTTCCAAAATAGGCAAAACCTTTTGAAACCAGTTCTCCGGCAGATCAAGCTGAGATTGAGAAGTTGGAAGAGCGAGCCTCCAACCTAAGAAAGGTAATTTGCTATGAATTTTGAATTCGTGTTGGTTAATCAATTTGTATATGTTATATAGTTTATTGTTTCAGAGTTATTTGTAACTGTATCTGCTCTTTGGATTGCTAAAAAAGAGCAATTTTATGCGACATAGTTAAAATGTCTTCTAAGTTTCTTCAAAGTTTGTGTGTTTGTTCTTTTTCCTTATATTTGCAAAAATTAGCTCTAATCTTGAATTTTTTTTATCATAGGAACTTGCAAAGAAGAACACGTATGTCAAGCTTCTCATAGATCAGTTACGAGAGCTTATTGCAGACATATCTACATGGCAGGGTCCTTATTCTGTCTGAAGTTCATTCAGAACTCATTATCATGAAAAATGATGTCTGGGAATTAAGAACTAAGTGGAGATGCGTTTGTGAGATGATGTCTGTCTTGACATTTTCTTTCTTTGTGACACTCGGATATACATTAACTGTAGATTTCTAGAGCCAAGTAGCAAGAAAGTTTCTGGTTTCGCATAAATTAGTAAATCTATAGAGATATTGTACAAGGGAGCATGTCTTGCATATCTTGATATGTTTAGCATTATGGATATTGTCTCTATTCAAGGAAATTTTGTGTACAAGCAAGTTTGATTGTTTTTTCATATTCACAATGGCATTCCCTGTTTGATCACAACATCAAGTGATTTCAAACAATTTGTAACATGCGATTTGATGTCTGATTGTCCTGGCTTTGAGGAAGTTGTAGCTGCATCTCATGAATGAAACAATTCCTCCGAATAGTAGCCTTCCAAGATAAATTTAATACCACCCCAACTTGTTTTTACCCAAATTACCAAGTTAGTAATTTGAAGTTGCTTCATTAGGAAGCTCACTGTAGATTCTAGGCTTTGGAAGCACCTTTGGAGGTCATGTATGTTGGGTTTCTCACATAACTGAAAAGGAGTTGCAATATGTATCTTGATCAACAAGATGACTTCCTGGAAGCTGGAAGGATTTATAAAGGTTCACTTTAACTTCTGCATAAAAACTAGTTTATTGCATAGTGTTTGAACGAACGACTTAAGTGAAATGCAAAGTTCCTTGTCGGTGTCATTGATGCTTATTTGAAGAGAAACCATTGATGGACTTTTTAGCCGAAAATGTTGATTCTATTATAAGCTACTGATGTTAAAGAACATCATCATATGCTCTGCATGTAGGACGTAAATTGATGGCTACAATCTCTTTCCTGGCAGAAAATTGGACTTATTATTTTTTTCCCTATCCTTGTTTGCTACCAGCCGTACCGCACTAATGGTGGACCAAGCAGAATAAGGTCCCGTCTGCATTTAAACGTGGGACTGATCTTTGCATCTGTATTAATTACCAACCAATTTTGAGCCAAAAAAGTCTCAGGTCTAAAATTGTTCTCCGGCGGCAAGCTGAGTTTGTGTTCAACAGGCATATTGTCATCTCCATCTCCTACTGTACTCAATCCCATGGTAATGTTACATCATTAATGGGGGGAAAAACGTGTTTTCACATCATTTATCTCTGTGAAATCTGTTCAATAGGTTCTCGAGCACATGTGATTATTGGAATAAATTTTGGTCGCAATGACATTGTTTCGGAAAGCAGTGTGACAGTATCTCCCTGTTGGTACTAGGTAAAAGAATGGAAGAATGGCAATTTTGAGGGTTAAATGAACACCAAAAATTGCGTACTTGTGTAGCTAAAAGTTCTTTTCCTGTTTGGCCATTTGCTACAAAGGACTCGAGACTTGTGCTTCACTAGACTGTTTTCTTCAAACGATTCAAAGTAGTAAAAATCATTATGCAGGAGAGCTTTCTTTTTGCTTTTGTGGCACTATACTTCCACCAATCTAATGACATGGAGCTACACACAATTTTGAACAGAAAAATGGAGGAAAACCCCAAATGATTAATAACTAATTGTGAACCGAAGATCTAGTAGTAAGTGATGATCTCATATCTACAATGGCAGATTCATCTGCTCCTAAATTGATAGCCTCTTTGCTAGCTCTGATGAACCTTGTAACAGAACCTTCCACGTATTCATGCGCTTCTTTGACATTCATTTTATTGCTCATCTCATCTGGGAAGCTGCTCAAGAAGTGGTCACCGTTAAGAACAGCTGCTAGTTGAACTACCTCACTCTGGAATTCGGATAGTGAACCATCTTCTTTTGCTTCTGTTCTTCTCAAAGGTGCTACATCTGGCAAGGTCACTGCAATGGTTTGCAAAGGTGCACTTAAAAAACAATCTATCTCCTCCATGTGATTTATCAGTACACAAGACTAAGAAATGATCAATCTATCACTACTTAAATTTAAGTTATTTATGCCTAATTGTGCATTGATAAGACAAAGAATACCTGGGCAGTCAGTTCTGGGAGAGGTCAACCGCCCAACAACTCCTTCAAATGTGCCAGCCCATGCATCTCTGTGGGTCAAGAAGTTAGAGGACAGGTTGAACATCTTCTTTATAGTTGCAGGAATTGAGGAGTGCTCAAACTCTGAGTTTGGAGCAGGTCCCTTTGGGCCACTTATCACTGAAAAGAAACAAATAATTATATCAATACAATAGAAAATGAAAGTGGGAGAATGAAACAACAGAACACGACTTTAATTCTTCAGAAGTCAAAGCGATCAATAACGAAGTATCTACTGACATTAGGTACCACCCAAACTTCACATGTAAGAGAAAATTAAACTTACCAGTGCCTTTCTTGATCCAAGGAGAGACCATAATTGTAGGCACACGAACTCCAAGCCTATCAAACTTGAAGAAAGACGGGGCAGGGCCAGTGTTCCCATCTGGGCTAGGAATATTAACATAAGGAGTCTTAACATGGTCATAAAATCCACCATGTTCATCATAAGTAATGACCAAAAGGGTCTCATTCCATTGAGGACTAGCTCTCAATGCCTCATAAACCTCCTTGACAAACTTTTGACCATTAGCAACATCATGAGATGGGTGATCGTCATTTGCAGGCATTCTTTTAAGATCAAAATAGCTTGGTTCAATCACAGTTAAGCTTGGCAACTTCCCATCTCTAGCATCTTTCTTGAACTTCAAATTAAACTGATGAAACTTGAAAATATACTTCAGTTTCCTCATGTTCCTATAGAACAAAGTTGTTGGAATGTTTTGAAAGTAAATCCCAAAGCTCTTGCCATTCTCATGAAGTGAATCAAAAATTGTCTTTTGAGGGTACCCTGTAGCCAATTGCTTCTTAACATGGCTTGTTGAGCCGTGAGAAGTGGCAGAATACACAAACAGCCTATTGGGTTGTGTTGGGCCAGGGATTGAAGAAAACCACCTATCAAAGACTGCAAATTCTTTTACAAGTGTGGCATAAACGGGCACAGCTTCAGGCCTAAAGCCTTCCATGACAGTTTCAGAGAGGTTTTGTGATATAGTCAGAGCTTGTTCAACAAAACCAGTCATTGAAGGAATAGAGCTATTGCCAAATACCTGTTGTTTCACAGCTTCAAAAGAGTGTCCAGGATCTGGATCCACAAACTCAGCATCATCTGAGAAACAAATGGATTGTGGGCCTGGATTCTTGGTTGATACAGGATTGCATTCTGTCCCAGAAACACCATTGATTGCTGGATTAATTGATTTCTTCATCCAACCAATCATGTGATCAAAAGATCTGTTTTCCATCACCAAAACCACAATGGTCTTGATGGGGTTCGGTTGTTGGGCTGTGGAAACACATGAAAGTGTGAGAAACAGCAAGAAAATGGAGGAAAATGAAGGTGGTTTAGTTCTGAGCCCCCCCATTGTTGTTTTCCTTCGCCAGGAGCAGGCCTCTAGGCACAGTGGGTTTGCTTTAGTTTTAGCTTCTATGCTTATCTGGTTTCTTGCCTTTATAACGGAATCAAGGAACCCTCTAGGAACCACTATTGTTTATTGCCAGTGCGAAGAAAAGTAGATTTGGCATCTTATACAGTTCTTGCTTTTTGGATATTTTTGAGTCAGAAAGAGAGGGAGATGGAATTTTCACTGTACAAGGTCTGGCCACAGAGAGGATAAAGAAGCTTGTGGTTTTCACCTCTGCTTTTGCTTTTGTGGGTAGCTTTTATAAGACATGGCCACATATGTCCAAATCTTTAGCAGACACAGCTTTCTGTGATATGATTACATGTTGCTAGATGTATTAGCTATAAGAGAGGTACTGGTAGGAGTCACCATTCATCTCTGCAAATTAGTGAGCAGAAGAGACGGGGCATTAAATTTTGAGCACGTCTTTACAACCTTTAAAAAGTTACTTTTACTAGGAAAAAATGGCACAGTGAGCTCATGGCATAGAAAAATGAGATCTTGAGCTTCACAAATATACTAGGTGAAGGGAAGAAAGGGAAATAATTGAGAATATGAAGGCTGTTAATGGTAAATTTTGGCTTCTTTTCTGCATGGAAGCTATTTTTAAATGTGGAAACAAGAAGGAAAGAATGTGAACATGATGTTGTTTTAGCAAATGGTTTTCATTGTGCTGGCAGCGTAAGAGACTTCTTGGTGTGAACTCCATAATTGGCAGGTTGAAATAAAAATAAAAAAAGGGAAGGATATTTTATTTTTAGCTTTGTGATTTTTATATTTTTTTACGTGTTATCTTTATCTTATAATCTAAACTGTTAATTTAAGTTTGTTTAATTTTTATTTTTTAAATTATAGATTTATAATATTAACTTGAATTGATTTAAACTTATTTATTTTTTAAATTACAGCATAGTGAGGTACACAGCTAGTGTCATCTAAAGAAGGGGCGCGGGCGCTGATGATAGGAGGTTAAAAAAGGAAGGGGAGCATGTGCATGAGGAAAAAGCTCAATATTATTATTAGTGTGCCAAGCCAACTTTAGGGGCTTCCACTAGTGAGTGAGTGAGTAGACCCATCAAGAAATAAAGAAGACAGACAGACACATGCATGCTGTAGACTGTAGAGGGTAACATATGGAGATTAGTGCTCTGTCAGTTCCGCCATCGAAGGTCATTTTAAGAACAATTTCCACCGTCACTTCTGAATTGACGGTCACCGCTTTAACCATTTTGAGGAATATATATATATATATATTAGAGGCGTTTCGGGTACAGTAATAGTTATTTTTTTAAAATAATTTTTGTTTAAAAATATATTAAAATAATATATTTTTTTAAATTTATTTTTAACATTATCACATTAAAACAATTTAAAAATATAAAAATTACTAAGTTTAGAAGTGGTAGTGACTACTTTTCAAGGTTTTTTTTTTATTTGATAATATATTAAAATATATTTTTTACCTTTTTAAATATTATTTTTACAACAATATATCAAAACAATAAAAAAAACATAAAAAATATTATCATAAACTCAATTAAAAAAAACCGTTAAAAAGCTTACCAAAGAATTTCATGAATGTTAAAGAACTAAAAAAGAAATTCTTAAATATGCTTCAGACACGGTTTCAGCAGCCTGATATTCATTAAACTAAGCTAAAATATACAATAATGAACAAATGTACTTGAAATCCATAATTGAAGGTTTGATGCGATGGTCCCATCCCATCCCATCCCATCCCATAGGCTAATAAATAAAGTATTTGTAAGCGAAGCGAACTTTCGGTAACCTTTTAACACGATTACGGTTGTGTTTTTAAAAAATTTTAAATTTTATTTTTATTAAAATTTAATATAGTTTATATATTTTTAATCGTTTTAATATATTGATATTAAAAATAATTTTAAAAAAATAAAAAAATATCATTGATATACATTTTAACACAAAAAATTATTTAAAAAACAGCCACAACTATATTCCCATAAAAAGTGGTGTGTGAAAGTGAGAGTTCTCTTACAGATTTTTCTTCCCCTAATCAGTGGGATCTGTCCACCCACCACCTCCATAAAAATGTTTTTTTAAAAAAACTTTTAAGCCATTCATGGCTTGTTTGAAGCAGTAATAAAATAAAAAATCATGCTCCGAATATTTTTTAATGTTAAAAATTAGACTCTAAATAGAATTTAATCCGTCTCAAAATAACTGTTACTGTTTTTTCATTAAAAATTGAGCCCAGAAGTGGATAGGACAATGAGAGGGAAGATTTGAGATGTGCTTTTTTCCCAGCTTAAACACCAAGCTATGGGGGATGCCAGTCTTCCTGGTAGGTCAAAAACGAACAGGGGAACAAAAAGTCAAGAAATTCCGCCATAAAATGTCAAAAGCAGCACCATCTACTGAAGTGGGATTGGATTCGGCCATGTTGCCCCCACACACCGACAACATCAATTCAGGCATTGAGATGAGAGATCCAACTGGCTTAGATAGCCCAGTTACTTCTGACCTCCACGACATCACGTGGTTCTTATATATATATATATATATATATCAAAATGGGCCGCCATGTATCGAAATGGGCCGCCATGTGTACTTGCTTCTTCCTTTCTCAATTTCTTAGTTGGGCTAGTATGGATGGGGGCCTTGTTCATATATGGGCTCTTAGAGTGACCGACATTATATTGTACCTTCTTCTACAATAATTTTCTGAACTTACTGTTGCTTTCAATCAACATTTATATATTTGAGGTTGGGTGTAACTTGTTTTTTTATTAAAATTGAAATTTTTTCTTGATTTGAATTATTTTTTTGTGTTTTTAGATTTTTTTAATGTGTTGATATTAAAAATAAATTTTAAAAAATAAAAAATATTATTTTAATATATTTTTAACATTTTAAAAAATAATTACTATTACACTCTCAACACTCACTAAATATCTATTACTATGCTACTATAGTGTATTTCATGCATGATTATTGGGTTGATTATACTTGAATATCCATTAATTGGTGTATATATACATGCATGTATAAATTCATTCCTTTCTAATTAAAAAAAATAAACCTTTCTGGATAATGAATATACAATAAATTAATAATCTCAATGAAATAGTATTTTTGTTTTTTATCACTTAAATTTGAAGTTTTCCTTGCACTAAATATATTATTAATTTATAGTTTGAGCCAAGTAAAAGATAAAATTAACTAATTCTAGCATGGCCATCTTGTTAAAAGTAACTAAAGTTTTTAAAATTGATTAAATTCTAAAGAAATAAAAAGTTAAAAATTATTTTTATGAATCAACCGGCCAAACATGAAGGGTATGTTCTTAAATTTATAGTAGAAAAAAGAAATTTAGTCTTTATTAATTAATGAACAAATAAATATTTAAAATATTATTTATTATAAAAAAGAATTTGTAAGTCGCATGAAGTGTAATAGTATTTTACCTGCAGATTTCCTAGTCTTTGTCAATTCCCGTCTCGTGCCGGAACCCTAGCTTGTGAAAACAGTAACAACATCATAGTTTTTTTCGCGATATTCACCTTGTTATTTTGAGAGAAAGATCATAGAGGAAGGCTTTGCCGTTGCAACTATCATTCGTTTTGCTTGGATTCAAGTTCAACATCACAGCCGCTCAAAAACAAGGTATTCTATCATCATCATCAATTCTTACGGTTTCAAGCTTATGATCAATCAATCAATATGTTAGTAAAAGTTAGTGATCTCCTGTGTAACTAGATGGAAGAGTCTAAAGGAAGGATTCAGTATGTCTACCAAAGGAAACGATATGGAAGAGATGATGCCACCAATATGGACATGGGAATCAGAGTTGATGCCTCTGATAGGATCTCTCGACTGCCTGATCACGTTCTGCACCGCATCCTCTCCTACCTCTCAATTAGAGCTGTGGTTCGTTTCAGTGTCTTGTCCAAAACATGGCACCGAATCTCGACATCGTTCCCTGTTTCTGATTTTTCAGAAGACGTGCTCCTTCTCGGAAAGCGTTATGAAATCCAAGATTGGAAAAATAAATTCATTGACTTTGTACAAGATTCTTTGCTTGCACAGCACCACCACAACACAAGATCACACAAGTTCAGACTATCTATGGACCTGGATTCTTATGATCCTCAACTTACTTCTCGTGCTGACCACTTGTTGGAACTGGCTACCAAGTGTGGTGTTTACGAGTTTGATCTCAACTTCCAAAATATATCTCATTATTGTTTGCCCCAAGCCCTCCTCTCTGCCGAAGAAATAACTGTCCTTCGGTTAAACGGAAATTATAAGCTCTCCCTCCCTCGTGATGCCATATACTGGCCCTCTCTACGTGTTCTTTCTCTCATGAATGTTCGTGTTGATGAGGCCATTCTTCAGAATCTTATCTGCGGTAGCCCTCTGATTGAAAAACTTGCTTTAGTTTATTGTTATGGTGTCAAAAGCATTCGTATTTCAGGATGTATAAAACTCAAGGAGGTTGAGGTGAATGAAGGCGACAGTGTTCTTGAAAGAATGGAGATTCATGTACCAAGTCTTCGAACCTTTTGCTACACAGCTGGTTTGGTTAAAAGTTTCTTCCATATCGACATGACTGGTTGCAGGAATCTGGAGGTACTGAAGTTAAAGTTTTATAACATAACAGAAGTAATTGGACAAGTATTTCAGGATCTTATTGCTCAATTTCCTGCCCTTAAAGTCTTGGCCTTGAATTGTTATGCTACTTCTGTTAGTAGGATCAAAATTTCGAATCCACAGCTCGAGAAGTTACAGCTATGGTCATCAGCTCTAAGTAAAGTCACCATCACCAGTCCAAGCTTACATTCATTCAAACATTTTACCTATGGATTTCCATCTGCGTTTTCACTCGACCAATCAAGTCTACAGAAAGCTACCATTCACGTTCACAAAGGCGCTCTCTATTCTTCTGATTTCCTCCAACTTAGGGAATATCTTGGAAATTTCAAACAAATCAGACGTCTCACATTGCGCATAAACTATGTAGGCATCAGATTTATCCCTGAAACATTAAATAATATCTCCATTCCAGCTTTGCCTGATATCAAGCACTTGAAGCTTAAAATCTGTCCATCTACTGGAGCTAGTGGGAGTCTTGCCAACCTGAAAGATTACAGAGATATTGTTGATGGCTTACTTTGGGTTTGCCATCCAGAGACTATACTGCTCATATCAGGCTGGAGTTCTGAAAATGTATTTATCCAGATTCTTTGCGAAAAACTAATGCAGGGAGGAGAAAAACAATATTGTTGCACATCTTCCCATATCAAATGCTGGCGGCATGACTTAAAAGACATTCAAATCGAGCACTTGCAACGAAATGCAGAGGCAAAGGCTTTTACATGTGGTACTTTGTTAGAATCACTACCAAATCTTGCTCGAGGGCAAAAGATTAGATTCATTTTCAATTGGTGATTCATTTTATCCATGAAGGACAAGATATTGTAGATTTATTTTAATTATTCTGGCAATATTTACGTTGAACCTAGAGACATCTATGAGTGGTAAGTTCATGACATCTTTGCTTGTTTTTGTAGTTGTATCTGGAATTTCCTCAATTATGGATTAATCCTTTTCAATCATCACGAATCTGTTACTTAATCCTCCTATGTTTATGATTTATATATCAACATCTTATACGACAAACAAGTTATGACTGGTCCTGTTTAACTAGATGAACGAGAGCATTAAGCAAGGAAGAGTTTTTCTGCTTACCTATCATTTCCAAACTAGCTAGGGTTTAACTTAGCCAAGTTCAATCTATTTTCTGGACTTTAAGCATTAAAATTGCCAAAAAGAGGAATTAGCATAGATAAAATTAATGAAGGAATATCAACAGTTCGATGTTGATAACAAAGAAACCAGCTACCAGTACTGAAATATATTGAAAATCTAAGCACATGAAAAATTATATGCAGTACGATCAGCAACAGAGAAATAACAGCGGAAATTAAACTAAAAAGTTCTAAGCAGTTTCAGTTATCTTTTATTTATTTGCGACTTAGCAAAACATCCTAGCTATTACCCTGAGCCTGAAAATTCAACTTGAAACTTTCGTCTTCCTCTGATTCGAACCCTTGGCTCCACAATTCATTTATCTTTAACTTCATCATTTCATAGATGTTGTGATCCTCTGGTCCCAAAATACATTTATACTCTGCCTTCAATTCATCAATCCTTGATGCTATCGTTTTTAACTCTTTCTCACATCTGTCGAGATCATTTTTTAGTGCAGAAAGTAAATCCTTCACTAACATCCCTTTATCAGGTTCTCCTTCACGCAATAGAGTACTTTCCAAACACAGAATTGGATCAAAAAATTGGAGAATGAGTTGATCAACGTGGCTGCCTTCAATTAAGTTTTCCCTCAGTTCGATGCCTCTAAATTCATCATCCTGATCAGTATCTGAGTATTCTTCAGGAAGGTCCACCTGCTTTAACCTTTTCAACCTTTTCACTTCTTCATCAGAAAATTCCAGTAGAACCAAGATCCTGTGAATTACCTTGGAGTTCTCATCTTTACATTGATATTTCAGAGAATTAAAGAACCCTTGAAACATTGTGTCCACTAAGTCAATCTCTGGCAACGAAAACATGAGATTAACGAGAAGATGAAAAAGCTCGGTTGCCAGTCTAACTACTTCAGCCTTGATTTCTTTGACAGTCTCCCAATCTTCATCTAATTCAATATATCCCCTTAACCATTCCATGAGACTCTTTTTTGGTCGGTGTTGATCTTTCTCATCATTAGTCATCAGTTTCACATCACCTACTTCCTTCTTGAGTTGGTAACTGTCATCTTCACTTCCACTTTCGAGGTCAATTTTTTGCATTTCTTCTTCCAATCCTTCTATATTAGTCAAAATATCTCCAGCACCATCAGAACCTTCTTCTTGCTCAAGATTATTGGAGGAACTATATGCTATCCTTTCAAGGAGAGTCGTCTTCTTTACAACAACACCTTCTTCACTCCCTGTTTGTTGTTCTTGTTCTGTGGTTTCCGTGTCACTCTCCAAAGTTTGTAACAGTTCTTCAAACTTTGGATCGGATTCTTCTATATTTTCAGTACCTAGAAACTCTTCCTCGGAATCATCTTCCTTTGACTCGTTTTCTGTTTCTTCTTCATTATCTCCACTATAACCAGATAATGTCAGCGCCTCTTCTTCACCCGTTTCTAACTCAGCCAACATTTCATTCCCACTATCTTCTCCTTCCTCAGATCCATTACGATCAGCATGTATCTGGGAAAAATCATCCCTTTTTTTAATCTGAAATTTGGTTGTTTGATGTTGAGCAGAAAGTGCCAAGCTTTTAATCCCACCAGAAAGCTCACTGGATTCCTGAGTAGAATCAATCTTCGGTCTAATTGCTTCGAGGTTGGCTCTTTCATGTTGACCAGAACGCGCCATTAACCCAGTCCTTGTCTTTAGAACGTCTTGATTACTTTTCCTGACCGCATTAGAAAGATTCAGCTGTGGAGTTGGAAAGTGGATTTTTCCAAGAAACCGTTGTTCCTCAGAAACATCTATCTTTGATTCTTCTGTATCACCTTCTACATCTCCACTATGAACAGTCTCTAACTCAGGCTCAGACATTCCTTTAACCTCACTATCTTCTTCTTTGTTTAACTCATCATTCTGACCAGCTTTCTTGGTGCTTTCAGCTTCAAGACTGGATCTTTCACGAGATTGAGTAGGATCATTTGTAGTTTGATCTTTATCAGCCATTGATGATTCCTTAGCAGAACCAATCTTTGAGCTTCCTTCAAGATTGGTTCCTTCACGTTGAGTAGAATACCCCATTAACTCACTTGGTGATGTCTCTATAGCATCCTGGTTACTTTTCCTGATTGCTTTGTGAAGATTCAGCTGTGGAGTTGGAGAGTGGATTTTACCAAGATCATTTGGATTTTGATCTTTGTCAGCCACTGTTGATTTCTTTGAGAGTGTTTCTTGGATGCTTTCTTGAGAGAGAGATTGTGAGAGTTTTCAAGGAAGTGGAGCAAAAATGTGGGTTTTGAAGAAACGGTTATTCTTTTATGGGTAACTGATTGTTTCACAGGCGGGTTATGTATTTAAATCCAATCTATCCTCCAAATATATCGACATAAATAATCTGTTTTATTTATGGCCTTCGAGGAGCTATAAAAGGTGAAAATCTCTTGTACAGTTCTTTAGTAGCCAGGATAAAACTTGAAATAGAAGATTACTGCAGTGCAATGCACAATGACATGTCTCCAACCCGAAAGAGTTGGGAAAGGAATAACAAAACAAAAATCCTGACACCAAAAACATATTGTTCTAGTCGAAAAGACAAGCTATCAACTCAAAATCAGCAGCATGAAGACCAGCATAGCTTAGCAGCAGCACTGTGGTATGTTGCATTAGAATGGAGGTTCGGTCTATCTATGACCCTGGATTTTGATGATGATGATGATGAAGAACTTTCGTCATGAAGACCAGCATAGCTTAGCAGCAGCACTGTGGTATGTTGCATTAGAATGGAGGTTCGGTCTATCTATGACCCTGGATTTTGATGATGATGATGATGATGAACTTTCGTCTCGTGTGATGATCTGTTGACACTGGCTACCGAGAATGGTGTTTCTGAGTTAAATCTCCACTTATAACAAAAAAGGCAGATTTAATTATAAAAATGACGATGATGATCTTGATTTTTTCCGATCACACTTCTGTGTAGATTCATTAACTGTCTTTAAGTTAAGTGGATATAGCTGACTGACTATTGATCCTGAAGTCATAACTTGGCCTCTCTACGTGTTCTTTCGCTGAAAGGAGTTTATGTTGACGAAGAGGACATTATTCAGAATCTCATCTGCAGTTTATATCATAACTCGGCCTTCTCTGAATGTTGAAGAATATCTCTTCTTCTCCTGCTTTATCTAATGTCAAGCACTTGAAGCTTGATGCCATTAATAAAAACTCTCATAACTTTCGTACCTCACTTGAATTGAAAGCTCTTGTAAATGGCATATTTTGGGAATGTGATCCTGTGTCTCTGCTGCTTATACCACGCTGGGGTTCCAACTATGAATTGATCGAGCTTCTTTGCCGGAAACTAACGCGCAGTGATTCCCTCATCGCATATTGGCGGCCCGAATTAAGAAGGCCATTAAATGTAGTGCTTTGTCGAGGTTACTGCACACTCTTGCACCTGCAGGGAAGAAGGCTATGGGATTCAATTCGTTCATCAAGGATGGTGTGATAAGACAATGAAGTCAGAATTAGGACGGGAGATTCTTCCAATCCAGCTGCACGACCCAAGTAATTTTGCTGCTCAAAGTTGCTATCATGTGGGATTGCGACCCTCGATGTTGGCTGGCCAATTTGTATTGTTCTAGGAATAATCATGCTCATGCATTGACGTGCAAGGTTTCGCAGATATGTTTATAGACTAAATTGATTGGTTAAAAGTTAGAACAAAAAAAAAAAAATTTGAACGAATCAAGATGAATTTGCTGATGAAAACAAATATAAATTTAATATGATCTTGTTGGATCGAGTAGCTCGCTCTACGCTATGTCACACACGTATAATACGTTGTTTTTATGCAATTACAGGAGTGCAATCATTGGGCTGTATGTTTCTCATTATATCATGCATCTGTTCCACTATCCTACCCCACTTGCATTGGCCATAAAAAATAGCGGTGGCCTTGCCTTGAAGAAGCTTGAAAAAATCAACTCAGGGGTGAGAAAACCAGTCCGTCATTTGAATTTAAAGTGATTTGGGAATTTTGAAAAACAAGAGAAGGCAGCTCTTTTCTTGCCTTGCCTATATTTAAATTTGAGAAGCAACCTCAGTCAAACTGAACGGTGGCTATAATTCCTGTACACAAAAATCTCCAAATTCGTGAAGGAGCACACCTCCAACGACAAAATACACAGAAGTGGCAGTTATAAATGCGAATTACAGAATAACCATAACCATGAATGAAGTTTTCTTGTATATGTCCTTTCTATAAGAACATCAATCTTTAGAAAACTCCCTTGCAAAAAATTACTGCAAGAAGATGTTAAGAATGTATAAACTTTAAGAGTATCAGTAACCAGATCTCCTTAAGTATGCTAATACGCCTAACCCAGCAACAAGAGCAGCACCTGCGGCAACAGCACTGTATGCAGAAGCCCATGCATCTGCTTGAGCATAATCAAGACTTTCTGAACTAGAACCTCTCCTTCGGCGTGTGCCTGTATAATCTAAGTGCAATCTCAGACCCTGCAAAGTTTATCGATGTAATTAATCAAGACTGCTGAGCTTCAAGATCCATTTAGCAAAGAAGGATTGCAGCAGCAAAACATGATTAAAAAATAGAAAAACACCTTTCATGCGAGCATTCACTGTTATTTCTAGAAACGATCCAAAAAACAAGAGATCAAAGTTTAGGCCTTACTGGAAAATAAATTAAGCATGACCGGGACATTACATGAATCCACCCTTTTCCCTTTAAAAAACAATACAAGTTTGAAGAAAATATATATAACTAAAATATAATGAAAACATCAAACGATATTAATCGTAGCTGACCTTTTTTTTATCCTTTTTAGACATATTAAGTCACGAATAAGGCAAAAAGGAATGACAGGAAATGAGCCCTCAGTCTTCATGAACTAGCTAAGAAAGTGGAACCCAAAACAAAAGAAACTTAATCTCCATAGGATAAAAGAGGGGGGGAACTCTATTCATATTGTAGGTTAGGAATAATTTTAAGATATCAAAAACTAAGAACAAAAAGGATTAATGAGAGCAGTCTAGTTGGGGGGAAGAGAGTATGCACATCCACTGGTCCAAAAATCCATTATTTTCATCTGAGGTACTCGTTATTTTATATCTTCTCATATAAGCATATTCACGATAATATAATATTCTGTTGCCAGGACTTCCTGGTTTTGGTTTTTCTAGAATTATTCAGGTTACCCATTCTTTTCTTATTTTCTTTGTGCAACCATGTCCATATAAAATTTTGATCGGAAATAGAGGAAAATAAAAGAACTTCAAAAAGAAGTCTTTCATGTCTAGAGGATGATCCACAAAGAACTATTCTCAAATAGTTTACAAATATTAATGCCATTGGCACCAGTAACCCATTCGCCAGGTAAGTTTGTCCCTTAACTTAATTATCCCATTTTTCTAAAGAAAAACATTAATGACAAGCAGACAGCTGACAATACCTTCAAACCAGCTGATCTTGCATGCTCTACAGCAGTAGTGAGGTCACTATCTGATGCCAGAACAACTTTGTCATGGTCTTCATCTTCATACTGCAGAACGCAACCATGAATTAGTATGAAATTAACAGAAAGAAAATAAATTATTCAGGCTACTGATCACACAGTACAAAGTCCATAAAATATACCAGAATTTGAGGTAAGTTGTTGCGGTTAATATCATCCCCTAGCCTCTGAAGGATTGAAGTTATTAGATCAGTCAGACTTCGGGTCTCTACATCAAAAGAAATCAATAAAAAAGGTCAGCTACCAATTATATGTGAGCCTTGTTTTCATTAAATGAAACCAGGATTTCACAGCATTCAGCCATTCACATATCCAAAGCCAAAAATCTAAATTTATGGGAATCACAAATAAATATTTATACTTTCTAAAAGCAAGTCACCTGCCAGTAACTTGCAATGAAGTGTACATTCCATAAGCTATGCTAGATGCAGTGAGGAAAAGCAAATTCATGACCATCTTAAAAGCCTTGTATAGAAAGCAAAACAAATATCTTACCACAAGTAAATCTGTGCATTCGACCCTTTTTGTCTTCAATTTTAAAAGAAAAGTTGTTTGGCAACCCTGATGATGGATAGAGCAGAGATCTCGCCGTCTCTGTCCCTTCAGAAGCTATTTTCAAGGAACCTTCACTGCCATTTCACCAACTACATGTAAGTAAACCCCGGTAGAAGAAATCAAAATCTAGCTTAATATTAACACCAAAACATCTAACCTCCGTGTCTCATCCTCGTCATCATTAGGACTCATAGCCATGGCAGAATCCCAAAACTTCTGCATCATTGTGCTTGCAGTCTCATTATTTGCTCCAGTAGTATTCCCGACCTGATTAATGAAGGGATGGTATAAATGCTTTTATTCTTCTCTGCAATAATCATAGCATCTTATGTTTTTCCCAAGACCAATAATATAAATTTAAACATTATGAGGAGAGCCGGAAAATAAATTACCACATGCATGCCATCTTAATAATTTAAGCATGACACTCATCTACCTTCCCTGCCTTCACTTTTTGAAAAAGACATAATTCCCAATTACACTTCTAAACAACACACATGCATAAGCCATGCACTTGAATTCTAACACAACAGTTTGTGATGGCATAAAAGGCAGAGACCATCCTTCTCGAACTCCAAACTTCCATTCCTATTATTGATATTAAAATCATCCACTACAATTAATTACTTTAAATTTTCTGGATGTCTTAACTCTTTACAAAATTTATTTGTGCACGGGAAGGAAACATGACCCATCAATTCTTAGAAGTTTAGGATATTATATGTAATGAATACATATTCAAAGTATCTTCAAGTAGCAGAATTTCCCTTCTATTTGTTATTCTTTTGATACATATAGGAAGAATTCAACAAATTTTCAAGAGTATGATATTGAGTACAAGCTGGAAACAGATAACTGAGGAATTTTGAAGAATACTTGCTTTTCAGATTTGAGAGCATGTTGTAGATGTTATCCTAAGGAATAATAATTCATTAAGTCAATGAAACTTGCAAAGAGAACATTGTAAAGCACTACATAGTCCAAGAAGGACACGGGCTTGGCTTACTGTGGCGACTGCAGCATGAGTGATATGAATCACATCAATGACAGCAACTATGTTCCCATCTGCATCCAACCATCCAAGGTCATCAGAAACCAAAATGACTGGCCAAAAAGCATTTCACTCTTCATCTAAGAGAATGGTACCTCTATCTACCACAGGAAGGTGCAAGAATTTCCCATCATGCATGGTGTGCAGAGCATCAACAATTGGTGTATCAATTGTTGCACATTCTGGATTGGGAGTCATGACCTGTAGAAAAACCCAAAGCAAGATGACCGACTCAACACCGACTCAACCACTTTCTTCCATTTATCTGAGAGGAATGTTCTTCTGTAGTTCTATGTAAGGGTCCAAGTTTACATTTTGAGAGCCATTGCTTCACTCAAAATATGCTAAACAGGTATCTCATTCCCAAAGTCTCACTAAAAACATCCACTAAGACAGAACTATAATTGGATTATGGCTCTTTTTAGAAGGCACATAATCACATTCTCCTTACTGTAAGCAGATTCTATATCATTGCAACTTGAAGGATACAGGTCATACACAATTTTCTTTTGACAAATTCCCTTGGAAAGCCAACTATGCTATCTGAAAGAGAAATACCTTCTCTACAAGAGTTGAATCTGGAGGAAGATTTTGTGCTATTACTCGCATCAAGATATCTTTTGAACTGACAGAATTAAAAATAAAATAAAATGATGTATATTAATAATAACAAAAAAAAAAAAACTTCCTGCTATAAGATTTTGATGCACAGATGACGGATGAAGTTTTTAACTCTATTCACTTGCTTGCTAGATGCAATTTAAAATTAAACTCACGTAAAAATTCCTCGGGGTTTTTCATCAACAGTCACTACTGCACAGCCTGATCGAGATTCAAGCATCTTCTTTGTCACCACCAAAACAGTTTCTGACGGTGATACAGTTACAACCCTGAAAGATGCAAAAACATATCAAATTAAAGAACTGGCTGTCTATTTTGTCCACATATCCTCTAAGTAATTAGTGGTAGAGTATCCAAGATAAACACTCAAGGAGACAAAGTATTACCTACTTTGAATTCTCCGGTATTATAGTAGACAAAGCAGGCCTAAACATTCGCTCTCGAAGTGTCTCAATGAACGTATTGGGTACTGCATGTGAACCAAAAATTAAAAAATAAAACAAAAGTGCAAAGAAAAGTAAGGAACAAATTCTACTCTATGTTATGTTGTAACAAAGTAGCCAGAAAGACAAGTAATCCAAATGTTATTCAAAGGAACACTTTCACTAACCAGATATGGATGTCCCCCAATTTTTTTCAACACCTTCGACAGCTGCAGCAATGGCTTTTCCTTTTTCTGCAGCCCTTTCCATACGAGCAATAGCGTCATATAAACACTTCGCTATGTCAAGTAAGGCAATAACCTCTCCATTCTCGACAACAGGCAAATGTCTGAATTTTCCTGTTAATTACTAGTATCAGAACCATATCCACATGGCATGATGTAACAGGCTTGCAAGGTTGACATGCATCTCAGTTTATTACAAACCTTGAACCATCTTCTGGAGAGCTTCCACAGCAAGAGTGTCAGAGAGAACAAAAACAGGGTTCCTAGTCATAACTTTAGAAACAGGTGTCTCCTCAAGATTGACCTCAGGAGCAATTACTCTTGAAGCTAAATCCTACAAAAAAGAGGAAATAAGACATAAATAAAGGTCCACATTAGGGTAAAGGAAAAGAAAACTTCTTTCCACTAGGGTTTTTTTTTTTTTTGACCCAGAAACATAAAATTTTAGTCACACCTTATCTGTAAGGATTCCACAAAGTAACGCATTAGAGTCGGTTAGCAATAAGGCATCAACTCTACGAGCAGCCATCCGACGGCAAGCCTCATAAATGCTTGTGCTCTCAGGAACTGTCAAGGCCTTTGACAAGCGCAGCCGTTTTACTGTGCGCTCTCCAGTTAGTCCCCTGTTTAAGATGTAGTTGCAAATAGAAGATTACATTAATGGTGATGTAGCAACCATTGCTGCTAGACCTTCCAGTGATCTATATTTGTCATGTGAACTGGATACCTGCCTATCTATCTACATAATCAGAGATCACTAATATTTCTCCTACCATGAATTCAATGTTAAAGTAGCACAAAAGATTGATTACCTAAACATGAGGCCAAGGCCATGCCTTGCGTTTCGTGATTTACTAAGCCCAAACATCCCATTACTATAGTAGGGAGAAGCGTGAATAATAAGGGGATAGAAAAGAAGTGCATAGAGGAGTTGAATTATAGGTATATGCCTCTTCAACACCCCCATCCCCTTTCAGTTTTCCAAAATCATTAGAAGAACTCCTGATGATCGCATTCCATAACTTTATCAAACTATTCACTTTCATTGATCCAAAAATTTGTTATCCTTTCATTTCCTAAAAAATGAATAGAACCATTAACATACACGACATCAAGAACCAACCTAGAATCCAAATTCATCCTGTTAGGACACACCTCTCTACCATCGAACACATTTTTTTCCTCATGAACCAGACTAATATTGATTGAATCATTTCCATAGCTCACAATTGCAAGCAACAGACACTATACAATTCAAAGCTCTTCTTCTCCTATCTCACAATTTATAATCTCTACAAAAAAAAAAAAAAAAACTAAATTATATGTAACAATAAAACACTAAAAATCAAATTTAAAATGCCCCAAACTTATTAATTTTTTTCCTTAAATCCTCTGCGTCCTCTAATTATTAAATCAATAAATAGAAATGAAAGTAAATTTCAGATTTAACGCAGAAACAAACAAAGAAGGAATCAAAATTCGCAATTCAAAAATAAATAATAAAAAAAACGCAGAGGAAACATACATAGAGCGCGAAGCAGTGAGAGATTTCCTAGAAGCATCAGGACCTCCTCCTCCCTCGTTAGCTTTTTTCCTTCCATGAAACGACGAAGACGACATACTTTTCCTCGTCGAACTTCCTTGGCTAGCCATCTTCACCACCGATAATAACAAAATTCAATATCAAAATTTTGATAATTCAGGGAAGAATCACGATAGATGAAATCAGATTCTTACTATTTATTTATT
>Ga0325405_1002008_pt1 | contig 20972 bp, 15 predicted proteins | sample PopdelMetagenome_21_FD_205663 | JGI IMG/M metagenome (GOLD analysis project Ga0325405, IMG submission 205663) | Populus deltoides microbial communities from Bellville, Georgia, United States - Xylem-Control-R2 | ecosystem: Host-associated > Plants > Phyllosphere > Stem > Wood/Secondary xylem...
AACAATTTCAGCAAACTCTTTTAGTTATAAGTAATATTCATAGTGGAGTGACAATAAATCTCCAACAATCTTTTCTTTCATTTCCTTATAAGGATGATATTGTTAACTTATTTTTCTTTTAGTTAATTATTGTCAGGTGCTTTTTTACTGTTCATCTTCAGTCGTTGCTAATCTATACAGGAACAAGAACACATGAATTGTGACTTTCGATCATTGATTGATTGGCCTGTCTTTCAAACTAGGGGGGGAAAGATGGTTTATCAATATGACTCAAGTTGAGGATGGAAAATTACATGTCACACAACGACAATTTTACAAGACATTAAAACGAATGACTGAAGCAAGCAGGCATGCTAAATACCACTGACCCAAAAACAGTCTCAGGCTGTGTCACGGGCATTCAATGTTTGGATAAATAGCACTGGCATCATAATTAAATAAATTGCTTCAGAAACTCTGTAGCAACCAGCCTCCCTCGTGTGTTCACAGACATTTTCAATTCACTTATCTCCTTCTCAATATCCTGCATTTGGAGAACAAAGTGTGTGATCGAGAAAGCTTCCAATTTTAAAACACTGTTGAACCATTTGTGCAACAAGAATAGATTTGCAGCAAAAATAAACGGGTAAGAAGTTATATGCTCAGAACCCCACATAAACAAAATAAATTAAAACTGAAAATAAAGACCTAAACTGGGTGGATGGATGAAAGGTAAATCATGTAACCGTGCAAGGAGTAAAGTTTAAGCCAACTTTCCTTTCATAATAAAACTAGATAATCACATCTTCCCATCCAGGTGCTGTTAATCTTGACAACATGTAAACCATCACAAGGTAGCATGGAATGGCCATAAGCATGTGACCAGCCATAATTTTCACCTTCATTTTCCCCCATATGGAGAATCCATTAAGTCAGTTCAAAGTTGAGGGAGCAAACCATATACAGTCTTTATCATGAACAAGTTTCTGGAGCTACAGAATTATTTCATAATTAAAAACATCAAAGTTCTCCAAATGACTTATTCATCTGAAACTGAACAACAATGAAGCACATAACTAAAACTAATGGGTTGAAGAGGAAAGGATGGTCTGCTAAGGAAACTTAATCCCAATTTAGCATATTTGAAGTAGTGGATGAAGGAACAACTGATTTAATGCACTGTGCACCAAATTTGAAATACTTAAAATCAATTTAGGATGTCAATAAAAGCATTGTTCATAATGACAATGTAATGTAAAGGTTGAAACAATCTTTCTTTCCTGTTCAATTCTCCCCCCTTCAGAGAGTTAAAAAAACTCAGGACATGGACGAGTAGTCTAAATATAACATCTTAGCCTTATAGTTGAGTTTCACAATGTGTATAATCAAATAGCAGGTGATACCTGGGAGAATAACATCAAAACCATATTCTAGAAGGAAATCTAATTAGAAAAGACCAAGCAAGTGGCAAGGAATGGTTAAATCTTACTTCCATGAATTGCACAATAAAATCGATGAGTTTGCGTTTCTGCATCTCCTCACAGTGGAAGTTTGTGATTAGAAAGCTAATGTCATAGCCCTGATAAGTAAGGCATCATTATAACATATCATCATAAGAATGCTATCAACATGATATAGCAAATGTCTGTCAGCAATTTGTAAATTAATTCAGAGATATAAGCTGAAACTTTACATGACAGACGCATGATCAGATTACTATTTCCTGAATTAAAAATAATATTAAACAGAATATGTTTGAAAATTCAACTCAGCCAGTAACCAGGGTTCATTGATATGATTATAAGTAATTAGACCAGGATATTAATTGCATTTTGAAAATAAAAATAATCAATAAATCCACGTGTATCCAAAATTCATTGTAAATGCTTAATATAAAGAATCTTTCACCAACACTTGACCACATAGACTTCATAATCCATCACAATAAAAAAAACATTTAAAATTCTATTCATAGAGAGAACTGAAGAGACAAACTTTTTGGTATAATATTGCATTGAGATCAAATTATGTTATCATATCCCTTATTTGCAAATTCTCTGTTAATTATTGAAACAGAGGACCCAACTTGCTGAGCAGCAAGGTGCTTGTGTATTATGGAGAAAGACTTGAACCGGTATTCCAATTTGGCTTGACCAGCTTAATGTTCTTCTAAGAAAAGGAAAAACTACGCTAATCTGAATCCGGACAATGTTATTTTTCATCCAAGAAAAGGCACAAGTTTTCCTGCAACTCAAGGTATGCCAACCTTGTGAATAGAGTCCTAGCAACTCCGAAAACAAAAATTCACATAAACAATCAACAGTTGATTTTGTCAAGCAAAATGAAGCACTTTTCAGCTCATTCATATGAGACAACACATACCTGTACAGGCTTTCGTCTCAACACTTGAAATGCTTCTGCCCTCATTGATAAAAATCTAAGAAATTTTTTAGTTAGTATGTTTTCAAGCTCATCTGCCTGCTTTACCTGTACAAGAGGAAATAAATATGCATATGAGGAAAAAATTTGAGAATAGGGATTGGATGCAATTTATGCTGTGTCAAGTTAATAAATAAAGACAAGAAATCCAAATGAAAAAAGAGATATAACACCAAAGGAAAAAGAAGAAGAGAACATAGTATCTTTGGTCTCAAAAAGCTAACATGAACAGAATGAGTATGACTAAGTTTAGCAACAAAATCAACTTGTCTTTGAAGTTTTGCCGCTATTCTTATACTGTATAACTATGCACCTGACTGTTATTCTAGGATGAGTACTTCAATGATTCTGCTTTAGCAGCTTAGACTATTAGAACCCACACAAAATTATCAAGCCTACGTGCCTGACACTTCTTCAATAATCTTCATGGGATCCCTGAACCATGCTGCATATGTAATGTATAATCTAGATTTGACGAACACAGGGAAAGAAATAGGACAGAAGTTTCTAAAACACAATCTTTTATAGGTGAATTGGAAAACTCTCAGCAGCAGCAAAATGGAATGTTTCCCTTTGATCAAACCATGACATATTCAACACCAAACAATATCCATTAAAACTTATAGATGTGCAATCCCGAAAATGACACAACATACCAACTAGCCTACTAAAAAGAATTAAAAGATTAAAAAGTAGCCCACAAGCAACCATTTTCATATGTTACGAGTAACCAAAATGAGAGGAAAAACATTGTTCACAATGACACATACTGTTCTATAAGAAAGTCCTATTTTCACTATGCAGCTCTGCCAGGCACATTAATCTAAAAGTTGAGACAAACACTTCACCTTGAGGCTAATACGCAACGAATTAATAGATGTTTCTATCAAGCACTTTTCAGCCTCATTTCTACATATCAAAATCTGCAATAGCACCATCATCACATGCAATCAAGTTAGATATCCATCAGCACAACAACTACAACAAAACATTTCTTCATTATTAAAATTTAGCATCAACCAAAATGATCCTTACAGAATTTAGCAAAAGTTCCGGGCTCGTCCTGCAAGACATGAACAAAAGATCACAACATTCCTCAAGATACTGCACAAGCAAGCTCAAAATGCAGGAAACAATTATGAATAATATTATAACTTATTTTCCTTTTTAATAAAAAATGGAAAACATACTTCATTTCGACCTCTGGTTTGTTATGCCTTTCAACTTCTTGACAAGGGAAGTTCTGCAAAGCAGTTTCGAAAATCAATAAATTTAAAAATTTAAAAGTTAAAAAATAATTAAGGGAGGGATTAAATTTTATAATGCAAGCATTACCTGCAGGCACAAGGATGCCTCTAAAGTATTCCGTATACATGTTAAATACAAGCGCAATGAAGTTGCCTACAAAATAATAACGAAATTAGAATCAAATTACGATCACAGAGGAAAGAAAGAGATTAGGGCTTACCATTTAGCCAGAGCTCTGGATTTGAGATTGATTGTGTCGAAACTGCAACGCTTTATACGATTTCGATTTTTTGGATTGCGAAGAATTGTTGCTGCTGGTGCTGTGGGTTTGGAGGTGGAGTGGGGGGTGGGTGTGATTTGACTTGGTGGAAGTTTTGATGGGTTTTGTTTGTTGCTTCTGGTGGCAGATTACGCCTTGCACTTACGTGGAAAAAAATAAGAGAGAGTCGAACTACACGTCGTTTAACTTTACTTATGGCATGACCGTGGTTTTATTTATTTTTTTCTTTTTTAAGGTGCTAAACTGACCCAACTTCTCTTAAGTTGCTTCTCGTGTTTGGAATTATAATAGTGATGATAGTTTAAAATATTTTTTTATTTAAAAATATATTAAAATAATTTTTTTATTTTTTAAAAATTATTTTTACTATTAGTAAATCAAAATAATCTGAAAAAATATATAAAATAATTATTTTAAGAAAAAAAATTTATTTTTAAAATTTGAGGGAATGCGGTTTGCATCACATTCTCAAATGCACCATTAGTCCCTGCCCTCTCAATTTTATCCTCTTAATCCTGCATTGTTTGACTAGTAACAAATTAGAGATGCCAAGAAAGATAATATCCTTTTAGAAGAAATGATGTTTGAGAAAATAGTTGATTGGCAATAGTTTTTGCCTGGTGTTGGTGTGGACAAAGAGGAAGAGATGGTGACGCTTTGTGATGGTTTTGCTTGGGTGTGAGGAGAGGGATTTCATCGAGGAAAGAGAGAAAAGGGTTAATGATGTTGTTGTGGGTTTTATGGTGGGCTGGTTGAGTTTCAGCTGGTGATTATTGGTCAGGAAGTATGAAGAAGAAGAAAAAGAAGAGGGAAGGGTTGTCATCGACGAGTTGAGGAAAAGAGGATCAACGGTGGTGGCCAGTGAGGTTAGAGATGTGGGGCTAGCAGCCGGTGAGAGGGAGGAGAGAGAAAGAAAGGAAAATGGAGATTATTTTTTTCAAATTATAAAAATATTATATTTAAACATAAACTTTATTTTCCATATTTTTTCTGTTTTATCTAGAAAAAAAAATGAAATAATACTTCATTACTTCATTACCGAATAATCTCAAGGATTTTATATTTTTTTCATTTAAATGCATGGAAATACTTGAATTTCAAATTATTCAAAATTAACACGGTGTATAACATGAATAAAAGTTAGGGTTCTCAATTCTTACCTCACCAGAGCTAGAAAACCTTTCGGACATATCTCCCATGCCTTCTTCCTCCACTCATATCCCTTCATCGCCTACCCCAACTCTAGCAGCAACACTACCCACACAAGCAGAACCACTCCCCTGTCATCCTATGATTACCCGATCCAAAAACAACATTCAAAAACTCATTCAAAAACTTACTTTCACTACCAAACTCAACATTGAACCTTAGGAACCCACCACCCTTGCCCAGACCACTAAAGATTTGAATTGGCGTTCTGCCATGACTGAGTTTAATGCTTTGTTACGCAATGGCACTTGGACTTTAGTCCCACCTACTTATGCTTCTAATTTGGTTGATTTTCAGGATCAAAAGAAACTCAGATGGGACTGTGGCTCGTTACAAAGCCAGACTCGGAGCGAAAGGTTTTCACCGCTCTGGCCTGGACTATCACAAAACATTTATTCCCGTGGTAAAACCTACGATTGTTCAACTAGTTCTCAGCATTACTGTGAGCAATGGGTGGAAGCTTCGCCAACTAGACATTAACAACGCCTTTCTTCAAGGCACCCTTACTAAAGATGTCTATATGGCCCAACCTCCGAGGTTTCATGATCCGGACAAAGCAAGGTTTGTCTGCAAGCTTAGAAAAGCTATTTATGACTTAAAGCAAGTGCCTCGTGCATGGTATCATGAATTGCGGACTTTTTTGACTACTTTGGGTTTTTCTAACTCCCTAGCCGATACATCTTTTTTCATCTACAATCATGACTCTCATCTCATTTACCTGTTGGTTTATGTTGATGACATCATTGTTGTCAGTGTATATTATGGCAAGAATATCAAATATATATAGCAACCAAATTGTAATAGAAAATCTTGTATTTATTATAGACTACAAATTAGGGATTAGAGACAATAAATTAGGGATTATTACATGTATTTAGAGGACAAAATTCCTCCTTCCGAAAAGGCAATGAAAGATAGAACAATTTTACATTGAAATTTGATATTTGTAACATGGTATTAGAGCTAATTATTCTGATCTAGACCTTTATTCTTCTCTTCAGTTTACAGACTGAATTCGTCAATATTTGGTGATTTTTTTGGGTTCCTAGGATGTCTGGAGAGGCTTTTCTTACTCGATTCAATGGCAAAAACTATACTAGTTGGGCGTTTCAGTTTCGCATGTTTGTTAAAGGGAAGGAATTATAGGGTCATCTCGATGGATCTTCACCAACACCAACCGATCCACAGGAGTTGAGTATATGGACTACCATGGATGCGAAAATTGTCTCTTAAATACTGGGGTCTATTGAACCCCGTATGATCAACAATCTTCGATCGTTTGGCACAGGGAAGGAGATTTGGGACTACTTCCGATGCATCTATTCCTAGAACAATTCGGTTAAAAAATTTCAAGTTGAAATGGGTATTGCCAATTATAAACAAGGTAATCTCTCAATTGAACAATTCTATGCTGGTTTCTAAACTTATAGAGTGAATATACTGGCATAATTTACTTTAAAATACCAAAGGAGAGTTTAGAAGCAGTAGACCTTGTTCATGCCGAGAGCCAGAGGGACCAGTTCTTGATGAAGCTCTGGCCAGAATTTGAGGCTGTGAGAGCTAGCTTGATCAACCGAAGTCCTGTACCCACTTTGGACTAATGTTTAGGGGAACTGTTACGAGAAGAACAACGACTCGCCACTCAACACGAGTTGACTCAGGACACTATCACATAGATGAATGTGGCTTACATGGCTCAAGGAAGGGGACGATAGAGGGGTGTGATTGTGTAGTGTTTTAATTGCAAAGAATTAGGGCACATTGCCAGAAATTACAGCAAGAAATTATGTAATTATTGTAAGAAAGAGGGGCATGTAATCAAGGAATGTCGTCTGCGACCACAGAATCGACAAGGGTTTACTGTGCAGTCAAAATTGGGGGCTGCTTCTATGGCTGCCGTAGCTGTGTCCTCACCGTCTACACCAGAATCTTCATCGTCGGTGAGCTCTTCGTCGAGCACCCTCACTCCTGAGATGGTGCAGCAGATGATAATATATGCCTTCTCTGCACTTGGGATTTCAAGTAAGAAAAATAAACTTAACTTTCCCTTGGATTCGACACATAATAAACAATGGTTAATGGATTCGGCAGCATCGAATCATATGACCAGTAGTGAAAATGGGTTGTATAATGTGCGAAAATACATGGGTAATCAGCATATACATGTAAAAAATGGTGATAATCTGCCGATTTTGTCAATTGGTAATTTGGGGTCTTATTTCAAAAATAATTTTATGTCACCAAAATTATCCACAAGTTTACTCTCTGTTGGTCAAATGGTAGAAAGTAACTGTGAAATTCACTTTGATCGTCATGGTTGTTGTGTGCAGGATCAAGTGTCAGGGAAGGTGATCGTGAAGGGGTCTAAAGTGGGACGTTTATTTCCAATACAATTTTCTATTCCTAGTATTAATTCTTGTACTTATTCTACTGTCATTAATAATCCTCATTTTTAGCATAAGAAATTGGGGCATCCCAATTCTAATGTATTAACTCATTTTATGAAACATGAATATTTGGGGAATAAAAATTCTTTTTCAACAGAACTTTTGGATTGTAGTTCTTGCAAATTGGGTAAAAGCAAAGCATTATCATTTCCTTCACATGGTAGTCGTGCTTCTAAATGTTTTGAAATTATTCATATTGATGTATGGGGCGTAAGCCCTGTTATCTCTCATGCTCAGTATAAATATTTTGTCACATTTATTGATGATTTCAATCGTTTCACGTGGATATATTTTCTCCGATCTAAGGCTTATGTATTCTCAACATTTCAGGCTTTCGTTGTATTTGTTAAAAATCAATTTTCTGCTCATATTAAAATACTTTGTTCTGACTCCAGGGGGGAATATATGTCCAAAGAATTTCAGGAATATCTCAAAAACAAAAGGATTCTCTCTCAAAGATCTTGTCCTTACACTCCTCAATAAAATGGAGTTGTAGAGCGTAAGAATCGACATCTTTTAGATGTTGTTCGCACCTTATTAATTGATTCTTCGGTACTTACTCGATTTTGGGTAGAAGCTCTGTCAACAGTCGTTCATCTAACTAATCGTTTGCCTTCTCAAGTTCTAAACTTTGCATCTCCATACTATATTTTATTTGGTGTTATTCCTAAGTATGATTCTCTCCATGTTTTTAGGTGTGTTTGTTTTGTTCACTTACCATTTACTGAACGTAATAAACTTTCAGCTCAAGCTGCTTGTTGTGCTTTTCTAGGATACAGTAATTCTCATAAAGGGTTTTGTGTGTTATGATGCAAATGCTCATAAAATTCACATCTCTTAAAATGTGATTTTATTTGAAAATCAGAATTTTTTCCCTTCTTGTCCCTCTACAGAATCCACTCCTATCCAGCTTCCCACATTTGATGATGATAGTCCATCTTATATCTTTAAACGTTTAAAGCCAGAAATTGTATATCAAAGATGTCATCCATCATCCACTTTGCCCCTTCTGATCATTCCCCTCAACTAAGACGATCAACTCGAGTTTCACGTGCCCCAAATAGGTATAGATACTTAGCAACTACTATTGCTAGTACTTTTGTGCCTAGGACTTATGCCCAGGCTTCTACCCAAGACTGTTGACAACAGGCCATGAAAGAGGAACTTCAGGCTCTTCAGGATAATCACACATAGGATATTGTTTCTTGTCCTACCGGAATTAAACCTATTGGCTGCAAATGGGTATACACTATTAAATTCCAACATGATGGATCTGTGGAATGATATAAAGCACAGTTGGTGGCTCTTGAAAATTATCAGGCATATAGTAATAATTATGTCCTGGTATGTTTACTCACCCATCTGATATAAAGCATGGCATATTATTTCTTGTCCTGGTATGTTTACTCACCCATCTGATAAAGTCTGCTGGCTGAAATGGTCCCTGTGTGGTTTAAAACAGGCACCCCGGGCATGGTTTGGAAATTTTTGAACTACTCTTCTGAAACTTAAATTTATTCAGAGCCAATATGAATCCTCTCTGTTTCTTCAGCAAACTACTACTGGTATTGTTGCTTTTCTGGTATATGTGGATGATATTATCATTACAGGATCTGACATTCCACTCATTAAGGATTTACAGCGTTCTTTTAATAGTGAATTTCATATCAAGGATCTGGGACACCTTCAATATTTCCTTGGTTTGCAGGTGCACTCTATGTCTAATGGGATTTTTCTACATCAGCACAAATACACCCAAGATATTCTTCTCTTGGGCGGTCTTGAATCAGGGAATAACGTTTTTACACCTCTCGAGATTAATTTAAAACTCTGTCAGAATGATGGTGACCTGTTACCTGATCCCTCCATATACAGGCAATTGGTGAGCAGTTTGAATTATCTAACCATTACTCGGCTAGATATTTCTTTTGCAGTACAACAAGTCAGTCAGTTTTTATAGGCTCCTCGTCAACCTCATTTAGCTGCTGTCCGAAGAATTCTTCGCTATCTTAAAAGCACATCTTGGCGAGGATTATTTTTTCCTGCTGATAATTCATTACAATTAACATGTTATAGTGATGTAGATTGGGCAGGGTGCATGGATACACGTCGGTCTATTACTGGGTGGTATATGTTTCTTGAAAATGCTTTAATTTAATGGAAAAGCAAAAAGCAAGACTAAATCTCAAAATCTTCCACAGAATCTGAGTATCGAGCTATGTCCTCCGCATGTTATGAAATTGTGTGGCTCCAGGGTTTGCTACGTGAACTTGGTTTTCTTCAGCACACTCCTACACCTCTTCATGCTGATAACACAAGCTATTCAGATTGCTACTAATCCAATGTTTCATGAACGCACCAAACATATTGAAGTTGATTGTCACTACATTCATGAAGCTCTTGATCATAATATTCTTACACTACCTTATATTTCCATCGAGCATCAGACAGCTGATGTCTTTACGAAGGCCTTGTCTCGGCCTCGACATCAACTCATGATTGACAAATTGATGCTTTTTGATCGGCCAGCATCAATTTGAGGGGGGATGTCAGTATATATTATGGAAAGAATATCAAAAATATATGGCAACCAAATTATAATAGAAAATCTTGTATTTATTATGGACTACAAATCAGGGATTAGAGACAGTAAATTAGGAATTATTACATGTATTTAGAGGACGAAATTCCTCCTTCTAAAAAGGCAATGAAAGACAGAACAATTTTACATTGAAATTTGATATTTGTAATAATTGTTATAGGGGATAATGAACATGCTATTAATCAATTTATTAAATGTTTAGTAGCTCGGTTTTCATTAAAAGACTTGGGTTCTCTGACATACTTTCTGGGCATTGAAGTCCAGCCTCATTTCACTGGTGGTGTGCTTCTTTTTCGGAAAAGATACATTTTGGATCTTCTCCACTGAACTAATATGGCTTATGCAAAATCCACACCTGCTCCGCTGCCTCTTAGTTGTAAACCGACCTTGGATATAGGTGTTCCTCTGGCTGATCCAACCACCTACCATATAACCATAGGAAACCTTTAGTACCTATCTCTCACTCGGCTTGATGTTTGTCTCGCTGTCAACAAACTCTCATAATTCATGCACAAGCCCATGGATGTTCACTAGCAAGTGGTGAAATGCCTCCTTCGCTATTTACTCGATACTATCCACAATTGTCTACTTCTTCATCGTCATTCCCCTTCTTCAATACATGCCTTTTTTGATGCAGACTGGGGGGGAAACAAGGAAGATTTATCCTCCACTAGTGCCTATGTAATCTATCTTGGATGAAATCCCATCTTCTGGACCTCCAAAAAATAGCACACCATGACATGCTTATCTACTGAAGCTGAATACATATCAGTAGCTAACATAGCAGGTGAGATCAGCTGGGTCTACTCTTTACTGTCCAAACTACATTTTCTGGTGAGTCATACTCCAGTCATTTACTGTGATAATATTGGTTCCACTCAGTTGAGTTTGAATCATGTGTTCACTCAAGAATGAAACACGTTGTTATTGATTTTCACTTCATTCAACAAAGGGTTTAATCTGGTGCTCTATGAGTGTCTCATGTGTCTTCAAAAGATTAGTTAGCTGATGCGTTGGCGAAATCCCTACCCCGCTCGTAGTTCTGGCTTCTCAAGGACAAGATTGGACTCATTGACCCCGTCCATCTTAAGGGGGCATGTAAGCAAGTGTCCATGTGAAAAAAAAATACTAACTAACCTCCTGAAAAACCCATGGATGTTCACTAGCAAGTGGTAAAACGCCTCCTTCGCTATTTACTCGGTATTATCCATAATTGTCTACTTCTTCATCGTCATTCCCCTTGTTCAATACATGCCTTTTTTGATGCAGACTGGGGGGGAAACAAGGAAGATTTATCCTCCACCAGTGCCTATGTAATATATCTTGGATGAAATCCCATCTTCTGGACCTCCAAAAAATAGCACACCATGACATGCTTATCTACTGAAGCTGAATACATATCAGTAGCTGACATAGCAGGTGAGATCAACTGGGTCTACTCTTTACTGTCCAAACTACATTTTCTGGTGAGTCATACTCCAGTCATTTACTGTGATAATATTGGTTCCACTCAGTTGAGTTTGAATCATGTGTTCACTCAAGAATGAAACACGTTGTTATTGATTTTCACTTCATTCGATAAAGGGTTTAATCTGGTGCTCTATGAGCGTCTCATGTGTCTTCAAAAGATTAGTTAGCTAATGCGTTGGCAAAATCCCTACCCCGCTCGTAGTTCTGGCTTCTCAAAGACAAGATTGGACTCATTGACCTCGTCCATCTTAAGGGGGCATGTAAGCAAGTGTCCATGTGAAAAACAAATACTAACTAACCTCCTGAAAAATAGGATTTATGCAAAGTGATAAGGTTGTTATCAAGTTGAACTCTAATTGATGTAATCGGTTAGTCTTTGTGTTATTTATGTAGTATAAATAACCCCTCATTCAGTGAATACAATCAGAGTTGTTCACAAACTGCATGTATATCATCATGTGTTACCTTAGTTTGGGCTATCATGTATAACCTTGGTGGACCAAGCTACCATATAGCTGGGTTGGACTGATTTCTTTAGCCTAACCAAGCCATCGTATAACTCAATTGGGTTGATTTGCAGAGCCTAACAAGCTGACCACTCTCTCTCTCTCTCTCTCTCTCTCTCTCTCTCTCTCTCTCTCTCTCTCTCTCTCTCTCTCTCTCTCCCCCCTTCATTTATCTCTATTCTCTTTTTTTTATTATTATTATTACCTTTATTAACTCTTTTAATTTTTTAAGCCATTACCATATATGTTGAGTTGTACAAACTACAACTTCAACTAAAATTATCATGTTTTGTGGTAAGCTACTCATAATAAAAGCATATATGTCATTGGTAAGCTACTATATGATATGACTAAACTATAAAATAGAATTTTCACCTTTCATAGTGAGCTGCTCAAGATTGTTTTTAAGGAGACTATAAATTCTCAGGTTTAACTAAAGAGGAGTATTTTTTTTTTCATTTGAGCAACACTAAAAAACACTTCAACTATCTCTCGATCTATTTGTTTACAATATATTTTCATAATAAAACCCTAAACTAACTTACACATCAAAGGGTTATATTGAAGGTAACATACATTGTTCGACCTTTATATTATCTGTGAAGAAAGCCCAAGTCTAATGAAGTTTTCTCAACTTTATCATAAATATATTGATCTACACTATTAAAATGACGGAAAACTTTTTATCTTAGCTAAGATTTTTGAGTTTGTTAGCTATTAAACTATCTTTTATGGAGTCCTAGATATCATTAGAAATAAACTATTTTGTCAATTCTATCAAAGAAGAAGCCAATCCTCCTTTTCCACCTTTAAAACCTCCAAATCGCACCTTTCTTACATCAACTTGTCTTTATAGTTAGACTAGATCCTTCCATGTTTCTCTTGAGATCATGAAATTACTGGAAAACTTGTTTAAAAATATGGTTGATGGGCATATTTGGGTCCAATTACTTTTTAGGTTAGAACTTTGTCAGAATTTAATCTCTAACATAAGCTCTTCAATATGGATCATTAACATGATTTAAAAAAATTATGAGTGAATTAGAAATTGATCTCAAAGAATCATTGGTTGACATATTTTGGTGAAACTCAAAACTCTTTAAAAGAACTCTATTTCACATAGGAAAGAAACAAAACTTTCTTGGTGTTTTTAAAATGAAAAATTGAGAAGTTAAAATTGGATCCAAAGAGCACCTAAGCTTTAAGAGATGAGAGGTCATAATCAAAATGGGATTTGGGTTTAAAATCACACACGTGAGTGCCGGCTCATTCTCGGGCTTCGAGTTGGGCCCGTGGTTTGGGCTTATTGTAAAATAATATTTTGAACCATAGAAGATTTTTTTTTACCAATTAAAATTTAGACTTAGGCCAAATCTATGAAGATTTATTTCTTTTAGCCCATTGATTGGTTTATCTAGTCCATGAAAGGAAGAATCTAATAAGTTTTTCTTGAACTCTTTCAAGGTTACGTGAATAGATTTTTTAGCTCAAAAGTCACATGATTTAAATCCAAAAACATTCATGTTTAATTCTAGTTTATTGTGGATAATCAAAGTTGTTAGTGAGGGGAATTCAACAACTTTTGGTTTCTAAAAGTCTCTATAAAAAAGGGTTGAAGAAGAGTGTTTAAGGTTGTTAATTGTGCTTTTTTTTTTTTTTACAAAATTTGACACTTCTTTTCATCTTATTTTCCAGCAATTCTTGTAGAGGGATCATTAAGCAATATTTTATTGGTTTGTTGGACCTTGTTTAGGAGTGCACTTAAACAAGATTGTGTTATTGAAATCATGAGAGACTTATTGAAAAAAGTCATGTTTCACCAAGTGAGGAGCAATAAAGCCTTAAGGACAAAAAACCGATCATTGACAATAACAAAGCTTGATTAATTTTAAAGTGTTTCATCAAATAAATATCCTTTTGGTTCTTATTTAATTCTATACATTAGCATGCATGCTAGAGTTATGATTTTATTATTTATACAAGATTATATATATGTTTAGTAACATGCTAGCCTTTTTGTTATGATAGCAAGTTTACCATGATGTTATAAATTGCATGATTATAAACTAAACATATATGCTCACTTGTCTAATTATTATTTGCTAATTTTTTTTTATCAATAATCTTAAGATTTTTTTTTGCTATATGCATACTATTTGTTTAGTTTATAATTCTTTATGATAACTAGATGAATAGTCAAAGAAGATATTAGAATCTTTGTGTTATAATTTTATCTAGTTGTTGATTTACATGTTTTTTAGATTGATACATATAATTTGTTCTTATAAACTACACAATAAAAACTTTGGTTATGTCTACCATGTATTTTTGCTATTTATGTGTTTAGTTTATATATGTATATTTGCAATCTTGTATGGTATGCTAATTATTTGTTTATACAAATTTATATTGGTATGCTATTTTTTAAACAAGATTAAAATGGTATAAAGCATGTTTAGTGTGATATCTTTTTGGTTATTCTAACCAATATTGCTTCAGAAAATACTACATTAGTAGTAAGGATTCCACCATCACCTTTTGTGATGCATGGTGAGAAACTTGTAAAGCTCAATGAGTTAAACTTTAAGAGATGAAAACATAAAATATTATTTTATATGACCACATTAAACTTAGTTAAGTTCTTGTTGAAAAAAGCAACAAAGTTGTCAGATAATAAATTCAATTCCATTATTATGGTAGCTTTAGATGTATGGAATCAAAGTGATTTATGTGCAAGAACTACATCTTAAATAGATTGGTTAATACACAACATGATATGTATAGTTTAATCTAGAGTGCAAAAGCACTTTGAAAAGCTTTGCAAAAAAGGTTCAAGGTTGACATTTTTGTTATGAAAAAGTTTATAATCGAAAAATTTTTAGATTTCAAAATGGTTGACTTGATTATCATTATAAGTCAAGTTCAAGAGTTTCAACTCACCTTACATTACAATTATGCTAAAGATATGGTTATAAATGAATCCTTCAAAGTAGCCATGATTATTGACAAATTACCATCATCTTGGAAAGAATTCAAGAATTAGCTTAAGCATAAGATCAAGAAAATGAGAGTTAAAGACCTTATTTTGAAGTTAAGGGCAGAAAAGGACAACAAGTTATCAGAAAGAAGAGTTATCTCTTTTGATATAATTCATATGATAAAATTTTCTATGAAGGGAAGAAATATTTCCAATAATTTTAATGGAAAATGTTTTATCCGTAACAAGATAGGGCACCTAGCCAAGGATTGCATAAATAAGGTTCAATAAAGTAACTTAAGAGAGGAAATGATTGTTAAAGCCAACATCAACAAGGTTGATCACCTCGTACATGAAGTTTAAAAAATAAACATGCCTACAGTTGTTTCCAAAGTCAACATGATAAAAACTCTTAAGTATTGATGGGTTCACACTAGTGTAATAAGACATATATGCATTGAATAAAACGTTCTCCACTATAAAGAAGTGGTTGGTGAACACTTGTACATGGAGAATTCATCAACCTCTAATATAATAGTTGTTAGGAAGGCCATATTAAAGATGATTTCCAAAAAACTTTTGACTCTCAATAATATGCTTCATGTTATTGATATTAAAAGAAACTTAATAAATGGTTCATTGTTAAGCAAAAAATGGCTTTAAATTGGTTTTTGAGAGTGAAAAATTGAAACTCTCTAAAAACAGAATGTTGATAAAAGAGGGGTGTCTTAGTGATGGGCACCTGAAAATGAATGTAATTATATTAAAACCATGAATAAGAAGAGTAATAATTATGCCTCTTTATTTTACATGCTTAAGTTTTGTAATGTGTGGCATGACAGGTTAGGCCATATGAATTATAACTTTATAGAAAGGTTAATACATCTTAATTTATTATCAACTAGATTTTTGAGAAAAATTGTAAATATAGGTTTCTGTAGAATCAAATATCTTAAAAACTTCTTTTCATTTAATTAAAAGATGTAATGAACCTCTAGTTTTAATTTACTCAAATATTGATGAGCTAAAGTTTATGCAAACAAGAGGTGGGGAAAAGTATTATATTATTTTTATAGTTGATTGCACAAGGTATTATTATACCTATTTGCTTAAAAGTAAACATGTGACTCTTAAAATGTTTAGACATTACAAGAATGAAGTTGAAAATCAACTTGATAAGAAAATAAAAGTAATAAAAAGTTATAGAGGTGGAGAATACAAAACACTACTTGGTGAAATTTGTTCCTAAAATGATGTTATTTGCCAAATTACTTCTTTTTATTCACCTTCACAAAATGGCATTGTGGAATGTAAGAATTCAATATTAAAATAAATTATGAATACCATGTTGATAAGTTTTGGAACACTTTAGAACTTACAGGGGTGATAATTCTAACTACCAATTACATACTTAATAAAGTACCCTATAAAGTTTTTTAGAAAATGCACAATATGGATTATGGAAAGGTGAAGATCTTCCTACAAATACCTCAAAGTATAGGAGTGTCTTATAAAGGTAGCAATACTTTATCCTAGAAAGATCAAGATAATACCTATAACTATGGATTATATATTTATTGGATATGCATACAATAGTAGTGTATATCTATTTATTAAACACAAGTCAAGTATTAAGAATATTCATCATAATACTATTATGGAAACAAAGAATGTTACATTCTTTAAAGATGTGTTTCTATGAAAGGAAGCACAAGAAAATCATCTAGTTAGGATAATAATTAAGGTTAGCTTATATAATAATCATCAATTAAAAGATGAGGAAGTTAAGTTTAGAATGAGTAAAAGGGAAAAAATGACCAAAATAATTGTTCCTAATTTTCTAACGTACTTGTTAAAAAATAAACCTCGAACCTATTTCAAGATAATATCTTGTCCTGAAGCTTTCTATTGGACAGAGATAGTCAATAATGAAATTGAGTCCATTATCAATAATTATACATAAGAACTAGTGGATCTTTCTCTCGAAAGTAAACTATTAGGCCATATGTGGATCTTTAAAAGGAAGATGAAAGATGATGTATTATTGACAAATATAAAGCTAAACTTCTTGTTAAAGGCTTTAGATAACAAAAAAGTGAGGACTATTTTTTACAAATATTCACATGTGCATGAATAACTTCTATATGAACATGCTATCACAACTATTAAAAAACTTGAAATATATCAAATATATGTAAAAATAGCTTTTTAAATGGTGCCTTGATGAGGAGATTTATATGGAACAACTCAAAGGATTTGTTCTAAATGGACAAGAAAATAAAGTGTATCATCATTATATAGTTTGAAATAAGAACCTAAATAATAAGATGGAAATTTTGATTAGGTTTTGTTGTCAAATAAGTTCAAAATCAACGAAGTTGATAAATGTGTTTATGTAAAAAACACAAATAATGGTTATGCCATTATATGTCTCTATATGGATAATATGTTTATTTTATACAATAATAATTACATAATCAAGTCTACTAAGAAAATATTAACTAACAAGTTTGACATGAAAAACTCGGGCGTTGCAGATATCATACAAGGAATAAAAATTTATAGGATATTTGATTGGTATCTTATTATATTAAGAAAGTTCTTAACAAATTTTCTAAAATAAAAAATAGCATTCTGAAAAAAACTAATGGACATAAGTGTCTATCTGTCTAAAAATAAAGGCGAGAGAATAGACTATTTTTTAATATTCTCATATAATTAGAAGCTTGATGTATGTTATAAATTGTACAAGACCTGATATTGTTTAGTCGATTAGCAAACTAAATAGATTTAAAAGTAATTCAAGTATAGATCATTTGAAAGCAATACAAAAAGGAACTCAAGTATTTAAGTTACACCTTAGACTATAAGATACACTATAGTGGTTACTTGGAGGTACTTGTAGGGTATAGTGATGCCAATTGAATATCTAACACTAATGATCTAAAATCTACTAATGGATATATCTTCACACTTGGTGGAGTAATTGTGTCATCAAAATCCTCTAAACAAATATGTATCACAAGATCCATGATGGAATCATAGTCTATTGTTTTTGATAAAATTGGAGAAGAGTGAATAGCTTTAAAAATTCTTACAGGAAATTTCATGTTGTCTAAAACTAGTGCTAGCTATTTTTGTCCATTGTGACAATCAATTCGCAATTAAAAAGCCACAAAGTAGTATGTATAATGGTAAGTCTAGACATATAAATTATAAATATAATATCGTTAAATACTTGCTCTCGAATGAAATTATTTTCATTGACTATGTAAAGTCAAAGAAAAATATTATAAATTTGTTAACCAAAGGTTTGTCAAAAGAGCTTGTGTATAGTTAATCAAGGGGAATAGACTTAAAGCCTTTAATAATGAAAGAGTGTAATGATGATAACCACACATAGTTGATTGGAGATCCCATGATCCGAGTTCAAATGAAAAAATTGAGTCATATAACATTCTCGGTAGCACTCATAAATTATCATTTTCTACTTATTCCTATGATAAAATAAGTGTTAGTTGTAGTATAATAAAGGGTGAGTAGTATTCTTAATGATTTTCATATCTTTTATACCAAATGGAGTATAACAGAATATTCTTAATGAAATATCACCTACATAAGTGAGAAATATGGTCGTTTCTTTGAGAATTTTTATGATTACTGTTATCCTAGTTTACATAAAAATTTAGTAGTTCAAGACATTGAATTCATTATTTAACAAGTAAATTAGATGGTATTTCACTAAAGAGAGTTCGAAGTCAAAAGTTATCTTCTCTAATGCAGTGATATATCAAATAAATATCTCTATACAAATCTTTGAGTCATTTTTAAATTGGTTAGATAATTTCCATTCATGTAAGGAACTGTTAAAAAATTTGTTAAAGAACATGGTTAAGGGGTATAATTGAGGCCAAATTAAACGTGAGATCCACTCACTTTTCAAGTTAAAAATTTATTGGAATTTAATCTTCAATATAAGTTCTTTAACATAAAACATTAACATGATTTAAATAAATTATAGGTAAATGTGAAACTTATCTCAAATTACTTTTAGTTGGTATGTTTTGGTGAAACCTGAAACTCTTTAAAAGAACTTTGTTCTATATAAAAAAAAAGTAACAAAACTTTCTTGTTTATAAACTGGAAAGTTAAAATTAAGCTCAAATGATATCCAAGCTTTTAAAGGAGAGAGGTTTTAAGCAAAGTAAGTTTTGAACTTAAATCCACACATACATATGTATATAGGCTCGACTTAGCTTGTGTTCGGGTTCTAAGCCCAATCTAGGACTAGGTTTAAGTTTATTATAAAACAATATTTTAGAACATAAAAATTATTTTTTGCCAAATAAAATTTATAATTAGACCTGGTTTATAAAGAATTATTTCTTCCAGCCTATAGGTTTGTCCGGTCAATGAAAGGAAAAATCTTATTAGTTTTTTCCAAAACTTTTCAAGGTTATATGAACATATGTTTTAACTTCAAAGTCACATGATTTAAATTAAAAAATATTCATGTTTAATTCTAGTTTATTATGGTCAATCAAATATATTAGTGAGGGATGCCTATCTTTGGCCTCTAAAATTCTTTTTTAAAAAGGCTAAAGAATAGTATTTGGGGTTGGTTGGTTTTGCATTGTTTTGTAGAATTTGACACTCTTCTTCACCTTATTTTCTAGCATTGTTTTTTTAGTTTTAAATATTTTTTCTCTTAAAATTTATCCTCATCTAGAGCTTAGGTTTAGTCCTTATAGAGGGATCATTAAACAATATTTCTTTGGTTTGTTGGACCTTGTTTAAGAGTGCATTTAAACAAGATGGTATTGTTTGAATTGGGGGAGACTTATTAAAAAAAGCCTTATTGCATCAAGTAAAGAGCAATAAATTTTTTTAAAAAAAATATTGATATTTAACAACAACAATGCTTGAATCAATTTTAAAGTACTTTAACAAGTAAGTACTCTTTTAGTTTTTATTTAATTTAACACATTAAAATGCATGTTAAGATTGTGATTATACTATTTATGCAAAATTATATATATATGTTTAGTAGCATGCTAGTCTTTTTGTTATGATAAAAAATTTACCATGACATGATAAATTGCATGATTATAAACTAAATAATCAGGTTTGGTGCTTCTGATCAAATGACTCAGATCATGAGTTTTATAATTTAACATGAGTTGATATTATTTTTTCACTTATTTCATGTTTTGATCTTATTACTCAACAATGATTTTTTTTTTCACAAAATAGGCTTCATGTTTTTTTTTATTATTTATATTAGGTTATCTCGATCTCATTACTTGACCCATGAGTTTGACAGGTTAACTCAGGTGGGCTCAAATCTTTTTTAGCTTTTAATTGCTCTTTCTTCTTTTGAATCCTTTTGTGTAGTTGATTTTTTTTTAATTTCATCATTCAATATTTAGTTTGATAAAAATTGAGCTTTGAGATTTTTTCATATTTGACATTTTGATCAAATGACTCAGGTCACGAGTTTCATGAGCTAATGATGGTTTTTTTTTTAAAAAAATTAGGTTTCATGATTTTTTTTTTCATTTTCTTTTCTATCAAGTTACTCGATCTCATAACTTGACTTGTGAGTTTGGTGGGTTTACTTGAGTGGGCTTGAGCTTTTTTTTTTTTGCTTATAATTGATAAATTTTTTTATCCTTTTATATGATTAAATTTTTTTTTAATTTTATCCTTCAATATTTGATTAGCTGAAAATTATTTTTTGAGGTTTTTTAAATTTAGCACTTTTGATCAAATGACCCGGGTCATTAGCTTAATAGGTTAAAATGAGCTGACATCA
>Ga0325405_1002012_pt1 | contig 20950 bp, 15 predicted proteins | sample PopdelMetagenome_21_FD_205663 | JGI IMG/M metagenome (GOLD analysis project Ga0325405, IMG submission 205663) | Populus deltoides microbial communities from Bellville, Georgia, United States - Xylem-Control-R2 | ecosystem: Host-associated > Plants > Phyllosphere > Stem > Wood/Secondary xylem...
AACAAATAACAATTATAAAAATGAGGACCAAAGTTAATATAAAAATTAAATTTTAAGAGATGAAATTGAAAAATAAATATTTAAAACAAAATATATATATATATATATATATATATATATATAGCAATCAAAAGTTTGAGGACCAAATTTGATATAATTAGCAAATAATATGATATTTCTAAATTTTTTCACAACTTTCAGAAAGTGTTTTCCGCTTAAATTTTCTAGGAAAACACTTTCCTGGAAACCAAGTCAAATTTTTCTTTGACTGGAAAGTGTTTTCAGTTGACCAACTTTTCTAATGGCAAACAAACACAGGAAAGTTTGGAAAGTGGTTTCCTGGAAACCACTTTTCAGGAAACAAACATAGCCATAATGTTACTTATTGTTTATTTTTCCATTATCAAGCATGATTCTCAATTTGACTGTTGAACCTGGCTAAAATTTTACTAAGTGTTTCCAGATATATTGTTCTACATAAGAGTAACATTTCAGATCATTTAGAGTTCAAGAAAGTCTTGAAATACAGGTTAACAAATACATTACAGATTTTGGTATTTGTTTCCTTTTGACTTATCAACTTCTTATTTCAAGAGGATTCTTTTCCTCATAATGCAAGGATATTCAATAACTTATTTTTTTAGAGTTTTGTAGTTTTACAAGGATCTTTAATGGGTAGCAACATAATTTTCAAATGTGACGAGGATTCCTTAATGTTCCAAAATCCTTTTCTTATAAGGATTTCTTATTTATCTTAGTTACACAACGACAAGATGACATGAATATTTAATGGCATATTACTTTTAGGCTGAATAATTTCTTTTGTATTAATTTATATTATTTTAAGGTTTTATTTCAATATTTGGATATTTACATTCAATTTTGGGCTTATGTTTTAATTTGGGTTTGTTTTGGTCCAAAAGAAATATTTTAGGATTGTTTTAGGTATTAAACTTGTGTTAACTGATTATTAGCTTGGACCCATTGGTTTGTAACCCAATAAGGGTCCATTAGGGTTATTTAAGAGAAATATATATTATTTTTTTGTTGTAAAATTTAGTAGCAATGGATTATAAAATAAAATCAGTGTTTTGTTTAGAGTAACACATTTTTCTCCTTGTTTAAATAAAGAACAATCGAACTTGTCAAAGTATAACTGACTTTGTGGTTTTTTTTCTGTATACTTTTTTTTTTTCGTGATTTGCTAATCATTGGTGGGGGTTCATTCCAATAGTGTTGGTGCTTTGATTTAGGTAATCTCTGTATCACATTCTTATCAAACCATATTCATTGGCTTTCTAGGATTTGTCTTCCTTTCGTGGGGGTTACGTGATCATGACGAGTTGGTATCAAAGCTTGGCTATATTTATCAAGTTATATCCTTCTGTAATTCTCATTCCGCGTGTTAAAACTCATTATTTCGTTTGAATTATGGCATAAACTACTCTTACCAAAAAGATGTTATTTTGTTTCATTATTGTCACTACATATAACACTAATACAAAGGTCAAAAAAGAAAAAGAAAGTTGTCATTCAAACAAATATGTTATTTATTATATGATAAAAACTAAAACAAGGGGAAATTGGATCAAACCACATCATAATTACTTGAATATGCATATTCTGATTCGTTGGAGTCTAATTGCATTATATATTAAATTTTAGGTCATCCGGATATCAATTGGTTTAGGTTGCAGATTCAGTTTAGTTTGTAAAAAACAAAGTTTGATTTGTGTCTACTATTGAAACTTGCTTTGCTACTATTGATTTAGGTAGCATACTAAAGTGTTGTTCAGGGTATTTGGATGTTAATCAAGTTATTTTTATAATATTTGCTTCTGACTTTTTTTATGTCTTAAAAAAACATCCATATCTTGTATGAATTTTCTTGCTACTTGTGAAATTGTAATTATAGTTTTTTCTTTGTTTGTTTTCATATATTTCTTACTTCTTGATTCATTACACATATTTGGATTGCGTTACTAAGCTGTTCTATTAGTTGTGTTAAATTTCTAGGTGAAAAGCCCAATTGAGTGAAACACGAGAAAAGAGTAAACATGTGAGGGAGTGAGTGAGGAAATATTTTTTTTCTTTATCACTAAAATATTTGTAGATTTAAAGATTTCATAAAACACCATTACAACACCACCAATTAGGAATCGGACTTTTCAAATTCAAATGTTAGCACAACAGATGGAAAGGTTGAATAGAGTAATAGACAATTTGGAGATAAAATAGAGATAAGGGAAAGATTTGATGCTGAAATTGATGGTTTGAGAAATAGGGTTGATCAGTGAGGAAACAATGTTAGGAAGTGTGAAAGGCGTGTTAGTCCCAATATTGACGATTATTTTGATGAGATGGGTGGTGAGAATTATGATAGTATGAGATCAGTTTGAGCATCTTAGAAACCATAGGTATTGGGGAGTTATGAAAGATTGATAGTTTAGCCAAGGAGATGATAGGAGTTATGGGTAATTTTAGGTACCGTGTGATGGGGTAGATAAGAGTTTAGATAGCATTACGATGAAAATTACTTTGTTTCAATGGAAAAATGATCTTGAGGCATATTTAGAGTGAAAGAAGAAGATGGAGCTTATATTTGATTGTCATAACTATTTAGAGGATAAAAAGATTAAGCTTATCATAATTGGATTCATAGACTATGCCATTGTATGGTGGGATCAATTTGTATTAAGTCAAAGAAGGAATCGTAAGAGGCTTATTGAGACTTGGAAGGAAATGAAGGCTATTACAAGGAGATGTTTTTATCCTTAGTCATTATTATAGGGAATTGTATCAAAAGTTGCAGTGTTTGAGCCAAGGAATACAGAGTGGTAATGAGTACCACAAAGAGATGGAGATCACGATAATTCAGGCTAATGTAGTAAAGGATAGGGAGGCCAATGGGCTAAATTGCAAGATCTTGAATATTGTGGAGTTGTAACACTATGTGAATATGTGGAGTTAGAGGATATGGTGCTTATTATTGCGGGTCGTGCCGCGACGTCGTCGACGACGACAAAGACTTTTATCGTGCCTCTTGATGAGGTGTGGTGTATTGGGAAGGGTTTTTGGATTTAATCATAAAATTATGATTAATGTTTAAGAGTCGCCACCTAGTATTATGGTCACTAAAAACCTATGGTCTGCGAGAGTCTGGGTAAGGGACTGGTTGTGTAAGGAAAAGATACGTCACATCTAGTGCACCATACTTGAGGTAAGTTGTATTGTTGTTTGATTGTTTTTTCTAAATCGAGTTTCTATTCGTTGGTTTTTTCTAAAGTTCAAGATAGATCTCTTTTTATGAGAAAGTCTCTACCTTACTGGGTTAAATCCTAACCGTTCTAAAGTTTAAATTTTAGCATCACATTTTTTAATTAGGGTTATTTAGGAGGACTATATATTGTTTTCTTTGCTGCAAAATTTAGCAGCCATAAATTATTGAATAAAATTGGTGTTTTGCTTAGAACAATATATTTTTCTCTTTGTTTAAACAAAAAACAATTGAATTTACTAGAGTATAACTGACTTCGTGGCATTCTTCAATATACTTCTCGTTCATGATTTATTAATCATTGATTGGGGTTCATATCAATAATATTGGTACTTTGATTCAGGTAATCTTTATGTCACATTTCTATAAAACCTGATTTTTTAGCTTTCTAGGATTTGTCTTTTCTACACGTGGGTTACGTGACTACATGATCACGAGATTCGTATAAGTGGTAGACAAATGACCACCCATTTTTTTCATTGCATGTATTAGATATATCTAATAAGAATATCTATACACATCTTGGTAAGAAAAATAAAAAAAACATAAAATATAAGAATTTCATAATATCATTTTCTCAAAAAAAAAAAATATTAAAATAATATAATTACCACGTCAATATTGGGGTAATAAAACTTATATAATCTTAAGAAATTTTGCAAGTACAATTAATCAAATTAAAATCTTCAAATAAAAAAAATACATGTAACTTGCCACCATATGCTTTTGTTTCCATCTTCCTTCCCACGCGTCACACAAAGAAAGAAAACAGCGATCACCAATTTGGCGCTCAAATCCAAGGGTACGGGAGTCGCTCCGTTCGTGCCTTCCCGATTTAAAAGACAAGAAAATCCCTCCCAAAAGGCAGAAACTCGTGCGCGCGCACACACACACTTTCTCTCTCTGTTCTCTGAATAAAAGTTTTGCAGGAGCAATGACGGACGGTCATCTCTTCAATAATATCTTTCTCGGAGGCCGTGGAGGCACTGTAATTACCTTCTTTCTCTCTTAAATTTATTACTTTTACTCTTCGATTTTGAAACCATACCTTGTTTGAACCCTAATTCCTTTTCTTTTCTTTTTTTGTATTTCAATTCTGCTTTTTGAGACCCTAATTTTATTCTAATTCCTACTTTGTCTGTGTTTTGGGTTGGAAAATCATGTGCTTAGATTGTTGTTCATGAAACCCTAATCAGTTGGCTAATTCGTATTTGGAGTATTGAACAAATTATGAATAATTGGCAAACAATCTCAAAAGATTATTAAAAAAAAAGCGATTTAAGGTTTAGGTTTGACGGGTTGCTGAGAAAAGTTAGGATGGATACATGAAATAGTGGTTTTATAATAACCATTTCTTAAGTTTAAACCCTACTATAGTCAATATGATACCTTCGGTATCGATACACTAATTTTTTAGATTTGAGGCTTTATTTATATGTGATTTCTTAGCGAGTTCATGGTATTGTTACCCTAATTTGTTGAAATGCCTTGTAAAATTTGGAGTCTATTTTTTCGAATGGAGAGTAAGAAAGAGAATTGAAAATTGGAATCTCATATATGTTCATATTGTCACATTCAGAACCCTGGACACCTTAAGATATCTCCAGGGGGGATTCTATGGAAGAAACAAGGGGGTGGTAAGGCAGTTGAAGTTGATAGAGCTGACATTCTTGGAGTGACATGGATGAAGGTCCCAAGGACAAATCAACTCAGTGTTCTAATCAAAGGTGGACCCTGGTACAAGTTTACTGGATTTCGTGATCAGGTTTTTCTCCCATGTCCTTGATATCTTATTTTTATAGTCAGAAGTTATTTGTGCATTTGTCTTGATGTTCAGAGAGTGTGTATTCAATTTGAGTGGAAATCAAGGTAATTTATGGCCTTTCCTCTCAAATTTTGAACATATTGATCCGCCTTGTAACCTAGCTTATCCCTACCTGCATGGCTTCATGAACTTCTCATCACATTTAAGTTTCTGTGTATGTAGTTTGTGGGTCTGTTAAATGATCACAATAGCCCTGCTGCATGTCAGTGACCGTTCGTTAGTTACAACTTCTACTGAAGTTTTCAATTTCCTTTTTCCTTGTAAGTTTGATGTTTATAGTTTGTGATTTCTTGCCTTGCTCATCTTTTGTTGGCCATGTAGGACTTATCTACCTTGACCAATTTTTTCCAAAGCCATGGAATAACACCAGAAGAGAAGCAGCTATCTGTCAGTGGTCGTAACTGGGGAGAAGTTGACTTAAATGGTGGGTAACTTTTTTGGACTTGCCAAGTTGCTGGATTGTCTTGCACCCTTTAGTTTTCTTTATAGCCTTTGTTGTTTATGACAGTAGTTAGCTTCATTAGTGGTATGGCATTCTTTTATTCTGTCTTTATTGTGCTATTTGCTTACATCTTCCAATCATTTGTAGGAAATATGCTTACATTTTTGGTTGGTTCGAAGCAAGCATTTGAGGTATCTTTAGCAGATGTTTCACAAACACAGATGCAAGGGAAAAATGATGTCATCTTGGAGTTCCATGTGGATGATACTACTGGAGCAAATGAGGTCTGTTTATAGTGCTATTTGTCCTTTCTGAACAGTGCAAGCCATATGGCTACATTTCATGCGTATGGGTCCACAATCCAGAATTATATGCAGGGGTCACCTCTATCACATTCTTGTTTTCTTCATTGCAGAATTGCATTAAGTACCTAGTAGAAAATAATGGTTCTGCATTTATATTTTCTTGTTTAGGATTGATGCTATCATTTAGTAATTATATTTTGTTTTGTTTACAGAAAGATTCGTTGATGGAGCTAAGTTTTCACATACCTAATAACAATACCCAATATATTGGTGATGAAAATCATCCTCCTGCTCAGGTGAGTTTCTTCCTTGTTATGACAATCATCTTTTTTTGTCCTATATATCTACTGATTTCTTGTCAATTGATTTTTTTTTAGGTTTTCCGTGACCTAATTGTGCAAAAGGCAGATGTTGGTGCTGGAGGTGAAGAAGCTGTTGTTACATTTGAGGGCATTGCAATCCTCACACCAAGGTAGAAATCGCTGACCCTGATCCCCCACCCACCCTCCAATGCATACTTGCATGCTCACCCATGTACTTCCATGCAAAAGCATAACTCAATTCATGTCATCTGCTGGTTCTTTAATGCTACTCTTTTAGATACATATATGACTTGTAAAACTATTTTTCAATTTAGGGGTCGGTACAGTGTTGAACTTCATTTGTCTTTCCTGCGGCTTCAAGGACAGGCTAATGATTTCAAAATCCAGTATAGCAGTGTTGTCCGCCTCTTTTTGCTTCCAAAGGTTTGCTTTAATTACCTGTCCACTTATATAAGCATATGTATGTTTCAAATGATGATTTCCTTAGAGCCTTGGTATGATTTCAATCAATCATGTTCATGAAAGGTAGCGTTTAGTTACTGTTTCGGGATAAGAGAGACGGAGATAGTGGGACAAAGGGTACAAGAGGACATGTCTCTTTGTACTTTTTGTATAGAAATTCACTCCAAAACTGTCCAAGAGATGGACTTATTTTATGTTTTTGTCCCTATTGTCTGTCTCTTTTATCTTGAGACAATAACCAAACGCTATCAAATGATTGCTAATGGAATCTAATGTGAGCTTGATTGATTTTTTACAGTTTAACCAGCCACACACCTTTGTTGTCGTGACTCTTGATCCACCTATCCGTAAAGGGCAAACTCTATACCCGCATATTGTGTTGCAGGTATTATTGATTGTATTACATTTGAACATGAGTTTGTGTTTTTGGATGTGTTTGGCATTCATTATTCTATTTTGTACAGTTCGACACTGACTTTGTAGTTCAAAGCAACTTGTCAATGAGTGAAGATCTTTTGTACACAAAGTACAAGGACAAGTTGGAGCCATCTTACAAGGTAATAACCTAGTTACATTCTGATTCGATCATGCTTCATGTGTTGTTCTTCTTCTTCTTCTTGCAAGAAGGTAATCATCTCTTGTGATGTGGATATATTAATCTAGGAGAGATTGGCTTGCAAGTTTGCATATAAAATTTATTTGTGTTGTGGATAAATAGGGACTTATTCATGAAGTGTTCACCACTATATTGCGTGGATTGTCTAGTGCCAAAGTTACTAGACCAGGAAAATTCCGTAGCTGTCAAGATGGCTATGCTGTGAAGTCATCGCTGAAAGCTGAAGATGGTGTCCTGTACCCACTTGAGAAGAGCTTCTTCTTCTTACCCAAACCTCCAACCCTCATTCTTCATGAGGAGGTATAGCTCTGCAAATCTTGTTCCTGATTAGTTCTTTGATATGCATATGATATATTTCAATTGGTTTTGTAGATGCTTGTTTTAATTTTTTTTGTCTTTCGTCATACAAGATTGACTATGTTGAATTTGAGAGGCATGCTGCTGGTGGCTCAAATATGCATTACTTTGATCTTCTTATAAGACTTAAAACGGAACAAGAACATCTTTTCCGTAACATCCAGAGGAATGAATATCATAATCTTTTTGACTTCATAAGGTTTGGTTTATTTCTCACCTGACAGTTTGATTTTACACTGTTTTCAATGGCTTTACCTTTCATTTAATCATACAGTGGGAAGGGCATGAAAATTATGAACCTGGGAGATATGCAGACCACAAAAGGAGTGGCTGCTGTTCTTCAGAATGATGATGATGATGCTGTTGATCCACATCTTGCACGCATTAGAAATGAAGCTGGTGATGATGAGAGCGATGAAGAGGCAAGTTCTTTTCTCTATTTTTGAATTTTGTGCTGCATCTCCTGCAAGCTTGTAGCTACAGTATCTTTTAATTGTAGGGTTCACTCATGTAAATACATAGCGTTGTGTGCACCACTCTTGTTTGCACTCCATTTTCTACAGTTTTCCTATGCCTCTATTGAGATGTAACAGTTTTGCATTTATGCAATTGAATCTACACATGGTGATGTTGCAGGATGAAGATTTTGTCCTCGGGAAGGATGATGGAGGTTCTCCAACTGATGATTCTGGAGAGGAAGAATCTGATGCCAGTGAAAGTGGAGATGAGAAAGAGGCAATGCATTTATTTTCCTTTACCTTCATGCCCTATTGAAGAGGATTTGCTATATGGTAATTCGATTGATTATATTTCCAAATAATGGCCAATTGCAGAACCCTGGAAAAAAGGATTTTAAAAGGGAGGTTTCATCTTCCAAGGCTGTTACAAAGAGGAAAAGCAGAGATGGAGAGGAAAGCCAAAAGAAGAGAAAACCAAAAAAGAAGAAGGATCCCAATGCACCGAAGAGATCAAAATCTGCCTACGTGTTCTTCTCGCAAATGGAAAGGGAGGTGGGTTCATTGTTTTCTATTGAAATCTCTGGTCATGATTTGCTCTTTGCTTGTTTTGGGTATGCTAATTATATTATTGTGTTTGGCAAAAGAATGTGAAGAAAAGTAACCCAGGAATTGTGTTTGGGGAGATTACAAAAGCACTTGCGGACAAGTGGAATGCTATGTCAGGTTTGCTTTTGTTTTTTTAGGTTATTCCCCAGATATCTCGCCAGTATTAAAAATATTTCACCGTTTGTTATTACCTGTTCAAATGCAGCGGAGGAGAAAGAACCGTACGAAGAAATGGCTCGAGATGATAAACAACGGTATAAATCGCAAGTCAATGATTACAAGAACAAGAACCCACAGCCAATGATGGTAGACTCTGGTTACGAGTCTGACAGTTGAATAGATTGAAGCCCTATGTTCTAAGACGTTTCTTATGTTTGATTTTCCTGTCTTCATGCCATTGGTTTGAGAATTCTATGTTTCCATGGTGCCTTTTTTCTTGAGTCATCCAAGACATTGTTGGTACTTTTTTGTGTCTGCTTTCAGTCAGGAATTGGGTGCCTTTTCCTCGGGTTAAAGACAGTGAAATGGTTTTATACTAACAATCTTACCAAAGGAATCTTCATGGCTTAGCATCATAACTAGATATGTTCCGTCGTGAAAATTTCAACATAAAAATTGTTAAGAAAAAAAAATAAAGTTCTATACTTTGAGTCATAGGTCCAATTGATTATTTAAATAATATTAACAAAAATAATATATATCTAACAATGATAGATAAATTGACAAAAAAAAATAACATTAAAAAAAGGTAAAAAGAATTTGATCTATACTAATTTGTATGAAAGAAAAAATTGAAAAAAAAAGGGTAACAAAACAAAATTTTAATTTAATTGGGTTAACTAGAAAAAAATTGAAGATTAGTTTTTAATAAATTAAATGAGAATACCATAACTTTATATAAACAAAAAAAAAAAAATTTAACATGAAGCTTAATATCTAACAAATAAAATGTTGTAAAATAAGAAAAATATAATTAAAAAGATATTGAAAAAACTAGGGGTTAGGATTCAAAACCTTTAATTTAGTTGTGATATAAGGATAACTGTATTTAAAAAAAATTAAATAAAATAATAAAGTTTAATTATCAAACAATTCAATGTTGAAAGAAAAAAATAAGAACAAAAAAAATTAAAAAAGTAACAGAAAAAATATTAATCAACCCGAGTTAACTTGTTAACCCTATAACCATGAGTACATGATCAGTATAATTTAATAGAAAGGAAAAAAAAACAAAACAGTACAATGATCAATTTTTAATAAATAAAATATTAAAAAATAAAACTAAAATAAATTATTTTTGACATTAATAACTTAGTTATTAACCGCAAACTAACTCTAAATGAGGTAAATTGTAAGAAATAATAAAGCAAAACTTAAATAAAAAAATCATAAACTTAAAAAATTAAAAACATTCTTCTTCTAGATTCAGTCTAATTTCTAAACTGAAAACCTATAAAATTCACATCCTAGACTAGGGGAATTGTTTTTTATATATATATATATATACGAACCCCCATTTCATTTTAAATGTGAATTGGGTTGCATTGCCGTGAACTGTGTTAAAATATATTATATTAAGTTTGTTGTGTTTTTTTTTCCCCTTAAGGTGTTTCAGCGTATGCCATAATTATTTTTCTTGAATTTTTAATATAATTGAGAAGTGGATGCTTGATTGAGATTTTTCTCTTAAACTTAGAGGGTCAATTGAGACATAAAATATGGGATACCTCATAAATCTCAATGGAGGTAATTCAGATATACACAGGAAATAAAACATTAATTATAACTAAAAAAAATCAGTTCTTTACTATGAATTTATAGTATATAATTCATAATAAAAAGGCTAATGCTTTTAGTTATAGGTTTTTTGTTTTTTGTTTTTAATTAATTTTTTTGTTTGATTTAGTTTATTAATATTATTTTTTTATTTATATTACACTCTCATGACACAAATCTCAGGTTTGATAGGGTTAACCCAGCTTATTCATATTTGTTTTTTTTTTAATTAGTTTTTTTCTTCTAATTTTTTATTTGATTGAGAATTAAACTTCATGATTTGTTTTGTTTACTTTTCATTAGATTATTGTGATCTCATGAGGAGATTTTACAGCACCACTCATTGCAAAGCAGTATTCATTAGATTAGTGCTTTGCTTTTTTTTTTTTTCCTTTTCAATTATTATTTTTTCATTCGTTAATATTATTTTTTTTCTATTTAGTTATCACACTTTCATGACACGACCTTGCAGTCTAACCCATATCCAAGGCTCTCAGGTCTGGTGTTGCAGCCAAATCCAAGGTTTTTGGGCCTAGCGTTGCTGCTAGATCCACTTAAACTTGAGTCATGCAAGTTTAATATTATTATTAATATTAAAAATATTATTATTTTTACTATAATGAATATTGCTAATATAGTAATTAATAAATTTGAAAAAATTCTTAATAATATCGAAAAACAACCATAGATTTGATTTAAATGGTTAAATTAAAAATTATAAGAACTTGAGTCAGACATATTTAATATTATAAATATGATTATTGTCATTATTATTAATATTATTAATATAATTATTAATAAATTTGAAAAAAATATTATTACTATTGAAAAAAAAACCATAGATTTGATTTGAAGGGTAAAATTTAAAATTACTATTATTGTTGTTGTCATTGTCGTCGTCGTTGCTATTCTTATTTTTATTATGATTATTAATGTTATTTTTAATATTGTTATTATTTTTATTTTTATTATGATTATTAGTGTTGTTCTTAATATTGTTATTATTATTATTAAAGTTTTTTTTAAAATTATTAATGTTGAAGAAAAACCATAAATTTGATTTGAAGATATTAAAAACTATAAAATCTTGGATCAGACAAGTTTAATATTATTATTTTTATTCTTATTAGGAGAACCAGACTCTAGAAACTTGAGTCTGGCTGGGGCACCAGATCCAAGTTTATAATAATCATTATCATTATTATTATTATTATTGTTATCGTTATCATTATCATTATTATTAATAATATTTTTTAAAAATATTATTACCATGAAAGAAAAACCATAAATTTGATTTCAATGGATAAAAAACTATAAGAACTTGTGTCAGACAAGTTTAATATTATTATTAATATTAAAAATATTACTTTTGAGTCAGGCATTGCAACCAAATCCAAAATTTTTAGATCTAGTTTTACATTTAGATTTAATATTCTTTGATACTAGTGTTTTTTTTATATATATATATATATATATATATATATATATATATATATATATATATATATATATATATATATATATATAAAGAGTGAAACAATAGAAGACGAATTCTTTGTCCTATCTTTAAATGGTCCCAAAAAAAAAAAAAAAAAGACAAAATCAACAACACTTAAAACCTAGCATTAAGGGGAGGGAAGAGCAGTTGGGACTTGATGCTAGCTAATATTCACTAATTTTAATGTATGTAGTCTAGAATTTGCCTGTTTTAGTGGTTTTATCACGTGAACCTGGAATAACCTCCCAAAATGTCCATGAATTTGCATCAATTTGGCAAATAAGCTTCAATGAAAAATTAAAGATTTGATCAAGAGTTTACTTAATTTCATATTCATAAGACTTAGTCAATTCAATCCAATTAGACTGATTAATTGTATTAATATTTTGGTTTCTGATCTCATTGAGTAAATAAGAAAAGGAAGAAAGTTGTACAGACAACACAACGGAGAACATTAATAATTAATTATAATGCTTACATTTTTTGGTTTCGTATTTTGCCCTCCGATTCCAATTTCTCCTCCCAACAAACACGCAAATTGATAACAGCAACAACGTTAAAATTGTTCTCCTTCACATGTCCTTGTTCGTGAGGTTTAAGGTTCCACAGATTACCATGGGACTTGATCTTTCTAGCATTTTCTACCTGGTTTGCAATCAAGTGCCCCAGCAAAGCGAGTCATCCTTGTAGCAACTGCACCGGGTTTGGCTTTGATCATGAACTTCCTGTTCGGTTTCTTGGTTCTCGGCTTGCCAGATTGAACAAAGAAGGCTCCATTCATCATTAGATCGTTCTCTGATCTCCATGTCCATTTACTCCATTCTCCCTTCGTTGCATAGTCCCTCTTGGTCACCTGCATTTTAATTTGCAGGTATCATCAAAACATGTATTTATCGTATTATATGTGGGATTTAATTAATGGAATGCATGATCTTGTTTTGTTTACCTGTTTTAGATGACTCTCAGGTGGTGCGATGAAGCGGTTACCCTGGCTGATAATGGTAGGATGTTTGCTGCCACCAATAGCATACAGGCGCCAATGAGTGTAGTCATTGTTAACAACATGGAAGAAACCCCATCTGCATCTTGGCATTCTCTGTACAAGCCCCTGGCCAAAATGGTTGAATGCAACTGTGACTTGCATAAGATGATCGCCTGAGTAGCTATCACTTGCTCCCAGCAAGATGGCCTGCAATTCTCAATATATATATCAAATCGTCATCTCTCTGCAACAAATAAGAGAAAAATTATATTTAAGTTTTAAATAAGAAATGATATTGTAGCTTACATCATTGTGGTGGGTGAAATGGCAATTGGAAATGGTAATTGCAGTGGATCCCATAATTGCATCTATGAGTCCATCAGTGCAGCGAGACATGGAAACGTGATCGATCCAGACATCGGTGGAGCCGAAGATGGAAATTCCATCTCCATCACTGTTGGTCCTGATTCCATAATGGTCCACGGAGTCCCTAATATTCCCACCGCTAGTAGCAATAATGTGATGAATGCGAACTCCATGAATGATTACGTTATGGATGAATTGTATTGTAATGCCAGCTCCATAAGAGATGTGTACATGGTGCCCACGCCCATCAATCGTCTTATGGCTAGACATTATCAACTCTTTCGACAATTTAATGTTCATGTTCTTTGAAAATATGATCCACAATGGCTCCTTTTGGATCACAGCATGACGCAAAGTCCCTGGTTTTGGATTCATAACATTGTTGTCCGAGCTATCTGTCACAACATATATCCTTCCGGCCATTCCTCCAGTAGTCCTACGCCCAAAACCAAGCGCACATTTTGCTAACTGCTTACGGTTTTTTGCCCAGTTCCTTTGGCACCTCCAGCACCTGTCAATTGGGTTTGTCACCTGGCATGGACCTGCGTATTTTTTCCTCCCTTGCCTGAGGTTCCTTCTAGTGCTGTTAGCGAACTGTTCAAAATCGGCATCGTTATCATCATCATCAAGGTCCAAATTAGTCATGTTTGTGCTCCCAAAAGCACCATCAAGGCTGCTGCTATTCTTTGCAAGAGAGTATCTTCCCCCAATTAAAAAGAAAAGGAAAAAAGATTGTCAAAATCATTATAATATTTCATAAATGTGCCATGTATATTAATTCTGCATGCTGTAACAAAAAATATCGTCGAGCGTATACGTTAGTATAGCAAGTTCCTATATATCTTATCCGATCTAGGCGCTTGCTTCTTAGTTCAAAGAGAAATTAAGACTTCATAAAATAAATAAATGGTGATACATTGTGTACTGATGATCAATAATGAAATGGAGAAAATGATGTTGGGAATTCACTTGTTAACTTCAACGTTGAAAGCATCGGTTGCCTCTTCCGGGTCGGGTACGTAGGCTTCCACTGTCATCTTCTTAGCATCCTCCGCTCGTTTTCGCCACACATCGTCGAAAAGGCCAATGTCTGCCAACAGGCTTGGAATCAATGTTGCAAGAGTAAAAACAAAGATCAGCATGGCCTTACCCACTGCCATCTTCTTTGTATGTTATATATTATGAATGTTAACAAGTTCTGACCAAAAGTAGTCCTGGACGTCCTAGGTCCGTTATAGATCAAGGTCTACGGTTGAACCACCTGGCGCGGTGGGTTCGTAAATCTTCTTATGGGTTCAGACCGAAATAGACCAGAAAAAATTGAACCTAGCTAGGTGAATTTTTGAGCTATCTGCATGGCTTGTGTTTGGTTTATGAATTGAACGCATAGGTTTGACGTTGTGGGCATGCTTAAATACTATCCAATAACTTGGGAGATCTAAAATTAGAAGCGTAGAGAAAGGAATACCATTCTGTACTAATGGTTGACAGTACATGCACAGCAACAAAGATTGACTGACTGAGGATTAGTCTCTAACAAGGAGAAGAAATGGTCTCGAACGAGACCCTATGTTGCTAATATACCTGCATGCAAGCTATTTTCTCTTCTTTTTCACGCCTGTCCCAACCTGGTTCATGGTTGACTCCATGCCAGCAATTTCTCTTCTTTTTCACGCCTGTATCAACCTTGCGCAAGGTTGACTCCATGCCAGCAAGCAATGTTTTTTTTTTTTTTTTTTTTATCAAATCCTTGCTTTAAATAGCTTAGAATCAACCATGCATGTTTTTAGACCAGCGATCGATATATAATAATTAGAACTGCCTTGCAGCTTCCAAACAATGAGCTAGATCAGCTGTTGCAGAGTTTTCTTTCTTCTCTTTTCTTTTGTTGTTTTTCAATTTCTTTTGTTTCGCAGGCAGGCGGGCAGGCATGCATGCATCCATCCATCCATGCATGGATCTCCGTAGCTGCTTGAATCAACAGAGAATTGGAGGGAAGTAAGGGTGCTCTTAAAAATGGCTGAACCTATTATTCCCAGCCCCTATATATATACATAAACACATCCATCATGTAAACACGGTTTAGACACATCTTGAACACGGACTATTAATTAGTGAAGTTGCGCCCGCTAGCAAGATAGCTGTCGATTTTGTTATAAATTAAGACCATAAAACCTAGCTAGCTAGCCAAGAAAGATTTAATTAAAAATATATTAAGTACAATCAGCTTAATTATCAACTGCTATATATATATATATATATATTCATCAATTTTTATTACCAAATCTAATTGTGAATTATAATATTGAACATCGATCATTGGGTACTTTCATGTTTAAAAACGCAGCTTATCTTTTGGGTGTCTTCTATTTATTTACATCGAACATTAACTAAACTAAAAAAGAAGGGGATTTTACTTACCAATTCCTCACGAAGTATTATTTATTAAAATAATACTTTATTTTGTTTTATATTTTTGTTATATTATTAATTTTTTTGTTTAATTTTATTTTTTAATATTAATTTTTTTTTCTATTTAGTTATCATACTCTGATGACAAAAATCCTAGGTTTAATGGATTACCCTGTTTTGGCGGGTTAACCTAGTTGACCCAGATTTTTTTTCTTCCAATTTCATCTTTTAATATTGATTTGATTGAGAATTAAACTTCATGATTTGTTTTGTTTACTTTTCATTATATTATCATGATCTTATGACACGAAAATAATGCTTAACAGATTAACCTCAGTTAACTCGGGTTTTTTTCTTTTATTTAATTGATTTTAAAAAAAAATTATCATTCAACATTTGGTCGATTGAGAATTGAATTTCATAATTTATTTGATTAGTTTTTTATGAGAATACTTTGTTCTCATGATCAAGGTCACGGGTTTTGACATTTTAACCCTAGTTAAATCAGGTTGGTTTTTTTTTTCTTTTTTCTTTGTAAGAGGTTAAATTGGTCTTATTACCTGGGTCACGAGTCCTTCAACATTAAACTTGCTTTTTTATTGGGTTGTCATTGTCTTATGACTCGGGTTGTGGGTTAACCAAATTGACTCATTTTTTTTCTTTTTTTTAATTGACTTTTTTTCTTCTCAATTTCATCAATTAATATTGTATTTAATTGGAAATTAGACTTCATAATTTATTTTGGTTTATTTTTCATTAGGCTATCATGGTATCATGACTCGGTAATAGTGCTTAATAATTAACTCGGATTAACTTGACTTATTTTTTATGTCATTTTTTTAATTAAATTTTTTTATAATTTTCATCATTCAACATTAGATGATAGAGACGATTGAGAATTAAGCTTTATAATTTGTTTTAATTTTTTCTCTATGTGGTTATCTCAGTCTCAAAACCAAAGTCACGAATTTGACAGATTAACTCGAGTTAAATCAAATTATTTTTTTATTTTTTTCTATAAGGTTATCTTAGTTTGATGACCCGGGTCATGATTTGGTGGATTGACTTAGGTTTTTTTATGTTATTTTTTTTAATTGATTTTTTTTTAATCTCATCCTTCAATATTGTGTTGGTTATGACACATTTAGTCGGTAAACCAGTATGTAATGAATATCGTGAATAGTGCCATTGAGAATTGAACAGTTCTCGTGGTCTCTAGAATATACCATCAGACATATTTTATCGATATACCCGTATGTAATGAACACCATGAACAATGCCAAGGTGAAGGGAAACAATTCTCATGGTTTCTGAAATATACCAATAGACACATTCTGTTGGTATACCCGTATGTAATGAACATCTTAAACAATGCTAGGGTGAAGAGGCATAGTTCTCATGGTCTCTGAAATATACCGACATACATATTTCATGGGTATACCCATATGTAATAAACACTGTAAACAATGCTAGTGTAAAGGGGAACAATTCTCATGTTCTCTAAAATATATCAATGAATATATTATGTCGGTATACTAGTATGTAATGTACAGTTTGTCGGTATTTTCATCGATGTAAAACAATGTCTGATGCCAAATTGTATATGTATTCCTTATCTATCCATTCTGTAAATATTTAATTTCACAACTGCACACATAACACAATAACATCAATTCACATAACAATAATAAAATAAATATTTCTTTGTCATTCAATAATAAATTAACATCATTGTCATTATATTAAAGTGAATTTTGTCTATAAATATTACATTATAGTTTCTGGCATTACACATTAGTGTTGTGCAAATTAATCAGAATTCTCTTCTTCTTTATCAATTGACTCGTCCTCATCTCCATTGTAATCTTGTACGTTGATTTCATCATTATCATCTTCATCGACTTATGTATGTCCACTAGAGCTCAAACTATCATTCAACTCCTCAACATCAACATTAATAAAAATATTCTCGACGATGTGAAAATTTAAATTTTCTTCTAAGTCATTAAATGGAGCAACTCGATATGGATTAACTAACTCACCAAGTTGAAAGATATCATCTCCCACATTTAATTCATCATTGTCATCCTGAACAACCTTGACACGGCCCCTAGGTTTGGTTTTCACAATGGATAACCAGTCATTTTTGAACGATCCTTTCTAAAGGAAGGATTGTATATGTAATAAACTTGTTGGCATTGCTTGATAAAAACAAAGATATCATCACTGTTGCATAGTCTAACCTTTGAATTAATTTCAATCAAACCATGATAGGGATCTATTCTGATTTCTCTTTAAATGGTGTCACACCAATAGCATTTGAATAAAAATAATTTATTCTGCTTGCTATGATATTGCAATTCAATGAACTCTTCCAACTTCTTATAGTAGTCAATTTTAAACTCATTAGAAGTCGATCCCTTAACACAAACCCCCACTGTTATATGTCTTCCTTCCATGTCTATATTTTTTTAGTATGAAACACATGTCCATTGATAAAATATTGTTGTAGCACTTCATCTTTCTTTCAGGACCCAGACAAAGAAACACTAACATTCCTTCTCGATTGATAAACTTGGTATATGAAATACAACCATGAACAACTATCGAGAAATGTGTAATGAAATTAAGTATCTTGAGAGATAAGAATAATTAAACGGTACTTACATGTGTTCTGAACCACATGGAAAATTATTCATCTTGTGATAGAAAGATTTGGAATTTAGTCAACTGTGAGTTTTGCGATATAAAATATTGATGATGTTGCCTGCAAGGAATTAAAAAATGTATCATTTTATGATATTATAAAAGATAAATTGTTCAAAAATAGCAACAAGTTAAGTACTATACTTACTGAATAAAAGGTTTCAGTTCATTACAATTAAATAACATATAATTATGTGCTTGTCTGAATTCTATTTCTTACAATATCTTCCCTTTATAGCATTTTTTGGTACTGGTTGTCAAGGATGAGAGAATATTGACAAGTTCCCACTCGAAGGCACTTTCTCACCATCATCATACCTTGCAATGCGATTGATTCTTGTTCTCAATTGAAACTTGAAATAGTATGAAATAAATGTTAAGATCTCTTCAACAATATAAGCTTTGCATATCGAAGCTCAATAAGTGCCTTGTTTTTTACTTCTCTCTTAAGGTTGAACAAGTACTTGTATGATATTAAATGAATGTTTTGAAATATGCAAATAAAAAGATAATAAAATTTTAATTATGATGCATGTGTAAACCCTAACATTTTGAATGAATACATCTATATATATTGGACTAGGCCTTCAACTTTTACCTCAAACGGTAATTGTACGGATAGATGCTTCATCGAGTCGAAAAATGATAGAGGGAATATTATCTCAAGTTTTCATATTGTTTGAGCGATATTAGTTTCAAGCCTCTTCATGTGTTGTGTCAGCAACTTGTTGAAGTGTATATCTCTAAAGAAGTTATTGATCTTCATGAATGCATCTTATATCTCCTTTTATAAAAAAAAAATCCTAGTAAACTAATGGAATGAGTGTTTGCATAAACATGTGGTAGTCATGACTCTTCATTCCATACAATCTGCAATTCTTTAAATTCATTAACCTTGATAAGTTTGAGGCATATCCATCAAGAAAATACAAAATTTTAAGCTATTGGTAAACAAGTAACTATTGAAATGTTGCGGTCACATAAATTAATTACCCTAGCTTAAACAAATAAGATAGTAAAGAGCAAGTAAGGGGTCAATCCCATGAGAAAGATCTAGTTTAGGTCTTTATACTAGATGTTTTAATGTTGGGAGGTTTTAAGGTTATCTAGACATGCTATGGTAAACAAAATAAAATAAACAGAAACCTATTAAGAGAAAAACCTTCATCTCAAGTAAACGTCCACCTACGAAAATCAAAATTGATCATTGAAATGATACATCAATTTATATTATAAATATCTTTCTTTCTTTAACATTAGTCAGTTAACCGATCCGCAGTGTAACTAACCCTAATCATTAAACAACCACAATGTCCACACTAATAATATAATTCAATGGCAACCTTAAGAACTAGATAGATTGATAAATCTAGACAACATAACTGTCTATAGTTTATGTTTGATTTAATTGAATGTTTTTCCTAAGATTAACAACATAGATCCGCTATAATTATCACAAGTTTAATATCACAACTCTAGTTTTGATAGCAAACTTAGTAATAGATTGGTTTAGAATAATAATTTATAGTCTACTCTAAGAATCAAACTAAACAATCATAGAAAACAAACATAGAAAACTTTCATAGTCATTATATAAACTAAAAAGAAAAGATAGAATAGATCTCACAGTTTTTAAAATCTGGAGGTTTCTATATCCTTTCAACCAAGACAAATAATTTATCCTTACATGTCTATTGAAAAACTAAGGAAGAGGAAAAAAAAGATGAAAATATAATTTCGGGTATAAGAGAAAATGGTGAGAGTTCTCTTATTCTTTTTGGTCGCCCTTTTTCTCTCTTTTTTTTTATTTTACAGGAAACCCTAATCCCTATATCCCTCCAATCCATTTGTATCTTTCAAAAAATAATCCTTTCCAAAGTAGATAATCTACATTGAAGTAGTACAATAACTATTTTTCTAAAAGGAAAAAAAACTAGTCTTACATAAAATCTTCAAGCTTTGACTTTAAACTTAGAAAATTAAATTTCCATATAAAGATCTTTTCCATACGAAGAAATAATTCTCATGTCAGTTTAGATGCTTTGGAAGTAAGTTGGACTTGTTTCTTCACAAAACCTATATATGCTGGTAGAATTCATAGGTTGTCTTGGAAAATCATATCTCTCTCATATGAGCTTTTTTTTTTCTGCAATTTGATATTTTGATAGGTCGTTGAGTTAGGAATCCAAAAAAATTAAGTTTGCATTAAATGGACTTCTCAAACTCAAGATATTCAGTCGGAATGGTCAAAGGTCAAAACTGGCAGAATGCAAGACTTGTCTTTGAAGGCTGTGATTTCCATGCCTTTTTTTTTTTATTTTTCTTGCCATATATGTATAGAAAGGTATGTATATTAGCTTTCTAATGCCATTAGAACCACCTCATTTCAACCTCTACATCTCAACTTCTGCATAAAACATCGACCAGAGGTTAAATCTACCAATATTCGACATGAGTTGGAAGATGGTCTGAATTTTATCTCTAATTTACTCCTTTTCAAATATTATATCCAAAAGTGTCTTTAAAACATGGACAAAAT
>Ga0325405_1002013_pt1 | contig 20942 bp, 8 predicted proteins | sample PopdelMetagenome_21_FD_205663 | JGI IMG/M metagenome (GOLD analysis project Ga0325405, IMG submission 205663) | Populus deltoides microbial communities from Bellville, Georgia, United States - Xylem-Control-R2 | ecosystem: Host-associated > Plants > Phyllosphere > Stem > Wood/Secondary xylem...
ACATCAAAGAGAGATCAATAAAAGGATCAAAGAGGGATTAGAAAAGAATTAAGTAAGGAAATTGAAGATTTTCAAGGGTTGTTTTGTTAAGGGAAGATGATTTTGAAGAAGAATAGGAGAAGGGAAAGAAGTGAGTAGAAAACTTTTCTTTCTTGTTCTTGTCTCTTGGATTTAATGTGTTTAAGAAATAAGAAACTTTGATTAGCTATTATTTTGAATTATTAAGGAAAATTAGTGTATTTTACATATGAGAATGTTATGTACATTATATTTTAATGAATGAATAATTAAATGAATGTTTTTATAATAGACTAAGGTTAATACACATGAAAAAGTGTTGGGTATTATATGAATTGAAAAAAAAAAAACCGAAGCTTAAAAATGAAATATCTCATGAACTATACAAACCGGTCATATTAGTAATGTTCATTGTGAACATGTATATAATGATTATTGTTATAATTCTCATTGACATTAAGGTGACATGTTTTTAAAATCTCCGGAGGCTTACATCTTTCAAACATGTTGGTCATATATGTTTCTATGAGCTTTAGTTGCTCTTAAATGCTTTTAATAGCATTACCAAAGATTTGATCCATGATAGTTACATAAATGCACAACACTATTGTAAAGATGCAAGTAGATCACATCAATTCTTACTAGTGAAATATAATATAAAGATAAAACTAATTTTGAAATTCATTTATTATTTATTTATTTATTTTTAAGATTAATCAAGACTATAATGCATCAAGGAAATTATAAGCATGTTATGTTAAACTTAAATGGCTAGTTGAATACAAAGTCATAAATTTCCACCGCAAGCTCTAGAGTTGTCAAAAGTACTAGTTATCTAGCAAAAATATGATGGATATGATATGAGATTTTGGCTTTCATGTTAGAGATTGATAAATCTCCGGTGAAAAACGACATTTTATTTTTTGGTTGTGGGGCACATCGGTTGAGATTTTGGTTTAAGAGATTTGTGGTATTCTGATACGGCAGCTTGAATGGCACAGTGGTAGAAGTGAAAAGGCGAGAAGGCTTAAGGAATGACGAGAACAGAGAGAGAACACTAGATCGCTAGATCACAAGGTTTAGGGGATTTGGTTGTCACATTTGACATTGAAGCTGCTGTAGAATGAATCTTTACTGAGGACAAAAATGTGAACCTGGTGGTAAACAGATTGAAATAAAGAAGGTGGAACCAAAGAGTATTGAGAACCGGTGGTGATAATGGCAGTGCAGCAAAGTCTTCACATTTTACAACAGCAGTACAAAGGCACAGTGTCAAGCAATTGAAAATATACAACCATTGTCCTAATCTCTGAAGGACAACATGCTACAACAACCATGCCCCAAACTCATATTAGCTGAAATTGGCTATTACGGTTCCTTTTGTGCCATAGCGCACAACCATATCAAGGACAACATGCTACAAATTACATTATTCAGGGGGCTACAAATTTCGGCAAATACCTCTCAGTAGTGATAGGATGTGGAGACTCTCATCCCCTTGTGCTGGTCACATCTCTTCCTCCCCTGAACAGGGGCTCTCAAACAGACAGAACCGTCACGTAATGTAACCTCACAAATTGGTGCATCGAACCTCAGCGAGGAACTGTCTACCCCAGAAAAGTTACATTCAACCCTCTTGCCTTTATGCTGCCAACATCTTTTGTTTCCCTGAATGGGTTGCCTTCTGCAGAATGAACCATTTCCCAACATTACTCCACAAGTATTGGGAAAATGTTCCTTGGCAGGATTATTTGAAGATCCACATTGCCAGGTACCATATGCATTATGTTTAGATGAGGCATTGTTGTTTATGCTGTCAGCAAAAGAATTGAATACTGAACTGGGGGCAGACATACGGATTTTTTCTTCTGCTGCTGGCTCTGAACTGTCTACCCCAGACAAGTTACATTCAACCCTCTGGCCTTTATGCTGCCAGCATCTTTTGTTTCCCTGAATGGGTTGCCTTCTGCAGAATGAACCATTTCCCAACATTACTGCACAAGTATTGGGAAAATGTTCCTTGACAGGATTATTTGAAGATCCACATTGCCAGGTACTATATGCATTATGTTTAGATGAGGCATTGTTGTTTACGCTGTCAGCAAAAGAATTGAATACCAAACTGGGGGCAGACATACGGATTTTGTCTTCTACTGCTGGCTCTGAACTGTCTACCCCAGACAAGTTACATTCAACCCTCTGGCCTTTATGCTGCCAGCATCTTTTGTTTCCCAGAATGGGTTGCCTTCTGCAGAATGAACCATTTCCCAACATTACTCCACAAGTATTGGGAAAATGTTCCTTGACAGGATTATTTGAAGATCCACATTGCCAGGTACTATCTGCATTATGTTTAGATGAGGCATTGTTGTTTACGCCGTCAGCAAAAGAATTGAATACCGAACTGGGGGCAGACATATGGATTTTGTCTTCTGCTGCTGGCTCTAAGACGGAGGTGTTAACCCGCATCCCCTTGTGCTCTTCACATCTTTTCCTCCCTGCCACAGCTTGCTTCCTACAAAAAGTCCCATCACCTAAATTTACCCCACATGTGGTTTCATGTTCTCGGTCATTGTGAGTTGTGGAATCTAGATTTGCTCCATGTGGATAATGTAAATTTCCTTGTGCGATGGATTTGTAACTGGATCCATAAACTCTCCTCCCTTTGTGTTCCTCGCATCTCTTTCCCCCTGGAACTGGTGGCCTTCTACATGGTATACCATCAACCATGATGAATCCACATCTACAATCGGAGTCCTCATTAATGCCATATTTATCTGTAACTAGCCTAGGCTGTGATCTGCTGAGCTTAAAAATTCCAAAGAATAATTTTTTGCTATCCTCATCACCAAAACCAGCATGCTTTTCTGGTGAAAGAGGCTTGCTTGCTTTGATTTTAATACCTCCTAGTTTGTGACTGGAAAATGGAAGCCATTGAAAAATATCTGGAGGTCTAGCTGTCCTTGAATTGAGTTTCTGAAGGACATCACTGGGACGGCGTGTACCATTACTACCTTTATTCCATGCGTAATCAAAAGTGCCAAGCAGCTTACCTTCCGTTTCCTCAGCATCCCTCTTATCTTTCATCTGTTCAACATTCAGGAAAAACAGTGTAGAAAGATGAAATACATTTCCAAATTTACATGCCAAAAGATTTGCACATATCCCTCTTATATGCCCAAGAATTTATAATGCAGGCACTAGAATTGCAGGTGGTGAATATGGATTTATCTTATATGTATATACAAGTATCTGGCAGAACTGTTGATATGCATAATTTCATCCCCTAAGTCAACTTTGAAGCCTAGAACTCTAAAAGAGGGAGGATATTGAGTACTACCTCCCTGCCTCCTTTGTGCTCTTATAACTACCATGCACACAAAAGAATGGAAACTAAGGAAATCTTAGACATCTAATTCAATAATGCTATCATTGAATAAAAGACCGGAAATTCTTTAAAAAACACCATGTTTGATCCTACAAAAACTTGTTTGTCCCAATAATTTCACAAAAGTTTAAAACCTAAATGATTATTCAGGGCATAATTTCAGCTGCCACTATAAATGTACTTATCATTGACATCTAAGTGAGAAAATTTAATATAAACTTTTCTTACAGTAAAAGGCAATACTTACAGGAGCCCATCTATACACAATGGACTGGCCTCTTGAGAATATCTCTTCAAATAAACCTAGCCCTTTTTGAAGAGAATCATCTTTAGAATCATTCACATGGCCAGTTGAGTAAGTATTACCCAAATGGGCACCTGAACGACCGTATTGCTGGAGTCGGGTTCTAACATTGTCAGCTTGTCCAAGGTAAACCACCACTATGTCATCTCGGACAAGCTTGCCAACATCACGCCGCGACAGCCCAGAGCGAGGAACAGCAATACCAAGCTCATATAGTCCCGGGCCAGAAGTAGTTGGGAGATTGTGGATCCTATATCGAGAAGCTCCTTCCTTCCCCAAGAAATAGTCTTGCCAGTCAGAAGGGCCAATGAGAAGCTGAATCATGTATACAAAGAATCAATGTATACAAACTGAAAGCGTGAGAAACCGATCTGGAAAAAAAATATGAAGACCCCAGATTCCATTTGGCAGGCATATTATATATAAAGCAGTTTAAAACACTTGTTTTTCGCAGCCAATTTTCAACGGCAAGCAAGAAACTAAAAAAGTAACAAAATTGTAAAGGAAGAAATTATCAAACCTGCCATTTGGAGAAGCTGGAGTCGTGCTTGGTTCGCTTATAGTCTTCCCTCTTCAATCTGGCACCGACATCCATGCCCTCCGGTCCCCGTCATATATCTGTGTGAAGAAGATGACATTTAATACGCTTCTTCCTTTCTGTATAAGTAACCGCGGAGCCCAACCCATGATTCCGAGCCTGCTGAATTGGTTGGGTTGTGTCGGGGAAGGCCCAAATAAAAAAACAAATAATTAAATCATGCTAGCGTTGCCACCAATTAGGAGGTAAAAAATATCCATGTAAAATGTCCATTCTCTAATAAAAGATACTAATTTGTATATTAATCAAGAACAAAATATTCTAAAATGATATTAAAAAATATCTTATTTATTAAAATAAATGTTTTCCTTGCAAAATGTTTTCGCACATACAAATTATTTTTGGGAACAAACATCCACTTAATTATTAATACAAAATTCTAAAGGGATGACTCTAGCCTATCATAGAAATTATTTGAGCACAAGTGTTCGTTTGGAGAGTTTGGAAATGTGGTGCAAACCACGTTCTCAAAAAATTTAATTTATTTTGCAAAAAATTAAAAAAAAAATAAGTTTTGGATTGTTTTGACATGCTGATCTCAAAAATGATTTTTAAAAAATGAAAAAACATCATTTTGATACATTTCAACACGAAAAGTTATTTGAAAAGCAACAACAACCACATTCTCAAACACCGTCTAACCCTTGAGAGTAGGTTGTGAGGGAATACTGCGGAATTGGATTGAAAAAAAATTTATAATGCTAAGAAAATATCTAGTAATATCCTATTGGCTAGTCTTTTTAACTCAATTTAACAAAGAAGTAAATACAAGGATGAAAGAGAACCTACATAAAAATATTCTTATTAATTTTGATTAATTTTGAATTTGATTTTTTTTTCATGTGTCTATCTCTTTTTTAAAAGTGGTCTGGAAGAGTAATTAATAGAACATCATTAATTATTTCTTATATATTGTCATAACTCATTTTTGAGTTCTCCCTCAAATTTACCTTTTTTCTTTTCAAATAAAAATAAAAAATAAAAGTAATAATAATAAGAAGATTGACAACTTGACAAAAATAAGTTGAGGAGGGTTTCAAATATGTAAAAGAATTAAGCTAAAATTTTTGGATGGAATTACGATCCTAATCATACCCTATTATACGTAAGACTGAAAAGATAATGCAGATTTAAGATCAAATTAAATAATTATTAGATGAATCTGCATAAAAATTAAGTATAAGAACTTAATTAGACTTTTAATAGGCCAATTTGATTTAATCATGAGCCAAATTAAAATCTTAATTATGTTTAAGAATTATTTTGGATCAAATTAAAATATTTAATTAGGTGTAAGGACTTAATTATACTTTTAATGTGTCAAACTAATTTTATTAGGGACTTAATTGGTGAAAAATTAAGTTTAGAAGCTCAATCTGGGCTTAATCGAGAAATTAGGATTTTAAATGATCAAAACTCAATTTTTACAAAGTTAATTGATTGAAATCAAGGACAAAATTCTAAGAAAATAAAAATTTAAGGTCAATTAAGGGTTAAATTGAAAAAAAATCATAATCAAAGACCTTTCTAGCAAAAAAATGCTAAATTCTAACAACTCAATTTGGTTGAAAACAAGGGTAAAATTGAAGCAAATTAAAAGTTTAATGGTCAATGGAGGGTCAATTTGTATAAATTCAAAACTAAAAACCAAAATGAAAAAGACGCTGAAATTCAGGGTTGATATTGGAGTTCGGCGAGGGTAAAATCACATAAAATTAAAAGTTTAAAGTCAATTAGGGATGCAATTAAAAGAAATCAAAAGTTGAAGGACTAAATTGAATTTTAGTCAAATCTCTAATGAAAACCTTAAGAAAGTCAAAACAGTGTCATTTCATTTAAATGAAATGATGTGTTTTGACTAAAATGGTTTGTTTTGGCACAAAACGATGTCATTTTGACCGATGTAAAACTAAAAAAAAATGATGCCAAACGACTTGTCATTTGGCTAATGTTTATCATCTTCAAGCTTTTATACCCGAAAGACTGCTCGGGTGGCTACTTTTCTAAAGTATTTAATACTTCATCTCTCCACCAAACCGAACAAACAATACACCACTATGATGGTCTGATATTATACTATACCCCAGCATAATTCTTACATGTTGGTTGCCCTTACAACAATCGCGACGCTGCCCCAAAAAGGCTATGCCTATCAACCTTTAGCAGCCAAGTTTTTGCAGCTCATGATGATGACTTAGAGCCAATGATTAAGATCCTTCCCGTTTGAATGATAGCCAAGATTGGTCCCTAATAATGGCAAGGTATCCCTCTTTCACCCCTATAAATAAAAGTGGTTTTCGAGCATTGAGGGGCAAGAAAGAAAAGTGCAAAGTGAGCAAAAACAACTAGCCTTTTTCAGCATTGTTCTTCCTCTCTACCACCGCTTCAACCATCTTCTCTATCGTGAATCCCAACATCTTCAGTCTCTACGTCGTGACTAACAGCGACCCAACACCCTTGTAACTTTTTATTCTCACAGGCATCAAGAGCAATCTCGCTAACACCAGCTTCTTCTTTTCTTCTCAATCACATCAACCTTTATCATCCTTACGCTAAACCTCTCATCCACAGCAGCTACACCTCTCCATGCTAGGTAACCTTCTTCTCTCTTCCTTTCCCCCCCATAAATCTTCTCATGCTTCTACCATCTGCATGCAGAACATGAATTTACGTTCTGCAACAAAATAATTCACATAGTCATTGAGTTGGGCTAGCATCCATGTGGCATGGACAGGCTAGACCAGTTGCAGCCCATCCAACACTATTGGGCTGGGTCTGACCTATTTTTTTTTAAAGGAAAATTTTTAAATTTTTCAAAAACCTATCTTTAAAATTTATTATGGGTCCGTTGTGTGTATTTTTTAACAATTTTTTTAATATTGAACCATAGACTTACATTATAAGATCCAAACTCGGTATAAAAAATATCTAATTTTCTCCAAAATTAAAAAAAAATCCAAAAAATCCAAAAATTAACTTTATTTAAGAAAACAAAAAATATTTTGTTTTCGTGCAAACAATCAAATCCTAAAGGTTTTTTATGCATATTTTCTAAAAAATATAAAATTACATTTTTATCATGTTTTAAGAAGTGTAAAATAGATATTGTAACCGATTTATGATTATTCATTAAGGTTTGGTCAAAATACCAAAAATCTCATAACAATTAGTTTGTTGTTCAAAATGTTAGGAATTAACTAGACCTAGGAAATTAAATGTGATGATAAATCTGGGCCTTAGAATGGTTAGGATTTAACCCGATAATGTAGAGACTTCCTTATAAAAGAAGATTTATCTTGAATCTTAGATGAGACCAATGGATAGAAACATGACCTAGAAAAACAATCAAACAATAATGTAGATTACCTTAGGTAGGGTGTACTGGGTATAATTCGTCTTTCCCTTGCACAAGTAGTCCCCTTACCCAAACTCTTACAGACCATTAGGTTTTCTAGTAACTATGATATTAGGTGATGACTTTTGAACCCTATAATAATAACTTTATGATTAAACAAAAAAGCCCCATTTCAATTCCAAGATATAGCCCTACTATTCGATATCGTGCACGTCACAACAAGATGACGACTCCACTAGGAAAACCTTGTTTGATTGGACCGAGCTTTGCTTGTTTGCTTGTTTGTTTATTTTTTTCTGTTTAATTATAACATATTTCTTTACTCTAACATGCATTTTATATACTCCTTATGCATCTGGTATAGAATAATACCTTTATACATCTTAATTTTTAAATAAACTGAATTCTATATTAGGTGGAGAGTAGCAGTTTGTCTTATGACTTTCAATCGGAGTTTAGATTTGTGAAACATCCAACTATGAGTTGAGTGTTTACTCGGTAATGGTGATCACACTATGCCTCAACCATTTCTTGTAAATCCCTATACTACTTTCACAAAAGGTGGTTATTGGGTAGATTATAGACCCTTTTTTAGACTTTATAGAAAGCTTACCCCTCATATAGAGCATAGACTAACCTAAAACCTACTTTTAGAGCATAGACTTTTTAATAATTCATTTTACATTAGGACAAACCTAATTAAAATCCTAAACTCTGCAAGGTTTTTAATCTAAAATCATAACTTTTATGACCTTTTCTAAGTTCGGGGAAAGATCTGAGATAATACAATTAGTTGAAAGGGATTGATCAAGAATCGAGGTTGGGGAATTATTATACATGACCAAAGTACATTACTCCATGAAAAACATAAAAGAAGCTTATGTCAATGTTGGGGTATGTAAATGAAACTTTATTTAAGCGAAAATATGAGAGAATTGCCCACCTAATAAGGATTCTAATTCAAATTTCATCAGTCAATGCCTTAATGCACTTATAGAATCTAGGTGATAGATGTTTTATTTTTGGAGATGTTGACATGACCCCCACCATTGAAGAGTATACCTAGATTTTAAGTTTCCCAAATGACGCTCATAAAGCATATTTCAGACAAGGAATACAGTTGTCGGAGCTGCAAAATTATTGCATCTAAACCAAGTTGATTATTACAGGATGTTGAATGGAGGATTTAAGTGGAAGTTGATTGAGAATAAGATGAAGACGAATAAAGAAAATGGAAAGCTAAAAGAAGAAAAATACTAGGCAGTTGCTTTCGCCATCTTCGAGTTAGTTTTGTTTCCTTTAGATGCTGCTAGGATTATTAATATTGAAGCTGCCAAAGCCTTCGTTGAATATTAACAGATAAAAAATAACCTCACCTTAGCTATCTTAACTAAAACATTCTTATCCTTAAACCATTGTAGACTATATGGAAAAGGAGTGATGTGATGCAATGTTTCTTTTTTATTTATGTGGATAGTTAGTCATTTGAAGATATCAAGAGAAGTTTTTAATAATTTCTAGTGGTTTAGCATGAAACCCTTCGAGCTGATTTTAAGCGCAGAATGGAATGAAAGCATGGGTGAAAAATGTCAAGCACTCCCTTGGAGTAATTTCAAGTGGAAAAGCTTCTTAGATGGGTAGTTTGTCTTATCTTATAAGTTGTGGTGACAAAGTATGGGTTTCGTTGATTGGTTTGACTGGTTATATCAGCTACTCACCCTCACTAGTAGTTAGGTAGTTTGAAGGCACATAATACATATCGAAAACTTAGAGGTTAGCCAAGTATGGGCCTTGCCATCTTTTCTAGTAATCGAATGAACTATTTGTTAGTGTATGTGCCCTAAAGTAAATCAGTTTGCTACATGTGACATTGACTTTGTTTATGCAGAATATATTTATCATTAATAAAGACATTCTTTATCTTTAATTTTATTTTTGATTGATTAATAAGTTTAGAGTAAAGATAAAGTTATTAAAATAAAAAAAATACTTTTTAAAAGAAATTATAAAATAATTATAATTATGAGGATTCATATTGCATCAAAAAATCATACTTAAATGTTCTTTATCAATACTCTATTAAGACTCGATATTCTATGAAACCATTGAGATTAATACATATTATGTTATTTCCTTTATGAAAGAAAATAGTTGTTCTCATAAGTTGAGATGTGAGGGGTACTTGAAACTAATGTATAGGTGTTTGTCATATGACATGTACACTAAACTAACTAGCATGAGGGTTCCATATGGAAAAATCACTTGTATTTATGAAAAAAACTCACGTAATAGTGTTGTAAGTGATCCTTAAACTTGAGGACATCAAGTTATCTTATATAAGGAATATTATGCTTTGATTTTAACTATACATTGCCTTAATCAAAGGTAAAAAAAAATGAGCAAATATTAGATATAATATAAATTATATGAAATCATTTGAGTAATTAATAAAAGATTCATCATCATATGTAAATTAAAAAAAATATTCCACCTGTTCTCAAATATTATTGATTGAGAAATCATTACCCAGAGTGGAATGAGATTTGAAAAGGGTTTCAATTTTATTCAAAGAATCAATTAATATGGTGTTGAGAACAAACATAATTTGACATAACAAACACATTTCATACTCAAATGTATAAATCAAAACACTCTAGATAGAGGGATAATAATTACGCTAAGAAATTAATCATTAAAATGTTAAGTCGAACCACTTATGACTTTCTTGATATTTGGAGGATCATGACACATTACTAGATGTTGTATTTGCTCTTCAAATATAAATTAATTAATTTTTCAAATTGATAATAAGTTAAATTATTTAATTTATCTAATCCTATTTTATTTAAAATTATGATTTATATTTTAGTCAATATATAAGGAACCTAATTGGTCATACACATTAAAAATCTTTGGTAAGAAATTAAACTTGAATGACTAATTAAGTATAACTTGATTGTAAATAAGTTTTAGAAATTGAGAACTAAAATTTAATTTATATAGAGGATTATGATTCTAGAATTAGAAGAATCAAAGGCTAGATTACATAATTTTTTTAAATTATCATGAAATAATATATGTAATATTTTTTTAAGGGACAAAGTGATATTTTATCATTAATAAAGTTATCAGTTTTTTCCCTATAAATAGAATATTATATTTTATATTTTTCCCTGTATGCATATTATACATACTCTACATATATGATTTATCCTTGTAATAGGTAAGTACCAAGTTAAGTTGACCTAAAATCCTACATTTAGACATGCTCCAGCTAGGTAACCTTGGCCAACTAATGGTCATTAAATCCTTCCGCTTTTATCTAGGCTCACACACTTATAACGAGCCTCTTATGTCTAGCTTTCAAAAATACATGGAAAAAAATTGGATCCAAAATGATACATATGTACTTGTACACAAAAAATAATTGGCAAACAAGAGTTTTTTCAAGAAATGATGAGGTGTTTGGGAGTGTGGTAGCAATTATTTTTCTAAGTGTTTTTTGCTTAGAAATGAACCAAAATATTTTTTTAATTTATTTTTAACATCAACACATCAAAATAATTTGAAAACATAAAAAAATAAGTAAATTATTTTTTGAATTTTGACCAGCCTTCGTTTGGGCCGTAACCCCATACAAACACGAAGAAAAATAAATGTGTTAGTGGAAGATAGCGTAAATGTCTTGCACTAAGATAGTAAAAGGTTATATGATATTACATTAGTAAAGAAAACTCAAACTACTTTGCATGCTTGCACTATATTAGGAGGGGACCAAAGTTTTTTTTAACATAAAAAAATATTTAGGTCGCGAGAAATTATTTGACATTGTAACTAAACTCGAAAATGTGATTGGTTTTAAGATTTTTGTTTCATTAAAAAAATATTTCATTTTGATTTTTTTAAGTTAAACTACGTTTTTATCGATTTTTCGAGATGCTTTTAAACTTGTCAAGTTGTCCAAGCTATATCAAGTCAATCTTAATATAGTTTAATTTTTTCTGCTAAAAAACACATTAACAACTCCTGGATATTTTTTTACATTAAAAACAAATTGATCTGACCTGTAACACAGCGTGAGTAGTGATTTAGTACATAATACTAAATCATTTAGTAAAAACTAGGATACTGCCTCGTGCTATGTTGTAGGTCGAACCAATTTTTTTTAATGCAAAGAAAATGTTGATGACCAAAAAAAATCCAAGGACATGGATTCAAAATTGTTTTTGACACTATGACATATTAAATCAATCTAAGTAAACCTTGATTAACTTGTCAAATCCGTGACCCAGTTTTAAAATCATGATAACCCTATAAAAAACAAATTGAAACCAATTAATCATATAACAAAGACTAATTTAAAATATATATTTTTAAAAAAATATAGAGATAAAAATATATTGGATCAACCTTTATTTCATAACTTAACTTGTCAAACTCGTGATTTAGATCATATAACTCCATTGAGTTAAATAATTTAATTTTTTTTACCTAACTATGATAAAAACTAGAGATTTTTTTTTTAAAAAATTAAATGATGAGATTAAAAGAAAAAAAAGATGATAAATTATTGGATAAATCCGGAATTCGTAGCTTAATTTGATAAATCCGTGACTCAGGTCATGTACTTCAATGAGTTTTATAATTTGTTTCATAAATTTATCTTTTTGCTAAATATATGAAAACAAAAATAGAGGAATTTTTTTTAAGATTAAATGATGTAATTGAAATTAAGAACAATTGAAGGACAAAATGTTTTTTTTTTTTAAATAGGTTATGCTTAGGTGGCCTAGCACGCCTGAGCCTTAAAGAAAGAAGAACCAAGCATGTGGGCCTCTAGCCTAAGTTTGGTGTCAAAACCCCTTATTTTTTTTGCAAGGGTGGACAATTTTTTTTAAAAAAATATAGGCGCAACGTCTCCTGTTTTACCCTAAATTCCGACCACTACTGATGGCCAAAAAATCATAAGTTGTTTTTTTGGGTTAAAACCCAATTTGACCTATTTTTACATAAAACACACTTTTTATAACATCAAAAAACTAATTTATCAAGTTAAAAAACCTAAAAAATGGTTCAAGAACACAAAACCAAACTAGGTAAAAAATTTAGTTTTTGGCTTTGATATGTTGTTTTAGTCAATATTGAAGCTTAAAACAACCACCATCAAATTTTTTTTGTTGAAAGGAACTCGTTGATATTAATATCAATTTTTTTGTGCCTAAAATCGATATTAATCGACAATCTTTCCTGTCTTTGCTTGAATTTGAGGAGTTTCTCTCTATTCTTTCAAATTCAAAGAATGAAAAAAAAACTTTTGGATTATAATTGATTTTTAAAAAATTATAGGGATTGTGAAGGTTGAAAGGAGAAAAGAGGGGGATAAAATGAATTTTTGAATAAAAATTTTAATTGGTAATGAAATTACTCTGAGTTTCATACTTTATTCTTTTTTTATTTTGATTTACCCCAAATTATTCCTATATTTGTATTTTTGCATATAGAGATGCAATCTAAAAAAATTAATAACAAAAAAATAGTTCTAAAGTAAGTATCCTAGATGTTTGAGACTTGGAGTATATGTTATAATTTACTCACAATAATGATGTAAAATAACATCGTGGAAAAACTCACCGTAAAATTGTATGATTTATGAGTGTGTGTGTGTGTGAAGCTAGTGTCGTGTTGCAAAACGGACTCTTTCCATTTGTCTTTTTTGTTTGTTTTATGCCTTGCCTCTCGTAATTATCTACAAGCCGGAGTGGAATGTCATCGAACCCCCAGCTTCAGCTTCTGTGTCGATCCCCTCTTTTCTTACAACCTCAATCCTCACGCTTTTTGCATGAACAGTAAAAAAAGAAAGAAACTTGTGCTTTGCAAGAACTGGTATGCTACGCTAGTTTTGCTTAATCCAAAGTAGTTTACATGAAATTAAACTACCCCAGTTGGGAAAAACGCATGTCAATTGCCACTTTGGAGGTATCTTGGTTTCTGTGTCACGTTGAAAATGCAGTCTCAATGATTTTGTTTTTGCGGAATTTTGATGGGTTTGTGGCTATGGAATGTTGTGTTAAACAAGGTGGAGGGTTTTAGAATGTCTTTTTTTTGGTAATTTGCTGGTGGTGTAAGGTACAGATATGAATGAGAAAGTATTTTCGTCAGTTGTGGTTGCTGGGAAAGTGGTGGTGGTTGCTGTTAAGGCGTCTAAAGAGATACCACGGAGTGCTTTGGTGTGGGCTTTGACTCATGTTGTTCAACCTGGGGACTTCATTAAATTGCTGGTTGTCATCCCTGCTCACTCTGAGAGTAATGCTCTTTATTTCTTCCTCCCTCCCCACATAATCATTAGAAAAATTCTAATATTGATGGTTTAGCAATAAATGCCTTTTCCTTTGTTTGCTGGGCTTCATTTCATGTGATACTTAGACTAATATCTTTGTGAATAAAGGATTCTTCTTGTATGAATTTGGTGGATATGCCACAGAATTATGTTGCTAATAAATTCTGCATCACTAATATATAGCCTTTGTCCATCTTGCGATAATTTATTTCTTAACACGAGAAATAGCAGAACACAGATGATCTTCAGATTTAGATGGCTCGATGAAAAGTTTGTTTGAGCTTAGGAACTTCATCTTGTCTTTTAAATCCTTCAATTCCAAAATTTTAGTAAAGGGAACACACGGATAACTTAGGGTGTCAAATTATCTTGATTTACTAACTGTAATGCCATATCCAATATTGGTTCTTTACTTCATTTTCCGGTCTCAAGGTGTTAACAGACCTTCTAGTAAACCTACAAAAGACAGCATAGTTATATCGGACCAGCTACTGGCCAATGTTGAACTTGAATTCTCAGTAATAAGCTTGACTATACATTGAATCTAATCAAACATGTTGCAATGTTGAGTTGAGGACCTGTGGTGTTTATTTTCTCACTTTCATCTGTGTCCATTTATACTGACTTCAAGGTTGACATTGGTGACTGGTGTGGATGAAATATTATTTTCCAGGTAAAAAGTTGTGGGGATTCTCAAGATTAACCAGTGACTGCACTACTGGTCACTGGAAGTCCCAATCAGGAACCTGGTTGGATCAAAAAGACTATGTTTCGGATTTGTTCTCTGAAACGATGCTTCATCTCCATCATGTTTATGACCCTGAGAAGGTGCATTAATTAGATTTCAGAATTAAGTTTTAACATTCTCCCTTCTTGTATTGAGTCTTTTCCACCTTTTGATTTGTTTGAACAGATAAAAATCAGGGTAAAAGTTGTTTCTAGCTCATCTTCTGGAGTTGTGGCTGCTGAAGTGAAGAAGGCTCAATCTAACTGGATTATATTGGACAAGTAATAAAAATAATGTAAACCTTATTTTCTTGCATGCTAAAACATGGACATTGTTTCTTGGAAAACTTTTGCATATTAGAATCATAGCTTGCAACTTCATGGTAATTGATATCACAACAGTTATTATGAGCTTACCTCTCTGGACATTCAAAAACCTTATAGCAGAGATATTGGTGATATTTCCACTTATTCTACCTGTTCAATTAACAGCCACTCATGTTTCTTGACAGACATCTGAAGCAGGAGGAGAAAAGCTGCATGGGAGAGCTAAAATGCAATGTTGTGGTTATGAAACGTTCTGGAGCAAAGGTTCTTCGTTTGAATTTGATTGGATCACCAATGATGGAACCCCAGATGCCTTTGTCATTTCCATTCAATATAGAAGAAACTTCAAAAGACTTTGACAGTAAGCATGAACAGCTAGATGTACTGAGAGGGCCATTTGTGACTCCTGCAAGTAGTCCAGAGCATGAATCATCACTGACTCCAACAGATGTTGGAACATCATCAGTGTCAAGCTCAGATCCAGGGACTTCACCATTATTTCTCTCAGAAATTTATGGGAATCAGAAGAAAGAGCATTCATATATTACTGAAGGAAATTTAAGCCTTTACGAATCTGACTCTGATTCGAATACTGAAAAGCTGGCTCCTTCATCAACAAGGTTATATTTCCAGCCATGGATGGATGACATTCTTAGTTCTAGTGGTGAACTTACAAAAAATCTGGTGGAGGGTTTCAATAGGCCAAATGATACCAATCTGGCTTCCACATATAAAAACATGCTGGAGAATTTATCTAAGCTTGACCGAGAACCTGACATTGGAGTGCTGAATTACAGGACTGATCTCAACTTAAGCAAAAGTGTTAGAAAAGCAATTTCCTTGTCCACAAATGCTCCACTTGATCCTCCTCCATTGTGTTCAGTATGTCGACACAAGACTCCCATATTTGGAAGTCCTCCTAAGTGGTTTACTTATGCTGAACTGGAACATGCTACAGATGGATTTTCACAAGAAAATTTCTTAGCCACAGGAGGATTTGGTTCTGTTCATCGAGGAATGCTAACAAATGGCCAGGTGGTTGCTGTAAAGCAAAACAAATTGGCTAGTTCTCAAGGTGATATAGAGTTCTGCTCTGAAGTTGAGGTTTTAAGTTGTGCACAACATAGAAATGTAGTGACATTAATTGGATTCTGTGTGGAGGACGGAAGAAGATTGCTGGTTTATGAATACATTTGCAATGGCTCTTTGGATTTACATCTTTTTGGTGAGTTCTCGTACAATGAGTGCAATATCACTAGAAGTAAAATGATTTACCGAGCTCACCTGGCTTATCAATTTCCAACAATCATGGCATCACTTGGTCTGGAAATTTCCCTTGATAGACATAACACTCCCATTAGAAATGAAATGTGCTACCCTTGTTTTTATGTAATTGTAAACATTGATTTACTAATAAATCCTCTCATTTCTGTGGGAAAGATGGTTAACAGAACTGTGTTAAATTTTTAAGGATGTGATCAAGATCTGTTGAAATGGCCTGTACGACAAAAAATCGCAGTTGGAACGGCAAGGGGGTTGAGATACCTTCATGAAGAATGTAGAGTCGGCTGTATTGTCCATCGTGATATGAGGCCGAACAATATCCTCGTCACCCATGATTTTGAACCATTAGTATGTCATGTTCTTATATGTCTCTATGACCTCATTGCTAGCTTTCTGTTGTTGATCACCATTCTTCTCATCACAGTACAGTTTTCTTCTGTTTTAATTCATGTTTCATGAAATACCTGTCATTTTTTTGCTTGTTCAATTGATGTTTGATCTGGCTTCCATTTTTTGTATGTCAGGTTGGAGATTTTGGACTGGCAAGGTGGCAGCCAAATGGAGACATTGGGGTTGAAACAAGAATAATTGGAACATTTGGGTAAGATTATACCTATTTTTTCTTTTCATCTTTTGTATCTGCTAATTATTAGAAATTAAGTGCAAAATCCCTGCCTTCATTCAGGTATTTGGCTCCAGAATATGCTCAAAGAGGCCAAATCACAGAAAAATCGGATATCTACTCATTCGGGGTAGTATTGGTGGAACTAATTACAGGACGGAAAGCTGTTGACATAAACCGACCCAAAGGCCAACAGTGCCTAACTGAATGGGTAGCAGTTCGAGAACTCTAGTTTTAAATATGTGAAAATCTAACATAGTGGTTAAATTCCATGAATTTTTTTATTAAGATGTTTTAACCTGTTTTGTTAAAAGACAGAATGAATTGTTCTCTGGTTTGTCTTGTCTCTTGTTAATTGCTTATGTCATTAAATCTGGAGCAGGCACGTCCACTCCTAGAAAAGCATGCTATTCATGAACTGGTTGATCCACGCTTAAGTAACTGCTATTCAGAGCCAGAGGTCCATAACATGTTGCAATGTGCCTCATCATGCATACAGCGGGATCCTCATTCAAGGCCTCGCATGTCACAGGTAATTACAAAAGTTCTAGAGAATGAACTGCATTTCTATATTGTATATCACAAGGTGCTGAGGCATTTGCTGGTTGTTTCATGTATTGAATTTCCAATACGCATCAATTTCCATTTCCATTACAAGTCTTCCATTGTATCCCATAATTTTTGTGCGATGAGCAGATTTATTTCATAACCATGTCAACGCTTACAAATAGGAAAGAAATTGCCTACTATTAAGCATGCATTGCCTTTGATTGAACTAGTATCACAACACTGCTTGATGGGAGGATGCACCTGGTTAAATGATAATTAGACCACTAATTTATGGTGAGAATCACTTGCACTGGCCAACACAGAAGGCGCACCTGGCTGTTTCTTGGTGTTGGTTCCACATTGTCAAGTTAATCATTTGATTCACAACCCAGGAATGACAACGATGACTTCTTGAACAAGCATTTTCTGTAGCCAATTCTTAATCAAGTTGAAATAAATGATTTACTGCTGAGCTGCAGACAATGCTTGAAAAGTAGCAGAAAAAGAAGTAATGAGGAAACTGATGGCATCGACTTGCAGTCTTTGTCAAAAGGAGCTTTTAGGTTAATTTGGAGCCAAATTGTGATAAAAGTTAGTTCCCTGGATGCTTCTATTAGTAGTTGGCGTACAGCATTCACTGATAAGAAGTTGCTGCAATCAATGTTCAGCCATCTGCATTCAAACCTAAAATAATTCATCGTCAGACCTTGCCACTACTGGATAGTACATATAGGAGAGTGAATGATAGAGCTTATCCAATGAACGGTGCTTCAGTTTATGTTGCTTAATTACTGTTGTTACTGCATATGATCATGCATAACTTGATAATTAACAGATAGATGTACTTACTACAAATCATATGCGCGCCCGTGTGTGTATATCATTTTGTTTGCTTGTAAAGGTGCTCCGGATGTTGGAAGCTGGTGACATTGTCATGAATTCAACAAATCTCATAGATATTTCACAGAAAGCACCAGTGTAAGGAGGCAACAAGGAGAACGGAGGAGAAGCTAGTTTTTTGGCAGGTCATTGGAGTGGCATTAGAGAAGAGTTCTAATTTACTGCATACCAGTTAAAACTCTCACTCCTTAGCTCGTCCTGATTTAAAATGAAGAACTCATTGTATTATTTTTATTTTTATTTTTTGGATGTATAGCGGTACGCAAAGGCTGCGAAATTTGTCATGTATGTGCTATTTTCTCTAGTAATTCATTTTTATGTTCTGACTTCAGACAAGTAGGGGTGAACTCATGATATAAATGCATAAATGAGAAACTCAAAATACAAGGGAGTAAGATGACAACACACACACACACACACACACACACACACACACACACACACACACACACACACACACACACACGAGGTGGTGAGCGAGTAAGGCCATGTTTAGCAAGATTTTTGCAAATTAGTTTAAGCAATTTTACAACTTTTGACTGTTATAAATATATTTGATTAGGAATAATTTTTAACTTAAAATTACAAAATTGAGACAAGATTCTGAGTTAATAAACAAATTGGAATCTTTAACTTTTAATTTATGAATTCTGACTAGTACATGAATTGTTAGGTTTCTTAAAATATATAAACTCAGCAGAAATAGAAATTTAATTTTTTTTTTTAAAAGTTCTAATGATCCTGTTAAATAATTTAGGGTTCTTTAAACTTTGTGTGAAGATTACTTTAACATTAAGTTTTTGTTCATGAGATATAATTAATTTTTTTAAATGTTGAGTTGTTACAAATTTAAGCATATATGACTTTCAGTGTTATATCGTTGTTTTGTGTTTCAGGTGTTTTTCTGTCATGTTTTTTGTAATTTATATAGTTTTTCTCTATATATAAATACGAGACATAATATTCTATTTATAAAATGACACAATATCAATTTGTTTCTTGAATTATATCATATATTATTTCAAGATAATTTTAAAAATTTATTCAACTAAGGTTTTATTTGATTTTTTTAGATTTAGAATTGTAATCTACTATATTAATTATATTTTAATTCTTAATTTTTAAAATTTATTTTCAATTAAGGTGTTATTGCTTAATTATTTCATTTTAATTTTTGACCAACGATTTTTTTGTATGAGATCTATTAGGTTTTTTAATATGTTGGTATAAATATAAATTATAACTCTAAATAAAATAAAATAAAATAATTTAATTTATTATTAATTCAATAAATTGATTGATTTATATTTGAAAATAAAATACAATATATTATTTTTAATTTTAATTATCATTCATTTATATTGTTAGTATTAGATATTATTATCCAATAAAACAAATAATTTCTACAATTAATAAAATACTAATATATTTTTGTGAGTTCAATTAATATAGAAAGCTGTTTGGAATTTTTGAAATTGAATTCAGTTTAAAGATGAAATCAATTTATGTGTTTGAAAAGGGCATTGATTTGAATTCATAATCAATAGACAAAAAAAACTGGACAGGAATTGATTTGTGAAAACACCAGGTCTGAGAACTCGATCGACTTCCATCAGGTACATCCAGTCTGCAAAAGAAGAAGAAGCAAGTTTCATGTGGTTTAAACATGAAGGGACTATTTAATTCATTGTTTAAAACTTGAGGAACTAATTTATAACTTGAGGAGTGGCAGAATTACACTCCTAATTTCCCTCCGAACGTATCCAGTTCATCATCGTCATCGATGGCGGCAGCTACAACTTCCATCCTCCTCAAACTCAAACCCAAAATAAAAATAAAAATCTGCAATCCACTTTTTGGCTATCCTCGCAGTAGCAGTAGTGCTTCACCCTCTATCCCACACTTGTTCTCCACAACAACACTCCCATGTGATGCCTCTCTCTTTCTTCAATTTAATTAATAAATACTCTTACTCAACTGTTTGCAACAACTTAGTTGTATTCCTTTTGGTTTGTGATCGTAGAAGCAGATGCAGATGCTGATTCTGATTGTTCAAGCGAGATTAAAGCCACCGCAGACGCAAACCCTAACTTCATTCACCCCTCCGCCGACGTCCACCCTAACGCTATTATTGGCCACGTAAACAATCTCATCAGTGAAGCATGCTGATAATTCTGCCACTGTTTTTTTTTTTTTTTGCTCTTATTTTAGTTCTACAAACAAATTATAATTATTGCTGCTGCTGCTATTATTATTATTCTCATTATTATTATTATTTGTGTAGGGTGTTTCAGTTGGTCCATTTTGCACAATCGGGTCTTCAGTAAAGCTTGGAAATGGATGTCGATTATATCCTGGAAGCCATGTTTTCGGAAATACTGAGATAGGGGATCACTGTCTTTTGATGCCGTCAGTTCACTTCAACAATCACTGATTAATTACTGTTACTATGTGGATATATATATATATATATATATATATATATATATATATATATATTATTTTTTTTCTGAAAAAAAGAATCAATAAATTTT
>Ga0325405_1002015_pt1 | contig 20928 bp, 11 predicted proteins | sample PopdelMetagenome_21_FD_205663 | JGI IMG/M metagenome (GOLD analysis project Ga0325405, IMG submission 205663) | Populus deltoides microbial communities from Bellville, Georgia, United States - Xylem-Control-R2 | ecosystem: Host-associated > Plants > Phyllosphere > Stem > Wood/Secondary xylem...
GAAAATGAAGCTGAAATTGGGATTGGGATTCACGTGAATTTGAATCACATTTGTAATTTAAAAGTAGAAAAGGGATATATTCAGCTAAGGTATGTGGCCCTTTTCGGTGGAAACAAACATAAAGCAAGGTTGTCCTCTGATTTCCTATTATTTGTATTGTCACTGTCAAATATAATCAGCCATTCAATGCACGGCATGCTTTTGCATTTGTTCTGTTCGTTAAGAAGTGTTTTTCTAATTTTTTTAGTTTGGATTTAGGAAAAAACCTCTTACAAACGAGTAAGAGAGTTTATTGATTCAATAGCGACAAGCATTGCATCAAAAAAATCAAGCAAGATGTGAACCGACACCAGCTTGTGATCTCTTGTCTTGTGGTGAGAAACATTAACTCTTTGAAGTTTACACTCGTGACGCAGGGCTTTCCACGGGAGGATTGCCCTTTGAAAAAATTGGCGTGTGCCACCATTTGCAGCGAGCGCACGGTATTCTTTAGTAAAAGGCGAAAGAATAGTTCGCTCTGTGCTCACCGCGCGGCTGCGTAATCTAACAACCTCTGGTGGGCTGTTTTACATAGCAGCTCTTCGTTTGGTGTAAAAACGCTTTTAGCGATGTGGGATTTCTTTTTGGCAACGGTTTGCTGCTCTGAGATTCATCAGTTATGATCCCTCATTCACCCACCATACATGTCCTCTATCCTAATTAGCCTTCCTTTCAAGAGATTGGTCGTCTCAAGATATATAACCAGAGCATGAGGAAGTGAGTTAATATAATAACACGATCGAGAACGGTCGAAAAGTCAAAACCCATTAGCTACAATATCAGCGCGGTCGAGTAGAAGCCAAGAGGTGGAATGGGTTGGTTCAATAATGTTAATTCAGCTCGGCAAAAGATTAATCTGGCTAGGGAAATCAATCAAATCATTCTTTCTACTCTTCTTAGAATTACTTGGTGCTCTTGCTTGTTGCTTCATTTGAAAGGAAAGAATATGTTCCAGTACACTAGTATTTTGTCTCTTTTTTAGTCACGTACGAACCTAAAGGAACCGTGTGTGGTATTTGCCAGCACCCAGCCTCACTTCCATGGTTTGTGTTGTGACCAAGCCTAATTGATATGGTTCGTGTCAAATTTGTAAAGTTTCGTAGCTGTTGGTGTTTAATTAACTTAACAAAGCTTTATATTGAAATGCAGGGCTCGCCGTAGGAGAACCCCTTCAAAAATTAGCGTATGCCGTGATTTGCGGCAAACACACGGTATTCTTTAGTAAAAGGCGAAAGAATAGTTCGCTTTGTGTCTACCGCACGGCTGCGTAATTTGTATGGTTGCAGGCATGTAAATTTATAGCAGCTCTAATTTGCTTAGGGGCACTGTTTATCGATGTGGGATTTCTCGTTCAAGGAACTTAGCAAATTTACGAAGCTCGGTATAAAAAGCTGACGGTTATTTATTTTTTATTTTTAAAAATATTATTAAAATATTTAAAATATTTTTATTTTTTATTTATTTTAAATTAATATTTTTTTATTTTTGATGTCTTCAAATCAAAATACATTAACTTTTTAAACTCATAATCAAATAAAAATAACAAAGTTCAATCCCCAGCAATCAAATGATCAACGATGAATCCGAGAAAAAAAAATTACATAAAAAAATGTAAAAAAATATATAATTAAAAAAATAAAGGTGAAATTAAAATAAAAAAATAAATAAAAGGATTTAAATTTTGTTATTGAAGGGTTAAATTAAAAATACTAAACTACATGGTGGTCATACAAAGACTAAACTACCCCTAACTAATAGCCGTTAATTTTTTTCTATAAAGTTAAAAAAGTTTTTTTAACTATAGCAATAAATAGTTATATATATATATATATATATATATATATATATATATATATAAACACACACATCCACAATGATTCAGTGTTTTGACAGGTACAGTTAGGTTTTTGTTGATGGTGCGAAATGCATGACCACATTTTTTTTTTTTTCATGTAATAACTATACTATGAAGGCTGAAATGCAGGTCTTGACAAAAAAAAAAAAAACATGTTTATTATTTCTTTTCTCAAGACAGGTTCCGTCTCTTTAAAACCAATCAACTGGGATTGTGAGTTTTTTTTTATAGATAAAATTGATATATAAATAGATTCATTACATGTTTGACAAAAAAAATAAAATTTCAAATTCAAATACATCCAATAAGACCCTCGTGATACTTGTCTAGAAGTTGAGACTCAAAAGACAGTGCAAGTGAGCTAATTGAGCATGAATATATTACCTCTTCTGGATATTACCTCTTCTGGAAAGCTCAACCGGCTGCTCCAGTCCAATTTAGACATGATTATTTTCATGTTTCAAAAAAAATTTTGAAAAAATTTAATTTTTTATATTTATTTAAAATTAATTTTAATTTTTATGTTTATATTAAAAATAATTTTTTTAAAAATAAAAAATATATTATTTTAATATATTTTCAAATAAAAAATATTTTAAAAATCAACCAATATCACTATGATAAGCACCCTTAGATTCAACCACTTCACTATTATAAATTTATGTGGGCTACACTTTAAACCTCTCACTTTTAAAATAACAGAAATTATATGATTTTGGTGTTTTAATTTTTTTCAAATTCAATTTAAGACTAGTTGCTTATGATTTCTTAATCTCTTTTATTTTATTTAAAAAGTATATTTTAAATGATAATTATTTTTTATTATATATTTAAATTTTGAAGAGCTTTTACTATTTATCTATATATATATATATATATTTTTTTTGTGTAAATGAACTTTATTTTTTAAAATAAAAAAATTATTTTCAAATAATATCTCTAATATGTGCAGCTTTATATTGTATTTTTATTTTATTTTATTTTATTCAATTAATTTAATTTGTATCTCTATTTTTATTATTGTTTGCTTAATACAAATATTATTTTTATAAATAAATTTAGCAAACACAATCGAGTAAAAATTTCATACTGTGAGATTAAATATATTGATTTATATCTGTCTTTTAATTTTTCTATTTTTATATTTAGTTATAATTTATATTTTTTTATTAAAATACATAATTCTTGATTTATTTGATTATATGTGTGTATAATTTTTTTTAATTTTTACTTAAAAGAAAAATCTAAATACAAAAGCATATTAAAAAACATAGATATATATAATTTTTTTACTTGAAAAAAATATCTAATCCGTGCAAAACATGATCAAGTATCTATTGTACAATAAAAAGGAAATACATGAAACAATTTAACCCTTGTTGTCTGGGTCAATACGATCGGACATGGGTACAGGTACGAAATGCCTACGAGGCACCACGTTAAAAGTTTAGACATGGCGGGGAGGAGGGCCCCCCCTCCTCCCCGCGACCGTGCTTTGACAGGTGCGATGGTAGTGTTTGGTATTTTAATAAATAATTAATTTTTTAAAGTATTATTTATTTAAAAATATATTAAGATAATAATTTTTAATTTTTAAAATTTGTTTTATATATGAACACGTAAAAATAATAAAAAAACACATGTAAAAAAAACAGTTAAGCTTAAAAACAAATCCAACACAAAATAGATTTTAATGTGTTTGAAAGTATAGTTGAAATGTATTTTTGAAAAAAATAATTTTTTATATTTTAAATGATTTTTTATATTTTTAAATAATTTTAATTGTTGTAATATCAAAAATAAATTAAAATAATAAAAAAATATTTTTTAATAAATTTCTAAATAAAAAATAATATTTACCGCATTTCAAAATCTACTCGAATAAATATGCTTGCTTGGGCTAACGTTTTAACTTCAGTTTATGACAACAAATCTATTAGGTATCAACTCAAGCCTTAATGGATTAAATTGTTTAAAACTACTTGTTTTTATTATTATTATTCTACTTTACATTCAATATAAAATATCTTGATAGACTATTCCATCCCTAGTTTTCAATAAAATTAAGGAGTATCTGTTTTGCACTGAAATATTTTTTTAAAACATTAAAATTCAAAGAAAAAAAAGTATATAGAAATTGTAAAATTTTAATTTCCCTATTAGATTTTTTAAAGATAAATATTTTATTAATGAATAATACCTAAAACTAATAACATTACCTTAACAGTTATCATCATCTATGAAAAATATAACTAGGTATATTTTAGTCTATCTAAGTAAATAAAATAAATTATGGAGTGGAAATGATAAACCATGGAGTGACAATAACACTGCATTTTTTTTTAACTTTGAGATTGGATGAACTTTCTAATATCATGATTTATTAGACTGGCTAAGAAACCAATAAAAATATAAATATGATGACTGATATAACACCAAACATGGTAATTATAAATAAAATAAATATAAATAAAATTATTTAAAAAATTTAAACACTTCAATTTGTATCTATAATTCTTTTAGATTTTAGAATCTGACGAGCACAACACTACTCTAGGATCCACTTAGTGCGATCAATGTAGCTATACGTTTATTTTAAAAAAATTGTTAGATAAATTTAATTTACCACATTATTTATAAACTAGATAAATAAATACTAAAAAAATTTATTTGTCTATACTTGTGGTATATCCGATGTGGTAAAAGTCCACTGCCTTTTTTAACTTTCGTTCACGTCACTAACTCAACCGGGACATTATCCTGTTTATTAAAAAAATAAAAGATAAACCGGGACAGTATATGTCTATTTTATTTATTTTTATGTTTTAAAAATATTTTTAAAAAAATTAAAGAGTTTTTTTTTAATATAATGATATTAAAAATAATTTTAAAAAATAAAAAATATTATTTTAATATATTTTTAAATAAAAAATATTTTAAAGACACCAAAACTCGGTAAATATCTAGGTTTCAACTGTGCACGTATAAGTATCCAATAACCCCACCTCAGTTTTGGACTCCCAACCTCAGGCTTATCCCTCCAAACCTGAGCTCCGGATCCAGCTCAAACTCCTCTCTCGAGTCGACTCTCCCCACTTTCACTCCGTTAAAACCTCCTTCTGGCGTCTTAAAATCACAAACCCCCAAGACCTGTTCTCTCTTTCATTAATCGCATAAATTATAGAATTCGAGGTAATAAAAAAATTAATTATTTTAATTTCATTTTTTTGTTATTTATTTATTTATTTTTTTGTCTCATAATTCAATTCAGTGACAATGCTTGGTCAATGGAGATCGTTATCACACAGAGTCCGTGATTAGTCGTGCATACTTTTTTGATCCATCTAATTCTTCAAATTAAGGTCTGTTTTTTTTTAATTTATTTATTTAGTTTTAACTTCCTTCGAGCCACTGATTTTATCTAAACTTCGAAATTCAGGGAACTGTGATTTGAATTTGATCGGTCAATTTTATTGATTGAGAATTTATTTATTTTAATTTAGGTTATTAGCAGTTTTATTTGGTGATTTTTGAGCTGAAATCATGGCACAGAGTAATTGGGAAGCAGATAAAATGTACGTGATCTTGTATTTCTATTTCTTTGATTTTTGTTTTGTTAAATTTTTTTTCAATTAAGTTAATGATTAGGTTTTTGATCATGTTTTGGATTTTTCTCTTAACCGGCTATGTTTGGTAGGCTTGATGTGTACATATATGATTATTTGGTGAAGAAGAAATTGCTTGCCACCGCAAAATCTTTCATGACAGAAGGGAAAGTTGCCCCCGATCCAGTAGGTAATGTGCGAAATCCTACTTTTACTTTGCTTTTTGAGGAGCATATTTTGACGGGGAAAGTAGTTTGTTACATTGGATATAATTATGCGGGTGTTTTTGAAGTCAATGGAAGTGAAAGTAGTCTACTTCTTATGGATTGGCTTTGAACTAGCTGCTTAAACACGGTGTAAAAGAAATTGAAATGTTTAAGATGTAATTATAATTTCTAGTTTGAATGTGCGTGCAGCAATTGATGCTCCTGGGGGGTTTCTTTTTGAATGGTGGTCTGTCTTCTGGGATATTTTTATAGCAAGGACTAACGAGAAACATTCTGAGACTGCCGCAGCATATCTAGAGGTGAGTTTTTAGATTTTAATGAGTGTTGTAAACCTCCCTGTTGAATATGGATCTTGTTTTGATAGTCTTTAGCTGGACTTGTGGTATTGATATATAGGCACAGCAAAGCAAAACAAAGGAACAGCAACAGCTGCAAATGCAGCACTTCCAACTAATGCATCACGCTCAGTTGCAACGAGGGGGTAATAACAACCCAACCATGGGTGGTCCGGTAAATGCTGTTGGTTCCGAAGGAATGCTCAGGCAATCAAATGCGAGTGTGTTGGCTGCAAAAATGTATGAGGAACGACTGAAGCATTCCAACCAAATGGAATCTGAAACATCCCAACCGCATCTTGATGCTAGGATGGCCCTTCTCAAATCCACTACAAACCATCCAGGGTAAGTTTCGTTATAGATGTTAGTAGACAGTGTTTTTACCACTTATTTAAGTGCTGATTCTTTTGCGAACACAGCCAGTTGGTCCAAGGAAATCATGGGAATGTTACTGCTGCACTGCAACAAATCCAGGCACAAACTCAACAGACTACTGTAACTACTTAAACAGCAATAACCATATTCTCTGGGACTATGCTTTCTGTTTATTTGCCTTTTCATTTTCATGTTCTTGATTCAATTTCAATTTGCAGGATGTCAAACAAGAAGTGAACCTGGGTGCTGCCCAGAGATCTTTGCCTATGGACCCTTCAACCATTTATGGGCAGGGAATCATGCAGTCAAAACCTGGAATTGGAAATTCAGGTAAATGCACGGGATCTTGTATTGCATAACCGGAACTCAATACGAAGGCATATAATTTTCACTGTATCCCAGAAATGGAACTCAATACGAGGGCATATAAACATGTGAATCTACAAATTGATTTTCACTGTATCCCAGAAATGGAACTCAATATGAGGGCATATAAACATGTGCATCTACAAATTGATTTTTACTGTATCCCTGTTTGGGAAATTAATCACCTTACTTTTAAGAATAAAGTCTTGAGCTAATCTTGACTTACCTAAATCTTAACTAAAAGAAGAAACTAGAACTTCCACTGCCCTTAAATTACTTTCCTTATTGTTTCCTATGAGATCTCTTGGCCTTTTGACAAAATCTCCATGCAGTTTACAGTTAGTTACTTCAAAAGTTTTGGTAAGAAATAAAAAGAAATATAAGCATGCAAGTACCACGTGCTTCCACTCTAGATGTGGTGATCCAACTATAGCATATAGTATGTCAAAATGGGAAAGGTAAAACTGCAAAGTCCTGCAGAGTGCTTGCACTTTTCTCAGTTTATTCGTGCTGCATAACTTGCTTCACTTGATTTTTAACTATTAATTGAGATATTAATGTACTAGCTAGATCCAAAAGATTCTTTTTCCACCAGTTTCCAACCCCAAGAACGGTGTTATAAAGGTTTAGAAGGCTGAGTGTCTCCTGTCTATGTTCATAGTGCTGTATCAACTATTCATTTTCTTATTTAAGTGAATCCATTAAGGATTCCTCTGTTAGCTAGGTACCTGGCTACTTGCACATCTGAATTATTTTTTGAACAAAAGTCTGCACATATGCCCCTTTATTTTGCATGGTCTAACATGTGGGACTGTTTTTCTATGTACTTATTTCCTACAGTATGGGACAAATACTTTGGCCCACCATCATTGTGCAGAGTGAAGCCTTTTTTGAAATCCAGATCTTGCATATTAACAGTAATCAACTGTTTCTTGCATATCCAATTGACAATCTTCCGTCATGTCCAAACATATACAATTGACCATCTTCTGTTATGTCCAAAAAATTAATCCTGTCAATTCAAAATGTATAAATTGTAAACTGACTTGTTTATGATGCCATGTATATCAAAATAGATGTGTCTCATGGTTGATTTAGATTTTAGATAACTAACAAAATGTATCAATTAACAAAATGTATGCAGTGCATAGAGGAATGGGGTATGTGGAATCAAGAAAAAAGATAAATGTCTATTCACCATGAGTCTTTCCTCCAGCTTATTCTTGAAAATTCCAGAAGAATTCTACTGTACTAATCCTCTTAAGTTTTATGTTTATAATATTTTTTTTAATTATTTCTAATTTATGTATCCAGGATTGAATCCTGGAGTCAATGGTCTTCCATTGAAGGGATGGCCCTTAACTGTAAGTTCTATATTGGAGTTCATTTTTATGGGGGTATAATTAAATATATAGCTTGCTATTCACAACCTAGGCCATTATAGAATATACAGGGAATTGAACAAACTCGGCCGAGTTTAGGTGCACAAGTTCAAAGGCCTCTTTTACATGCTGCAAGTCAGTTTCAGCTTTTGCCACAGCAACAACAGCAGCAGCTCTTGGCACATGTCCAGGCACAAGGGAACCTTTCTGCTTCGCCAATGTATGGAGATATGGATCCACGGAAGTTTAGGGGGTTGCCTAGAGGTCCTTTGAATAGCAAAGATGGCCAACCTAATGTAAAGGATGGATCTATTGGTTCTCCAATGCAATCAACTTCATCTAAGGTAGGATTTTCTTCCTTATAATAATTCAAAATTTGATGTTCTGAACTATTCTAATTGGGTCATGAGTTCGTAATGCTCATTGTGGTGGGTTTGTCTTAAACAGATGAATTTGCCACAGATGCAACAATCATCCTCTCAACAACAAGATCCTTTGCAACCACAGCAAGGACAGCAGGTTGTGTTTCCTTAAATACACATTATGATATACACCTGGTTTAACCTGGAACAAATTGTGAAGTTACTTGAAACCACATGCTTAAGTATCCACTCTCCTGCACTTACTCATGAGTTTTTTTATTAACTAGTGCCATGATGAATTCCTTTTTTTAAATATGCAATGCATAATAATATTGGTAAATCACTGACCACTGCTTGTTTATGGTGTAATAGAATAACCGAAAGAGGAAAGGCCCTTCATCTTCTGGACCTGCTAATAGTACTGGTACAGGAAATACAGTAGGCCCTTCTAATTCTCAGCCATCTACCCCATCAACTCATACTCCTGGTGATGGAATTGCCACAGCAGGCAATTTGCAGCATGTCAATAGCATGTCAAAAGGCTTGATGTATGGTGGTGATACAACTGGAGCTCTTGCATCATCCACAAACCCACTGGTATGTGCTCTTAACAAACTCACTTGCTTTGACATGAATAACCTAGAGATGCGAATGGAACATTGGGAATCTGCTGTTTGGAACCCACAACTACTCCATACTGGTTTATGGAATTCAACTAAAGTTTTAGGACAGAAGAACATCAATTATTAACATGTCTTGCCCTTGCTTGGTATTCATAAACATAAGGTAGTTGATGGATTTATTATCTGGAATATATGGTCACTAGATAATATTCCGTGAAGGAAATTCTTCAAATTTCATCTTCATGGTGATTCAATTGTGATGTCTTTTGATGATTCTGTTTGTTGGTGGGGGAGGGGGTTGTTGTCCATGTTGTTCTTGGTCCTGCTAGTGGAAAAAAATGTCAAGTGCAGGGTTCAGTTTTTTGTATTGTTACAAAATGCAATTATTTTATATTTTTGCCCAATGAAATTTCTTGTCCAAGTATATAAATCCTTTATTGAGTTCTGAGCTTGTGCTGGTATGTTAATGTATTCCTCACGGTAGTGCCCAAAGTTGGTCCTACCCATTGCCTGTCTTTGATTTTACATCTCTCTGCAGGAAGACATTGAACATTTTGCAGATGTTGGCTCCTTAGATGATAACGTGGAATCTTTTTTATCACCTGATGATGGAGACGGAAGAGATTTGTTTGGTACCTTAAAAAGGAATTCTTCTGAACATGCTGCTGAAGCTTCAAAAGGTAAGCAATGTTTTCAATTTCTTCCGCAATTATTTTGTTCGAATTGACCACAGCAATGCTTGTTCCTTAACATCTCAGGTTTCAACTTCAGTGAAGTTAGTTCGATACGCAAAAGTAATGGGAAAGTTGTTTGCTGTCACTTCTCCACAGATGGGAAATTGTTGGCCAGTGCTGGGCATGACAAGAAGGTATAATCCATTGTTTTGTAGCGAGCAAGAATTAATTTCATTTCTGATTTACATGTTTGGGGAAATTTTGATTATTGAACCTTTTACTTCTGTTTTGCTTGCGTTGTTTTGAACTGAATTGCTGATTAGTTAATGTATACCTCCACCAACGTGGAGAAATGTAAAGAGCTTATAATACCCATTTTAAATCCTGTTTTTGATTGCCACCCAATTATTTGCCTTCACCATGTTAAATAGATGATTCAAGTTGGTTTAGAAACCATTGCTTTCATTCCAAGGTTCAATTAAACAGAGCATGAAATTGATGTGATATGCTTTGGGAAACTATTCACTAAATCACTGTTATGCGAGGGTATACATAAAAAATGCAGTAATTTAGACAACATCTTTGTACTTAAGTGATCATTTTCAGTTATTTTTTATGTATATGGCATCATCTTGTTTGCCCTATGTGCTTCAGCTTTCTATTCAGCAATTAATTGATGGATAATGGACCAAGATAGATTAGCACTGTTACAGTTATGTAGTACTTGGGTTTATCCATTGGGTTAATACTTAGCACGAACCTGCCGTTGTTGTATTTCATTGTTCTTGCTGCTGCATATGCTAGGCTAGTTTGTTATTCTTCTAATCTTCTTTTTGTCATCGTGGTTGTTTCCTGTATGCTATCTCTGTATGGTTCTGTTGGACCTGCAGATGAAGAGTGAGCCGTTCCTAAACCTGAAGAGCAAAGGCCTATATAGACCTGATAGGCTCATACAAGGAAGCTACCATGATTAATGTAGCTTATCTCAAGTTAACTAAGACCTTGTTACTTGTTGAATAGGAAGTCAACACAACTAACCTTCTCAAGTTTAACTATTGACACCAACCACTTTAGGTAGTTTAATTGTGTCAATTTACTATTAAATGTTTCAACACGTCAACTTGGTATGTTCAGAGATGAGCAACTTCACCAGTAGAATCGCAATCTCAGCCAAAGCTTCATTCATTACAAACCATGGTTTATATAGTTCATGTTTGTTGGAGAAAGTAGAAGCATCATGAGAATACAGTGAAGAAGGCAGATGATTGTAGAAGGGACATGATCTCTGAAAAATGAAGACCAGAGCTCCCTCGGTTTTCTCAATTCATTTAAGATGATTGCTATACTTCAAAAGTAATTGTACAGTTGCATACTATGGAAAGAAGTGTTTACAGTTTAGCTGAAATATTCTCTGATAAAAATGTGATAATGGAAATGTCTCAAATAACTAACTGAATGCGCGAACTTGGTAACCAAAATGTGGATGCCACATCAGTACACTTATGTGTTTTACTTTTACTCTATCCTGTTACTGCAACTTAATGAAACATCAAGTTATAGCTCCCATAACTTCCAAAACTACCCTTTTTTGTTTTTAAATATTCCCATTAAGAGAAATAGTAAGTTTCATGTATACTATGCTTTAAAAATTGAAGCAGGTATACATTTTGGACACCTTGAATGGAAAGGTGGACATGTTAATGTAGGACTAAGCCAGAATAAAACCATTCCATTAGATATCTGTTACAAGTTTGGTTTTTTTTATCAGCAAAAGCAACTATGAACCGTGAAAGTTGATATCTTGTTGATAAGAATTGATGTGGATTTATATGTTTTCACGTCAGTAGGTTGTTCTTTGGAACATGGAAACTCTGCAAACAGAGTGCTATCCAGACGAGCATACCCACATTATCACTGATGTTCGTTTCAGGCCAAATTCAACTCAGCTGGCAACATCTTCATTTGATTCAAGTGTACGTCTCTGGGATGCTGCAGGAGTGAGTTTTCTACCTCCAATGCTTCTCATATTAATCATTCATTCTTTTGGATCAACTAATTGTCAGTTCCACAAGTTAATTGCTTCCTTTTCCTTTCAAAAACTTTTGGCCATGGGATAACCACGTTTCTATGCTTGCATTTGTTTATTTAATTTCTTGCTTTTGGGGGTGCTAGTTTTTTAATGTAGGTAAATCGTCACTCTTTTTATTTGAGATGCATGTCTTTATTAATGTCATTTCAATGATCTTTACAACAACATGAATCTCACCTTTTCATATATTCATTCTATTGAAAGCAATTTTCAATTTAGATAGCAATCTTTTGAAGTGCTATTTTATTCCCTCGATTCATCTTATGTTACATTGAGGTTCTGGTTAGGATGTTCATTGAAATGTTTTGCTTCTACTCAGCCTGTACACTGCAGCTTCTCTTGTATTATAGTTTGCCAAATACAGTTGGTAAAACATGGCTGTTTGTCCCTTTGATCTTGCTGATGTAAGTTTAGATCCTACATGTGATTTTTTGAGAAAGTTTGATATTCTGGCATCCCTTCTCTTTTAAGTTATAGCCTTTTTATGCCACATTATATTCTGAACTTATGGAAATAGAATCAGATCCTTTGTGTATTTGAAAGACACAAAAGGAATTGGCATCAGTTACTTTATCATGGAATACTAGGATTATAATGTGGTTTATCCTCGCAGCCAAGATATTCCTTGCAAACATATGCGGGGCATACCTCACGTGTGGTGTCCCTTGACTTTCACCCGAAGAAGAATGATGTTTTCTGCTCCTGTGATGATAACAATGAGATTCGCTTCTGGAACATCAATCAGTATTCTTGCACCCGGATATCCAAGGTTAGCCATGAAGCTCCTTTACACGCACACACTGTGCTTTTGTTCTTGAATTTCTGATGGATTTTAGTTCTTGTCTATTCTAAATCTTGGTCATTTGTTGGAGCAGGGAGGTACCACACAAGTTAGATTTCAGCCTAGATTCGGACAACTGCTGGCTGCAGCTGCAGAGAATGTTGTGTCCATCTTTGATGTTGAGGCTGACAGACAGACACACTCATTACGGGTATTGGTCTTAAACTTGGAAGTTGAGAAAACCAATGAAACTCTGCTCTTTCATGTTTGTTATTTGATCGCCATTAAAATAAATAATTTTTTTTTTGTTGCTCTAGGGGCACTCCACAGCGGTACACTCTGTTTGCTGGGATGTGAACGGAGATTACTTGGCATCTGTCAGTCAAGAATCTGTTAGAGTGTGGTCATTGGCCACAGGAGAGTGCATTCATGAACTTAGTTCAAGTGGGAACAAGTTCCATTCTTGTGTTTTCCATCCGAGCTATTCCACTCTCTTGGTTATTGGAGGCTACCAGGTACATTTGCTTGTCTTATGGTGATGATATTTAGTGTTTAAGTTCCGACTGTTTTTATTTGCCATGGAAATGAGCTGTTTCCTGTAATTGAACCTGCTTTGGAGATGAGTACTTCGAGTTCCATTTTATTTAAAACAGATCAACCTTGTTATATTTATAGGAAACGTACCAAGGATAAAAGGATTTTTGTTTCAGTTCTAACCCGCCTTATGTTTGTTCATAGGAAACTCTTGTGCTTGTATTTTGGGAAACGAAGTGTCTTATCTTTTTAACTTCATGGGGTCATAATATCCATTTTAGGAGAACTATTGCACTTACAATTCTTGATATTTTTTACTCATGTTGGTTTCTATTCTCTCTTCCCTGGTTTTAATCATTGTTCTAATTCAGTCATTGGAGCTTTGGAACATGGCTGAGAACAAGTGCATGACGGTTGCGGCTCATGAGTGTGTGATATCAGCTTTGGCTCAGTCACAAGCTACAGGGATGGTTGCTTCTGCAAGTCATGACAAATGTGTGAAGATATGGAAATAAGTGTCGCCCATTTGGTGCTTCAAATCCCCATCATCAAGCCTAATGGTCCTTCCATTCTCTGACATGGTCTTCCAGGGGAAAAAAAAAAATACAGGGATGCATTAACTTGATTTATTTTCTTCTATCAATTTAATATTATTTATATGTAATAAGGGGATTCGAGGTTTCCAGGTTTCGACTTTTGCTGTTTGAATGTTGCCTTTGTTATGATCTGAACACAAATTACCCAGAATGAGTAGGTGGAAGTATACTTGCTTTGCTTTGAGAGGTCTCGGCATGCTGATGATTGCTATAAACGGCATCTGAGTTTAAAGCTTTGTGATGGAACATTTCCCATATGCTTCTATTCCGTATTGAAGATTATACCGTCATTGCTAGGATTGATGATTGAATGTGAAGTTGTTTCGCCATATCCTCCACCTCAGGTGACACTGCATTTTGATGCGAGTTGGATATATTTTTTTCTACAATAATAATAATAATAATTATATATGTAGATTTAAACCTCAAATCCGAAGTGTAAATTTAAAAGTTTATGTATACATTTAAGAAAAAAAATCATTAAATGAAAATAGAAAAATCAAGTGATAATTACAAGTTCCATGTTTAAAGATTTTGTTTATAAAAGTTGAGATACATGATGAAAAAAAATGAAGTTTCTTTATATAAAACATAGAAAAAATTTAGATAAACTAGAATAATCATTTTAAAATTAATTTCATACAAAATAACTATAATTTAAAAGATGTTAAGTAAGCAAAAAAAAAAAGAATGGATATTAATTTAAATATAAATGAAAAAACATTAAAAAAGACATCAATTAAAAAAACAAATTTAGGAAAAAAAACCAAAATTCAATCATGTTAGCCAGCGTGCCTAACCTATCCAGGTAGTCATTTGACAATGCAAGAAAAAAACAAAACTAAAACTAAATATGATAAAAATATTTTTTGAATAACAATATTAATGGCCATCACTTTGATGCTTCCTCTCATACACGCCCACTTGCTCGCTTGCCTACTATATATATATATATATAATTCTTCATTAAAATATTGTACAGGAATTCTAAAAAAAGTTCTCTCACACTATTGAAATTGTAGCTTGAGTACAGGAAAATTATGACATCAATCATAACATGATTATTTGCGCATATAAAAGTTGTTATTTGATATTTTGTTTGCAACATCAAGGAAAGAAAGAGACATAATAGCTGTGAGGGAGTAGAATTGTGAAGGTTTTGATAAAAGAAAATAAAAGAAAAGGATTTAAATTAATTCAAGCTTGATTTTCATTTAACTATATTAACGACTTAAATTACTTTTTATTCATAAACAACTTACTAATAATCGAGGCTCAATTTATTTACTGAAAAGTAGTTTCATTTTAGAAGAGAATTATATTTTGATGTTTGATAGTGTAATGAAAAATAAGTTGGAAAATACTTTCCAGTGTTTGGTTATATTATGGAAAATGAGATGAAAAATAACTTATTAATGTTTTATTTTTCTCAAGTTTATTAAAATAATGAGGAACAAATCTTACAAATTAAAAAGTTAAATGAGAATGAAATTGAAAAAAAAATATAATTTCAGAAATGATCTCAAATAAAATAAATAATAATCAAAATAATAGAGATCAAATCTAAAAAATAAAAAAAATAAAAGATGAAGAAATTAAAATAATAATAATTAACATTTCATAAATTATTTCAAATAAAATAAGTAACAATTATAAGAATGAGGACCAAATTTGATAGATAAAAAATTTCAATAAAAATATGATAAGGGAAAAACAAATAACAATTATAAAAATGAGGACCAAATTTAATATAAAAATTAAATTTTAAGAGATGAAATTAAAAATTAAATATTCAAAAAAATATATATATAGCAATCAAAAGTTTGAGGACTAAACTTGATATAATCAACAAATAATATGATATTTCTAAATTTTTCACAACTTCCGGAAAGTGTTTTCTGCCCAAATTTTACAGGAAAACATTTTCCTGAAAACCAAGCCAAATTTTTCTTTAACTGGAAAGTGTTTTTCATTGACCTACTTTTTTAATGGCAAACAAACATATGAAAGTTTGGAAAGTAATTTTCAAAAAACAAACATAGTAATAACAAGATCTCAAGTCATGAATTTATTTTGAGTTGCATGCGCCCAAAACATTTAAATATTTTAAATGAATTTAAGGTGAAAATTGTAAAAATTTTTTATTATAAAAATACATAAAAAAATTTAAAAAATAAATTATTTATGTATATTTTTTAAATAAAAAATACTTTTAAAAAACATTGTATATCCAAATTATTAAAAGTTGTGAGTTATACCAATACAATTAATTAGTGATTTGTCCTCGAGAGGCGTAACATGATGGCAAAGGGTTTGAGATTTGTACAGCAGGTCTCAAGTTCGAGTCAGGACGTGCATCTCTTGTAAGAGTTTGGGACAGTCGGGGTTTTACTCGCTCACCTGAACCCACAAAATATACTTTCCAGGAAGTGGGGTTTCCTCAAATAAAAAAAATAATTAATGATTTGTATTTGCAAATTATCCCAATCTAAAAAATTTAGAGCAAGATATTTGTATCAATAATTTAAAATTAGCCAGTGGATTCCAATTAATTAATGATTAAGATATTTGTATCAATAATTTAAGTTTAGCCAGTGGATTCAAGATTTAAGATAAGAGTAAATCTGTTAATCCAGATTAATTAATTGTTTTTAAAAAGCATTAAAACCAAGTTGTTTTTTAGAAAAATCTAGATTTTTCTATGAACCTGACTCGGTATAAACCTTGAATTTACGAGTCCAAGATCGGCCCACCAGCAGCCACGTTTGAGAGCTATGCTCGCAACTGAAGACGCGGCCGCTGTTCAAATTGGTGTCCCCTTACCGACCGACATGGGTTGAGTTTTCCTTTTCCTTTCCTTTGCTTTTTATCTTTTATTTTTATAAGAAAAGAAAAAAAGCCAACCAAAATGCGCATTACGCAAACCGAATAACTAGCTTGTTAAAGAAAGACACCGCCTCGTACTCGTTTCTTCTTTTGCTTCCTGTCTCTCTCTCTCTCTCTGTCTGCCTCTCTGTCTCTTCAAATTGAGAAAAATGGAAAACAAAGATAACAACAAAATCCCATCAACAGAAGAATCGAAAATGCAATGCCAATGCGACAATAACAAGAAAACCCCATCACCGAAACATCTTCAGCAAATTGAAGAAGATAATGTCCGAGAAGAAGAGGATTTCCTTGACGAGTTCCAGTGCTCTGTTTGCCTGTAAGTATTTGATTGCCACCATCTTTTTGGTGTGAATCTCTTTCTTTATATATATATATATGTTTTAAAGTTGATTGAGCAATGATTTTCCATGTTGAAAGTTACTATTACTATCCTGTAATGCTTAAAGGCTCCTTCTATTGCTGTTTGATTAGTTTGGGAAAATTGTTATGTTTATATCAAAGGATAAGATAGGGCTCTTGATGTTGGGTGGTAATGAACAAAAGCTATAATTTACTGTTTTGTGCTAAAAAGAAACCAATTTTCCAGAGTTTAGCTGAAGAATAGCTTGATTTGGTAGACGAGAAAAAAAGAAAAAAAAGAGGTCACATTGCAAGATTTTATATTTTTGTTTCGATTTTGTGCTTCACCTTTGTGCCTCGATTGTTTATTAACTGTGTTGGGCTGCTAATTCATGCTTAAAAGATTTACAGTTAAGATTTTGTGAAGCCTTTTCAATTAAATTTATGATAAGGGTCCAAGTAAGATGAAGTTCCTTTGTTTTTAATTTGGATTTAGCTTTTTTAATTTCTGCAGTAACAAGTTGGTTGTTTGGTATCACTGTATTCATTTAAAGAAACTAGGTTGTCAAGATCATTTTTTGAAAATTTAATCAACTCTGTGTGTGTTACATTGTGTACTGATGATGCTGTGTATTGAAAATATGTACTCGAGTATTTCAATTTGGACCATGATTCAAATATTAAATTTTGAGGAATTTAGATTGAAATGGAGAAATTTCAGGCTTCCTCCAATGGCAACAGTGATCATTTGTAGAAACTTCTTGTATAGAAAAATTAGAAAGCTTACTTGAGGATGTGAAATATTCATTTCCAACTGTTTTGATATTCTTGCAGACAATTTTAAGATGATTAACCCTTATTTGCAGAAAAAAATGTAGAATTCTAACAGCTTCATGCTCATTTTTTATATTAATTAATGCTTCTTTATGATGTTGATAGAATTTCAGCATCTGTGGTTGAAGAAGCAAATGAATAACTAATCTAAAGTTCTAGAGGCACACAGACTATCCATCCTTAGATCTTTTAGTAACCATGTTTGTTTCCTATGTTTGCATGCAAAAATTTGAGGATCATGTTAATGACCAAAATTGCATCTTTGCAGACTTGAGGACCCCATAGTTATTATTCCAATCTATTTTTCTCTAGTGCATGACATGTTTAAAGGGAGTTTTCTTTGTGTTACAGGGACCTACTTTACAAGCCAGTTGTATTAGGTAAGGAGGCAAAACATTGAAGTTTATACTCAGTGTGTGATCTTATTTTTATGAATCCCTTTTTTTTTTGTAGCATGTGGCCACCTGTCATGCTTCTGGTGTGTCTTTTATAGCATGAATGGGCTGCGTGAGTCACACTGTCCAATTTGTCGGCACCAGTTTAATCATTTCCCAAGTGTGTGTCAATTGCTGCATTTCCTGCTTATGAAGATGTACCCTATAGGCTATAAGAGAAGGGAAAGAGAAGTGGGAGGTAATTATCTTTCATATCCTTTTCTTTTTCTTTCTTCTTACTGCTTGAATTTCTAATTTTGATTTATTAGTTTCACTGTTTTTTGGTCTTGGGCCATTTACAACTAGCCAATCAAGAATGTTAGAACATCGTAGTGCTAGCAAGTGTATACAAAATGCAGTCGTTGGTTTCCAGAGGAGAACCACTCTTGCAGCATACACTCTTTTGCTATGATACTAATTCCTGTACTTGCTTTGCAATTCTGGCCCAAATTTGGCTGAGAAAGAGTTACAAAGAGTGAAACCAAATTGTTTGTTTTGGCTGGACATGTGGACTGATTCTGCTTATGTTATTGAAGGGAAAGAAAAATAGCTGCTGATTAATTTTAAGAACAGTAGATAAAACTGTTTTCCTTACTTGAAAAAACTCTTAAAATGGTCTCGTAATTGTTGAAAAGCTTTTTGGTAAATTTTATATTTGAATTACCTGTTCCACCTCCCCAAACTGTCTGCTCTCTCTCTGTCTCTTTGACGTACTGTAAATCTGCCATTTGCCTTTTCTTTGTACAATGTCAAGGCATCTCTTCATTTTGCTAAAGAAAGAGAAAACAGAATGAAAACTTCTTTTGCTGTGTCATTTCTTTCTTTTAGTGCTCAAATGGCCAGTGAATTTAGTTATAATCATCCTATATCTGCAAAGTGGTGTTGCTAATGAACAGTTGCACATGTTCTTGCTTCTTTGTGATTGAAAGGAATAGAAGCAGAGTCTTTGGGATGTCAGTAACACATGTGGAACTAAAGCTATTAGATCTGTGAAGGCAATTCACATGACTATTTATATTTTTACGGGAACAGATTTTGGAGGGTTGAATCTTCTTGCACCTTTGCAATTGCTCTTTGTACATTCCTTTCATTTTATTAGGTGCCTTGGACCTTCCATTGATCCTAATAACACCACCACCACTGTGCTGAACATCTTTAGTGGTTTTACTTATTAACATTCTGACTGATAATGTCATTTGAAACAGACTGATGCTATATTTTCTTATTCGGTTGTGCAGAAGAAGAAAAGAAAGGTGGCCGCTTTTCACCTCAGTTTGTTCATCATCCATTTGGATCACAGTCTGGTGAAGAGCTGGATTTCCCAAGCTATTCTCAGCATTTCCCCATTCATCCTCAAAATAAGTTGTGTTATTTTCCAAAAGCAATTGCTCATAGAGAGGAAAATATGAAAATTGTGCCATCAACACTATCAAGTAGATCTGATGGAACTACAAATGCAGCCATTGAAAATTGCAACTTGATTGGGACAGAGTTTGGACATGGAATTAAGACTCAGGCCTCTGTTGCTGACTTGCTGTGTGCTGAATGCAAGAAATTGCTGTTTCAACCAGTGGTTCTTAATTGTGGCCATGGTAATCTCTATTAAGCTGCATTTACTCATTGAAAACAAAAGAAATAAATTATTACTATCAATTACTCAATCTAATTTCTTCTTTGTGCAGTGTATTGTGAATCTTGTATCGCCAGTCCCATGCAAGGGATTCCTAGGTGTCAAATTTGTCAAAGTTTGCATCCAAATGGGATCCCGAGTGTTTGTTTAGTCCTAGAGCATTTTTTGGAGGAGCAGTTTTCTGAAATATATGCAGAGAGACGAGAAGCTTTTGCCAAACAAACTGATTGTCAGTATGCAAAACCTTTAACTTATGGCCTATCATTTCCTCTTGTTAGTGTTTGGGCTTCGTTTCCAAATCTGAAAATGGGTTATTAAAGTAACTTTCTTGAAATATAAATTTTCTATTAAGTTACACCATTCTTTTTTGGGGTAAAACTTAAGCAAATTAACCTGTTGATAGACCAAAGAAGGAAAAATTTCTGGGTCAAATAAGGGAAAAACCTTAGATGTCTTTTTAACAAAATTGTAGTGGTGATAGGTTCTCTAGGCTAAAATGATAAATAAAGGAAAGAATTTTAAAAGAAATGCATCTAAGGATATTAAATTGAGGTTCACAAAATCATTCTAAGAATGCCCCAAGATAACCTAAATCTCTTCAAAATTTTCACTTGTGAACACAAAACAAGCAATGAAGTTTTGTAGAGTGTATTATTTTATTGGTCACCTTCACTAAACGAATTATTTTGCAGATAACACATTATCCATCAAAATTGATTTCTAGAATGCAAAAAAAGAAAAAAAATGCTTGTGTTTTGCTTAGAATTTTTTGAATGACGTTGATTGGTTGGTATGATCAATTTGTTTTTTTTATCTTTGAAATGGGACCGGATGATGAACTATATAACGTAAGTAAAACCAATCATTCTCTATCTATCAGATTGTCAGTTTTGTTGCTTATTTTTTGCTTTGTAATTCTTAAAGCAAAGACAACCTTCTTGCAGAAAAATAAACTGATC